>Ga0334890_1000640_pt1 | contig 59698 bp, 43 predicted proteins | sample GraSluR1_MG_3_FD_207220 | JGI IMG/M metagenome (GOLD analysis project Ga0334890, IMG submission 207220) | Sludge microbial communities from methane-producing bioreactor in Wageningen University, Netherlands - Granular Sludge_31_08-R1 | ecosystem: Engineered > Bioreactor > Anaerobic >... | reverse complement strand
ACACCCTGTTCGGCGAGGTCTTCGTGACCAACAAGCACGGTGCAAACGTCGCGCAGACCGGCTGGACGTCCGACTACTACCAGGCGGACGAACCCTGGTGGCACCACGCCAAGGACCGTGGGACCTACGTCGGCGACATCGCCTATGACGAGAGCGCTCGCATCCTCTCGCTGGAGTTGGCCGTGGCCGTCACCGATGCCCACGGTGATTTCGCCGGCGTGCTGAAGGCCGTATGGAACGTCAAAGAGATCTTCGGCATCCTCGCCAACGTCAGGGACGCCTCCGAGCACCGCAGCACTACGCTCGATTTGCTCTCGGACGACGGACAGGTGCTCCACCACGTCGGCCCGCTCGCGATGTCCGAAGGCTCCGGGATCACGAAGGAAGAGATCGTCCGGATTCCGGACGGGACCAGGGCGTTCGTCGTCCACGCGCCGTCTCGCGGCTATCGGGACTTCGAGGGTCTGCCGTGGACGCTGCGGATGGGATACGACGCGGCGGAGATTCTGGCGCCCGCAGCGGGCCTGCAAACGGTCCTGCTGGCGTTCTCGGCCGTCGTGGCCGCGGCCGCCCTTCTCGGCGGGCTGCTGCTGGCCCGGCACATCGCCCGGCCGATCGTCGCTCTGACCGAGACGGCCAAGGCCGTCTCGCACGACAAAGACTACTCGGTCCGCGCTGCCCCGGTCTCGCACGGCGAGATGCGCACCCTCGTCGATGCCTTCAACACCATGCTCGGCCGGATCCAGCAGCACGAGCGGCAGTTGCGCGAGCAACAGGCAACGGAAACGCAGCGGATCGAGAGCGAGTTGGCGAAGGTCCGCGACGAACTGGTCCGCAAAACCCGCCTGGCCGCGCTGGGGCAGGTCTCGGCCAGCATCGCGCACGACCTGCGCAATCCGCTGGGCGCGGTCCGCAACGCCGCCTATCTGCTCAAGCGCCGGCTGGGCGCCGAGCAGCCGGGCCTGCGCGATCACGTCGCGATCATCGAGCAGGAGGTGACCAAGGCCGACCGGATCATCACGAACCTGCTGAACATGACGCGGACGCGACCGCCGAATAAGGAACCCGTCGATCTCGCCGCTCTGGCGCAGGCGGCGTGGAAACGTTGCGTCTACCCCGACGCCGTGCGGTTCCGCATCGAACTGCCGGAGGAGCCGTTCCTCATTCAGGCGGACCCGGATCAGTTCTCCCAGGTGCTCTCGAACCTGATCGGCAACGCGGCCGACGCCGTCGGCGGCGACGGCGAATGTGTCGTGGAGGCGCTGCGGGAACCGCAATCCGACGTTCTGATCGTCCGCGACACGGGCCCCGGCTGGCCTGAAGAGACGCGGGAGCGGCTGTTCGAGCCTCTCGTGACCACGAAGACCTCCGGCACGGGGCTCGGGCTGGCGATCTGCCGGCAGATCGTGGAAAGTCACGGCGGCACCATCGAAGCGCTCGATGGCGCCGGCCAAGGAGCGGCCGTTCGCATCCGGCTGCCTCGGTCGTAGCGCTCGACGCGAAGAAAGGTGAGGATCATCCATGCATACGGACATGACCGCCGTGGCCGAACGACGCGTACTGATCGTCGACGACGAGGAGAACATGCGCAAGACGCTGGCCGAGATCCTCCGAGACGAAGGATACCAGGTGACCACCGCCGCCACGGGTGAGGAGGCGGTCCGCTTGTGCCAGAGGCGCGACTTCGAGGTGGTCCTCATGGACGTCCGCATGCCGGGCATCGACGGCGTTGAGGCCTTTCGCCAAATCCGACGGCACCACAAAGGCGTCCGCGTCATCCTCATGAGCGCCTACAGCATCGAATCCCTGAAGGAGGCCGCCCTCGACGACGGGGCCATCGCCTTCCTGCCCAAGCCGCTGAACCTCGACCGGGTCATCGACCTTGTCGCCGAGGCCAGGGACACCGCTATTCTCGTCGTCGAGCACGAAGAGGAGACCGCCGCAGCGCTGCAAAAGGCCCTGCGCGAGCGGGGCTACCGCGTAACGATCACAGAGGACCCGCTCGATGCGCTGGAGCTGGTCGAACAGATTCAGTTCGACCTGATCTTCGTCGAGACGAGCCTTCCGGCGATGAACGGACTTGAATTGTACCTGGCGATCCGGCGGATCACACCCGGCGCCGTAGCAATCATGATCGCCGGCCTGGACCGGGAATTCGAGACTCTCGCGAAAGAAGCCGTACAACACAACGCCTATACGATCGTCAGGAAGCCACTGGATATCGATACCATTCTGGACATGCTCGATCGGATCGCGGGCCGGCGGTTCTCCGGCGATCATCGCAAACCGCCGCTGCCCAACACGTCCTGACGGCGGGCTGTCCTGGGAGGATAGATCGATGGCGGCAGACCCCGTCCAAGAGACGTATCGTCGGGTCCTCATCGTAGAGGACGACGAGGCGCAGCGATGGACGCTGACGGAGATCCTCCGGGCCGAGGGACTCGACGTCACCGCGTGCGCCAGCGCCACCGAAGCCCTGGAACGGCTCGGGCGCGATGATATCCGAGTGGTCGTGCTCGACCTGCGTCTGCCCGACCTGACCGGCATGCAACTGCTGAACCGGCTGGGAGACCGCGCCGAGAGCACGAGCATCATCATCAACACCGGCCACAGCTCCTACCAGTCGGCCAGGGACGCGCTGAACCTGGGGGCCTTCGCCTACGTCGAGAAGGCCGGCGACCCGGAAGAGCTGGTGCGTCACGTCCATCGGGCCCTGGCCTTCCAGCTTCGCCGGCGCGCCGAGCAGCTCGAAGCGGCCGTCGCCGAGAGCGCCGGCGAACTGAAGGCGGCCAACCAGGCGCTGAGGCAGGAAGTGGCCGAACGCAAGGAAGCGGAAGCGGCGGTGCGCGAGAGCGAAACGCGGTTCCGCGAGTTGGCCGAGTTACTGCCGCAAACCATCCTCGAGATCGACGCTCAGGGACGCATCACCTTCGTCAACCATTTCGCCCACGACTCGTTCGGCGCCGAGCCCAGCGATCTGATCGGCCGGCACGTCACCGATCTGACCGCCCCCGAGGACCGGGCCCGCATCGAGCGAAACATCGAGAAACGCCTGGCCGGCCGGTCGTTCGGCGACCACGAATACCTGGCCATGCGGGCCGACGGGACGACCTTTCCCATGCTGCTGTACAGCTCGGCCATCATCCGCAACGGCGAACCGGTGGGTTTGCGTTGCATCGCCGTGGACATCGCCGACCGTCGCGCGGCCGAGGTGGCCCTCCAGGAGAGCAAGGCCAAGCTGCAAAGCGTCTTCGAGTCGTCGCCGCACGCCATCACCGTCACCGATCTGGACCTGCGCCTGGAGGACTGCAACCCGGCGATGCTGCGGATCTTCGCCCTGCCCAGCAAGGATCGAATCCTCGGAACCACCAGCTTCGACTTCATCGCCGACAAAGACCATCCTCTCGTCCATTCTCTGGAGGCGCGACTCCTGCAGGACGGCCTGGTCAAGGACGTTGAGCTGACCCTGATTCGCCGCGACGGCACCGAGTTTCCCGGCGAGGTCTCCGCCAGCCTGATGCGCCAGGCCTCGGGCGAGCCCCTGGGCATCGTCATCATCACCTCGGACATCACCGACCGCAAGCAGGCGGAGACGGCCCTGCGCGAAAGCGAGCGAAAGCTCTCGACCCTGATGGCCAACCTGCCCGGGATGGCCTATCGGTGTCTGGCCGACGAGGCATGGACCATGCAGTTCGTCAGCGAGGGATGCACGGCACTGACAGGCTACGACAGCAACGACCTGCTCGGCAATCGGGCGATCTCCTATGACCATATCATCCATCCGGATGACCGGCGGCGCGTGCATGCCGAGATCGTAACAGCGTTGACCGACGGCGGCGTGTTCGAGATCGAGTACCGGATCGTTACGGCTGACGGACAGGAAAGATGGGTGTGGGAACGGGGCCGGTCGGTCAACGGGCTTCACAACGAAAGCGGCGTACTCGAGGGCTTCATCCTGGACATCTCGGAACGCAAGAAGGCCGAGCAGGCCCTGCGGTTCACTCAGTTCGCCGTGGACCGGGCCTCCGACAGCGCCTTTTGGATCGGATCGGACGGCCGCCTCGTCTACGTCAACGATGCGGCCTGCAAATCGTTGGGGTTCAGCCGGGACGAACTGCTGAACATGACCGTCCACGACGTCGACCCGGACTTCCCTCCGTCGGCCTGGCCGGACCACTGGCAGACGCTCAAACAGCACCGCGCGCTCGTGTTCGAATCACATCACCGTGACAGGCACGGTCGCGTGTTCCCCGTTGAACTTACCGCCAATTTCGTCGTTTTCGAGGGCCACGAGTACAATTGCGCGTTCGCCCGAGACATCACCGAGCGCAAAGAGGCCGAGGCGAGCCTGCTGGCGTATCAGAACAAGCTCAAGTCGATGGCCTCCGAACTGGCCCTGACCGAGGAGCGGGAGCGGCGCCGCATCGCCGCCGACCTGCACGACCACGCCTGCCAGTCGCTGGCCCTCTCGAAAATGCGGCTCCAGGATCTCGTCGAACACTCCGACCCCGCCAACACACAGGCCCTGCGGAGCATCTGTGAGACCCTCAACACCACGATCGAGAGCGTCCGGGAGCTGACGTTCGACCTCAGTTCGCCAACCCTCTACAAGTTCGGGCTCGAAGCGGCCCTCGAGGAGCTGCTGGAAGACAAGCTCAGCGGCGAGCACCACATTCTCTATCGGTTTCGCGACGACAAGCAGCCCAAGCCCCTGCCCCAGGACATGCTGGTTTTGCTGTTTCAGTCGGTCCGTGAGCTGCTGTTCAATGTGATCAAGCACTCCCAGGCCCACGAGGTGGCGCTTGACATTCGCCGCGAGCTGGACTCTATTAAGATCACCGTAGCCGACGACGGGACCGGCTTCGACGTTGCCGAAGCGCTGTCGTCTCCGTCGCGAGGCCGCAGCGTCGGACTGTTCAATCTGCGAGAACGCCTGGACTATATCGGCGGGACGCTCGACATCGACTCGGCGCCCGGCCGCGGCAGCCGGTTCGTACTGGTCGCGCCGTTGAAAAGCGAACCACACGCTACGAAGGAGAGCCATGATGGCGGTACGGATTCTGCTGGTTGACGATCATCAGGTGTTGCGTGAAGGATTGCGGTCCCTCCTGGAGCAACAGTCGAACATGGAGGTCGTGGGCGAAGCGGGCGACGGCATGACGGCGCTGCGCCTGGTGCGCGAGCTCGAGCCCGATCTGGTCATCATGGACGTCAACATGGACGGCATGGACGGGATCGACGCGACGCGAATGATCCATCGCGAGTGTCCCGAGACCAAGGTGCTCGCCCTGTCCATGTTCCTGCGAAAGACCTTTGTCACCGAGATGTTCAAGAGCGGCGCCGCCGGCTATCTGCTCAAGGACAACGCCTTCAGCGAGATCGTCGAGGCGATCCGGACGATTCTCAGCGGCGAGAAGTACGTCTGCGCCAAGGTGGCCGCCCTGCTGGTGGACGAATACGTCCAGGAAGGCCAGGAGTCGGCCGCCAGGGAGCGCCTGACCAAACGGGAGCTGGAGGTCATCCGGATGCTCGCCGACGGCAAGACCAGCAAGGAGATCGCTCTGATCACCGAGACGAGCGTCAAGACGGTGGACGCCTGCCGTCGACGCATCATGCAGAAGCTCACCATCAACAGCGTGGCCGAACTGGTCAAGTACGCCATCCGAGAGGGCCTGACCACGGTCGATCAGTAGGGTCGGGCCCTGTCCCCGCGTCCCCTCCCGGTGCGGCTGTGCGCCCGTCGGCCTGCCACCGGATAGCCACAGGCTGCGTGCGATTAGCCAAAAACCGTTCCACTCAAGCCTTTTGCCTATGGGGTCTGCGCGTCGATCTTCCGAAAATACAGGTGATGGACGATGCACAGGCAGCATCACGCCACTCGCCGAGGCATGGAAGATTGCAACCGAATGTTGGGGGGGTCCAACGATCGGGGGATTCTTAACACATGCGAATTGTGCTGGTCGCCGACGATCGCATTCTGCGCGACGGCTTGCGGGCCCTGTTGGGCCGGGATTCGACAACCGAAGTCATCGGAGAAGCCAACTGCGGCCCTGAAGCCGTCGAGCGGGTCGCCGAGCACCGGCCGGACCTCGTCCTCGCCGACGTCGGATCGTGGACGTCGGCAAACGTGGAAATGATCCGTCAAATCGCCGAGGCGCATCGCGATACCCGGATCGTGATCCTCTCGCCCTTCCGCAACCAGGCCTTCGTCGCCGCGGCCTTCCGCGCCGGCACCCACGGCTACGTCGTCAAACGAAACGGTTTCGACGAGGTCCTCCGCGCCATCGAAGCGGTCCAGGCCGGATCGACCTACCTCTGCCCCCGCGTCCGAGAACTCATCCTCCCGGACTACGCCCAGGCCCACGCCGCCGCCCGAAAGCCGGCCGACGCCTGCCTCACCGAGCGGGAAGCCGCCGTCCTGCAACTGCTGGCCGAGGGACAGACGTCCAAGGAAATCGCCCTGATGCTCGACGTCAGCAGCAAGACCATCGACGCCTGCCGACGGCAGCTCATGAAGAAGCTCGAGGTCAACAGCGTCGCCGGACTCGTCAAGCGCGCCCTCGCCATGGGCATGACCACCCTCGCCTCCTGACCACCTCGCACCCCCACGACATCCTCTCCTGACACGTCCTGCCTTCACTCTGGGCGACGGGCTCAGTACGTCACGGGAGAGCGGCTTAGCATCCAGTAGTTGCACAAGGCCCGCATCTTGTCGAACACGTCGGCATACTCGCCGTCCTGGACCATATAGCTGGCCGCCCCCAGCTCGTAGTACCGGGCCACATCCTCGGCACGATCCGAGTCGCCCAGGACCACAACGGGAATCATCCGCAGCGACGAATCGCTCTTGATCACCTCCAGGAAGCTGCGCGCGCTCATGCGAGGCATCCGGACGTCGAGCAGGATCAGGCGGGGCCTGGCGATCTTCGCCTGCCGCAGCCGCACCAGCGCGCCTTCGCAGTCCATCGAGATCGCCAGTTGATCGAGCAGGTTCAGCTCGCGGAAGATGCGGCTCATCAGCACCGCCGATTGAAAGACACTCTCCACGAGCAGGATCGGCTTGGGTTCGGTGCCTTGTCCCGGTCCCACCGCACTGGACGCACTATCCGTCTCTGTGCCCACTTCCACCTCCGACGATTCAAAACGGCCGGCAACGCACCCGCGGCAACGTGCTTCGTCAAGGTGCCACACATGCGTTTCCCACCCAAACCGGGATGCGTCACCGACCTTAGCAAGGTAAGCTACTCTAATTATCGTTTCAGGCGAGAGGCCGCCCAAGGCGTATTACACGCATCGGCACAAGCAAACAGCTACATCCCATGCAGCAAATCACACCCCCGCTCGACCTGCAAGCCCGAATCGAACGGACCGTCACATGACCGGGAGGTGACCGGAATGTGAGAAAATAGGCAAGGAGGAGGTTGGCGTTTCCGCGTGAGGCCGGTACAATCATTGGTTTGTGCCGTCCGAGAAGAGTCGGATGCACACCCCAGGAACGGGGGATTCGTATGGATGAGAATCGGAATCGAAGGATTTGGTCCGCTGACGATATGGCGCAACGAAACGAGAAGGTCATCACGATCACCGGTGCCGCCGAGCACAACCTCAAGACCATCAATCTGAGCATCCCGCGCGACCAGCTTGTGGTCATCACGGGCATCAGCGGGTCGGGCAAGAGTTCGCTGGCGTTCGACACGATCTACGCCGAGGGCCGGCGCAAGTACGTCGAGTCGCTCAGCGCCTACGCCCGGCAGTTCCTCGAACAGATGCAAAAACCGTCCGTGGGCGACATCTCCGGCCTGCCCCCCACCATCGCGATCGAGCAGCGCAGCGCCAGCAGCAATCCGCGCTCCACCGTGGCGACCACGACAGAGATCTACGACTACTTCCGCCTGCTCTTCGCCCGGGCCGGCCAGCCCCACTGCTGGGTCTGCGGCAGGGAGATCACCAGCCAGCACTCCTCGCAGATCGTCGAATCGATCCTGACTCACCCGGAAGGGACCAAGATCCAGGTCTGCGCGCCGCTGGTGCGGGGCAAAAAAGGCGAGCATAAGGACATCCTTGCGAACGTTCAGCGGGAAGGCTTCGTTCGCGTCCGCGTGGATGGCACGATCCTCGACGTCCGCAACGTGCCCGAGCTGGACAAGAACAAGAAGCACGACATCGCGGCGGTGGTCGATCGGCTCATCCTCAAGCAAGGGGTCCGCATCCGCCTGGCCGACTCCATCGAGACCGCGCTGAAGCTGGCCGAGGGCATGCTGCTCGTCCTGCTCCAGGATCCCGAGGCCGACAAGGAGAACGGCGGCAACGGCAACTGGGAGGAGGTCGTCTACAGTGAGAAGTTCGCCTGCCCGGAACACCCCGAGGCCAGTCTGGAAGAGCTTTCGCCTCGCCTGTTCAGCTTCAACAGCCCGTACGGGGCCTGCAAGAGCTGCGATGGGCTCGGCACGATCCTCGAATTCGACCCGGAGCTGATCGTGCCCGACAAGACGGTCTCGCTGGAGAACGGCGCGATCGACGCCTGGCGCAAAGGCGGCAAGCGGATGAACATCTTCTACAACCGGCTGATCAAGCGTTTCTGCCGGAGGGCCGGCGTCAGCAAATCGATCCCCTACGACGAGCTTCCGGCCGAGTTGAAGCGCGTCCTGATGTACGGCACGACCGAGGAGGATCGCGACCAGTACGGGTTGTCCTTCGAGGGCGTGATCCCGAACCTCGCGCGACGATGGAAGAACACCACGAGCGACTACGTCAAGGCCCGGCTGCACGGCTATCTCTCCGAGCAGCCCTGCCAGAGCTGCCAGGGCGCACGGCTGCGGCCCGAGGCCGTCGCCGTAACCGTCGGAGGCAAGAACGTTTGCGAACTGACCGGCCTGAGCATCGAGAAGGCGCAGAAGTTCTTCAGCAAGCTGAAGCTGGATGAAGAGCGGACGATCATCGCCGAGCAGATCCTCAAAGAGATCAAGGCCCGGCTGAAGTTCATGGTCGACGTGGGCCTGGGCTATCTGACGCTCGACCGCATCAGCAGCACCCTGGCCGGCGGCGAGGCCCAGCGGATTCGCCTGGCCACCCAGGTCGGCAGCGGCCTGGTCGGCGTCTGCTACGTCCTCGACGAGCCGACGATCGGCCTGCACAACCGCGACAACGACCGCCTGCTGGGCATCCTCCAGAAGCTGGCCCGGATCGGCAACAGCGTTCTCGTCGTCGAGCACGACGAGGACATCATCCGCGCCGCCGACCACATCGTCGATATCGGTCCGGCCGCCGGCAAGCACGGGGGCCGGCTCGTCGCCCAGGGCACGCTCGAAGACATCATCGCGTGCGAAGAGTCGCTGACGGGCCAGTACCTCGGTGGAAAGAAGAGCATCCGGCTGCCGATCAAACGACGCAAGTACAACCTGCGAAAGTGCATCGAGGTCAAAGGCGCCGCCGAGAACAACCTCAAGGCCATCGACGTCAAGTTTCCGCTCGGCGTCTTCGTCTGCGTCACCGGCGTCTCCGGGTCGGGCAAGAGCACGCTCGTCAACCAGATCCTTCTGCGGGCGATGAAGCGCCGGCTCTACCAATCGCGAGAGAAGCCGGGCAAGCACAAGAACGTCCTCGGGACCAGCCAGATCGACAAGGTGATCGAGATCGACCAGTCACCCATCGGAAAGACGCCGCGAAGCAATCCCGCCACGTACACCGGGGCCTTCGACCAGATTCGCAAGCTCTTCTCCATGACGCGGGAGGCGAAGATCCGAGGCTACAAACCCGGACGCTTCAGTTTCAACGTCAAGGGCGGGCGCTGCGAGTCCTGCGCCGGCCAGGGCACGAAGAAGATCGAGATGCACTTCCTGCCCGACGTCTATGTCACCTGCCAGGACTGCAAGGGAACGCGATACAACCGCGAGACGCTCCAGGTCACGTACAAGGGTAAGAGCATCGCCGACGTGCTCGACATGCGGACCGAAGACGCGGTGGATTTCTTCTCCAGCTTCCCAGCCATCGTGCGCATCCTCAAGACCCTGACCGACGTCGGGCTCGGGTACGTCCAACTGGGCCAATCGTCCACCACTCTCTCGGGCGGCGAGGCCCAGCGCGTCAAGCTCTCGGCCGAACTGGGCAAAGCAGCCACCGGCCACACGCTCTATCTGCTGGACGAGCCCACCACCGGCCTGCATTTTGCCGACATTCAGAACCTGCTCAACGTCCTCCAGCGGCTCTGCGACATGGGCAATACCGTCGTCGTAATCGAACACAACCTTGATGTGATCAAGATCGCCGATTATATAATAGACCTTGGGCCCGAAGGCGGCGACGGCGGCGGAACCGTGGTCGTGGCCGGACCGCCCGAGGAGATCGTCAAGAACGCCAAGAGCTATACCGCCAGGTTCTTAAGGCCGAAGCTGGAAACTCAGGAATAGGGCCAAGACAGGAGGTACTGCCGTTTTGAGCGTACACGCAGCCGCACAACCTCGTCAGTGGGAGTTCCAACTCGGCACGATCGAAGACCTCAGAGACCTCAGCGGGCGACTGGGGGTCAACGTCGAAGCGGTCGAGGATGTCTCGATTCTGGCGCAGCCCGTCGCGTTCGACGGCCTGACCATCCCGAATTCGCTGAGCGTCCACGCGATGGAAGGCTGCGATGGTGATGCCCAGGGCCGACCCAGCAAGCTCACCGTCCGCCGCTACGAGCGATTCGGGGCCGGAGGGGTCGGGCTGCTCTGGGCCGAGGCCATCGCGGTCGTGCCCGAGGCCCGGGCCAACCCGCGTCAGTTGTGGCTGCACGAGGGCAGCAAGGACACCTTCGCCGAGATGGTCGGCCGGGCGCGAGCGAAGGCCGCCGAGGCCAACGGCAAAGACCACCGCCCGATCATGGTGGCGCAACTGACCCATTCGGGCCGATACAGCAAGCCGGATGGTGTCGCCCGGCCGATCATCGGGCAGCGCGACCCCTATCGCGACTGCCTCGTTCCGCAGTGGCCGCCGCACACCAAGGGCAAGAGCAAGCTCCCCGACGACTATCCGCTCGCAACCGACGAGTATCTCGACCGGCTCCAGGACGCCTACGTCGAGGCGGCCCGCATCGCGTTCGAGATCGGCTTCGACGCCGTCGATATCAAGGCCTGCCACGGCTATCTGATCAACGAGCTGCTGGCCTGCCGCAATCGTCCGGGCAAGTACGGCGGCTCGTTCGAGAACCGCACGCGACTGCTCGTCGAGACCGTCGAGCGAGTGCGCCGCGAACTGGGCGGCAAGGTCGTCACACGGCTGGGCATCTACGACGCCATCCCCTACCCCTACGGCTGGGCGGTGGATGAGAACGACTACACCAAACCCGATCTGACCGAGCCGAAGAAGCTCATCGGCCTGCTCCGAGATCGGGGCGTCAAGCTGATCGACGTCACAATCGCCAATCCCTACTATAACCCCCACGTCGGTCGGCCCTTTAACGAACCGATCGTGGGCGGCTACCCCGAGCCGGAGCACCCGCTCGCGGGCGTCGCGCGACTCGTCGATGTCACGAGCCAGATGCAGAGGGCCTATCCCGACGTCGCGATGGTGGGCACCGGCTACAGTTGGCTGCGTACGCTGATGGCCAACGTTGGCGCCGCCAACAAGGCCGCCGGAAGGGTCACCATCGTCGGCGGCGGACGCATGGCGTTCGCCTATCCCGACTTCGCCCGCGACATCGTCAACAAGGGCAGGATGGACCCCGAGAAGGTCTGCATCGGATGCAGCGCGTGCACGCAGATCATGCGGGACGGCGGCCGGACCGGCTGCGTCGTGCGGGACAGCGCCGTCTACGGGCCGATCTTCCGGCACGGTCGCATGAGCGACAGAGACAATCTGCTTCGCCTGGCGGCCGATTGCCGCAAATGCCAGGAGCCGACGTGCCAACTCGCCTGCCCGGCGGGCATCGAGATTCCACGGTTCATCGACCTGTTCCTCGATGGCAAGGAACGCGAGGCCTACGAGGTCATCCGCCAGGCAAACGTCTTTCCGGAAGTCTGCGCGTGGCTTTGTCCGGTCGAGCAGCAATGCCAGGGCAACTGCCTCCAGCATTTCATCGGCGACGGTCCCCTGCCGATCGCCGACATCCAGCGGTATCTGTCCGAGCAGGCCAACAAGCACGGCTGGTCGAAGCTGCGCATTCCGCAGAAAGCCAGCGACAGGAAGATCGCCGTTATCGGCGCCGGTCCTGCTGGCCTGGCCTGCGCCGCCCGGCTGCTCGAAGCCAGCCACAGCGTGACAATCTTCGACAAGAGCGCCGCGTTCGGCGGCATGGTCGAATCCGTCATCCCCGCCGACCGACAGAGCCAGGCCCTGGCCAACGAGCTGAGGGCCATCTTCGCCGACGTGCCCGCCGACCGCATGACGCTCGAACTGGGCAAGGAACTCGACGGCAACCACAACCTCGACGCGATCATGGCGCAAGGATTCGATGCCGCCTTCATCGGTCTGGGCCTGCCCAACGCCACCAGCGTCACCGAGACGCAGCTCGACGGACTCTGGAACGCGATGGACTTCCTGGCCGAGGCCAAACAGCCGGACGCGCTGGACCTGACCGGCAAGTCCGTCGGCGTCATCGGCGGCGGCAATACCGCGATGGACGTGGCGGTGACAGCAAAGCAGCTTGGCGCCAAAGACGTGTACCTGATCTATCGCCGGTCGTTCAAGGAGATGCCCGCTTGGGGCGCCGAGCGACAGCGGGCCATCGACGACGGCGTGCATTTCCTGATCCTGACGCAGCCCTTGGAGTACAACGGCGCCCACGGCAAGTTGACGGGCATCCGACTGTGCCCGACGCGGCTGGGCGACCCGGACGCCGGCGGCCGGCGCCGGCCCGAATCCGTGACATCGAGCGCGTACGATCTGGACATGGACCTCGTCGTCGAGGCCATCGGCCAGTCGGCCGCGGACGACATCGTACGGACCCTGCCCGGCGTGAAGATCGTCAACGGACTCATCCAAACGACCGATGGAACGCTTGTGACCTCGCGCGACGCCGTCTTCGCCGGCGGCGATCTCGTTCGCGGGCCGTCCACCGTGGTCGCGGCCGTCGCCGACGGCATGCGGGCCGCACGGGAAATCGACCGATACCTGCAATCGCAAGGATAAGAGAGGGAATATCTACTATGGCAGAACGACCTGTAGCCATCGTCACCGGGGGCAGCCGAGGGATCGGACGGGGCATCGCGATGGAGCTGGCCCGACTGGGTTACAATCTGATGCTCGCCCATTTCGATTTCGACGAGCAAGGCAAGCCCGACGAGAGCAACGCCGTGGAAACCCGCAAGAAGGCCCAGACCCTCGGCGCTAAGTGCGAGGCGATGCGAATCGACGTCAGCAACAGCGCCGAGCGCACGAAGCTCATCGAGGCCACGAGAAGCGCGTTCGGCTGCTGCCACCTGCTGGCCAATAACGCCGGCGTCGCCCCCACCAAGCGGCTCGATTTGCTGGAAGCCACCGAAGAGAGCTTCGATCGCGTGATGAACATCAACCTCAAGGGCCCCTATTTTCTGACGCAGATGGTCGCCAACTGGATGATCGAGCAGAAGAAGAGCGACCCGGAAGGCAGCTACCGCATCGTCAACACCGGCTCGATCTCCGCCTACACCAGCAGCCCGGCGCGCGGCGAGTACTGCATCAGCAAGGCGGCCGTCGGCATGATGACGATGCTCTACGCCGACCGGCTGGCCGAGTACGGCATCGGCGTCTTCGAGGTCCGTCCCGGCATCATCAAGACGGACATGACCAAGGTTGTCACCGCCAAGTACGACAAGCTGATCGCCGAGGGCATCACCCCCATCAAGCGATGGGGCTACCCCGAGGACATCGGCAAGGCGGTCGGCGCGATCGCCGACGGCCGCCTCGATTTCTGCACCGGCCAGGTCATCAACGTCGACGGCGGCTTCCACCTGCGAAGACTATAGAGAACAGGAGATCCCTTAGGTCCTTTGTGTCCCTTAGGTCCTTTTCCTCTCAGGAGGCAAAGAAGCCCATGACCCTGCAAGCCACCATCACCACGCTGCTCAAAGACGGCTTCATCCTCGTCTTCAACCAGGATAAGCTTGACATCGTCAAGACCGCCGAGGCGCTCATCGCCGCCGGCATCCACAACATGGAAGTGACCTGCCGGATCAAGAAGCCTTTAGAGAAGCTCTCGCGGCTCCGCAAGGAGCTACCCGATTTCGTCGCGGGCGCCGCCAGTCTGATCGACTGGCCCGGCATGCTCGACGTCTACAACGCCGCCCATGCCGACGATCCGCTGCCGACGCTGCCACAGGTCGTCGACGCGGGGGCCGCCTATCTTGTCTCGGCGGTGAACTTCAGCGACGCCGGCTTCGCTCGATTCGCCGGCAAGGTGCCCATGATCCCCGGCTGCGGCACGGCCACCGAGATCGTCAGCCAGTACGCCAAGGGCGCGAACCTCTGCAAGGTCTTTCCCGCCAAGGAGCTTGGCGGCCCGGCCTACGTCAAGGCGGTCGATCCAGCCATCCACAAGACGATCAGCCTGGTCCCCACGGGCGGCACGAACGCCGGGAACATCCCCGACTACATCGGCGCCGGCGTGCTCGTGCTCGGCGGCTCGTTCAGCATGATCGACAAGGCCACCCTCGCCAAGATCGTCGAGGAGCAGGACTACAAGCTGCTGGCGCAGGAGATGACCGTCGTCAAGACGCTCATCGACCGACTCCGCAAGGAGAAGTATCCGAGCCTGAATTTCGGCGGCGCTTCGCTCGAACAGATCAGCCGGACCACCGGACGGGATTTCAACATCCCCTGAGAATACTGAACCGGCGCCTCCGGAGAAGGCGAAGTGACAAGCGAATTCGCCGTAAGGACCAATGGATTTGGGAAGGAGAATCAGCGATCGTGAAGACCAGGAGAATCGCTCGACAGACGATAGGCGTTCACAGCTACAGTACGATCATCGTCGGCGCCGGCGCCGCGGGGATGAACTGCGCCGTCCACCTCTATGAGTTCCTGACGGGCAAAGGCGTCAAGGATGCGCAGAAGCGGATCGCCGTCATCACCGGCGGCCTGAAGCTCGGCGCTTCACGGATGAGCGGCTCCGACAAGCAGACGTACTACAAGCAGGGCACCAGCCCGGAGATCCCCGACTGCGCCGAGGAATTCGCCAAGACCCTGCTGGCCGGCGGCTGCTGTCACGGCGATCTGGCCCTGGCCGAAGGGATCAGCTCGCTGCGCGAGTTCTCGCACCTCGTGCAGGCCGGCGTGCCCTTCCCCACCGACGCGATGGGCACGTTCATCGGCTACAAGACCGACCACGACCCGGCCGAGCGGGCCACCAGCGCCGGTCCCAAGACCAGCAGGTTCATGAGCGAATGCCTCCAGAGGCAGGTCCAGGCCTACGGCATCGAGATCTTCGACAAGCAGGAAGCGGCGCATCTGCTCACAGTCGGCCAAGGCAAGGCCAAGCGCATCGCCGGACTCGCGACGTTGCAGAAGTCCAATGTCACGGACTCGGACTGGGGGCTCAGCGCCTTTCTCGCCGAGAACGTCGTGCTGGCCGCCGGCGGCCCCGGCGCGCTATACAGGACGAGCGTCTATCCGGAAGGCCAGATCGGCATCCACGGCCTGGCGTTCCAGGCGGGACTAGCGGCCGAGAACATCACCGAATCGCAGTTCGGCCTGGCCAGCATCAAGTTCCGATGGAACGTCTCGGGAACCTATATGCAGGCGCTGCCGCGAATCTTCAGCACGGATTCAAACGGCAAGGATGAACGTGAGTTCCTGACGGATTTCTTCCCGACGATGCGCAGGATGGCCACCGACATCTTCCTGAAGGGCTATCAGTGGCCGTTCGATCCGCAGCGGATCGAGAACCACCAATCGTCGCTGATCGACGTGCTGGTCTTCAACGAGACGCAAAAGGGCCGCCGGGTCTTCATGGACTTCCGCAAGAACCCGATCGGCAACGCGTCGATGAAACCGTTCGACATCAAGGACCTGGAACCCGAGGCGTATGACTATCTCGACAAGGCCGGCGCGTTTCAGACGACGCCGATCAAGCGGCTGGCCCACATGAACCCGCTGGCGATCGACATCTACAAAGAGAACGGGATCGATTTGTATAAGGAGCCGCTGGAGATCGCCGTCTGCGCCCAACACAACAACGGCGGCTTCGCAATCAACAAGTGGTGGGAGTCGAGCGTCCCCCACACGTTCGTGATCGGCGAGATGGCGGGCAGTCACGGCGTCAAACGGCCCGGCGGATCGGCGCTGAACGCTGGACAGGCCGGCGGGCTCCGCGCCGCCGAGTACATCGCCAACGTCTACGGCGGCGACATCCCCAACTACAGCAAACAGCAGAAGGAAATCAACGACCAATTGACGAGTCTCGTCCGCAAGCTCAACACCTGGAAGGAATCCTCCGGCGCCACGGCCAAGGCCGTGATCGGCGAGATCCAGAGCCGGATGACCACATCGGGCGGGCACATCCGTGAGCTGGGCGACACGAGCAAGGCTTTGCAGGAGGCGATGGCCCTCTACAGGGCGATCCAGAAGGACGGCATCAGGCTGGCTGGGCTCAAATCGGTGGTCGCGGCGATCCAGGCCGAGCACCTCGCGCTGGCCAGCATCGGCGTCCTGAAGGCCATCGTCGAACTGCTCCGCCAGGGCAGCGGCTCACGCGGCTCGCACCTGGTCCTGGCCCGCGACGGTGTAGAAGTCCACGCCGACGTGATCGACCAGGCGACCGGGGCCCCGCTGCGGTTCAAGCCGGAGAATGAGAAGCTCCGCAAGTCGATCTTGCGAATCGAGTTCGACCCGAAAGCCGCCGACCTGTTCAGGTGCACCACCGTGACGCCGCGACCGGTGCCGACCGAGCGAAAGGCGTTCGAACCGGCCTGGCAAGACTATCGCGAAGGCAAGATCTACCAGCCGTAACCGACCGGAGAAAGGAGCGTCCCGATGGCTGGACTCGACCTGAGACCCGCATCCGAGTGCAAATACGACATCCTCTCGCTGGGCGAGATCATGATCCGGCTGGACCCGGGCGAGGAGCGCATCCACACGACGCGCCACTTCCGCGTCTGGGAGGGCGGCGGGGAATACAACGTCGCTCGCGGCCTGAAACGCTGCTTCGGCAGGCGGGCCGCCGTCGTGACCGCCAGCGTGGACAACCCTGTCGGCCGTCTCCTCGAAGATCTGATCTTTCAGGGCGGCGTCAGCACCGAATACATCACATGGGTCCCTTACGACGGGATCGGACGCAAGGTCCGCGTCGGGTTGAATTTCACCGAGCGAGGCTTCGGCGTCCGCGCGGCCGTCGGGTGCAGCGACCGCGCCCACAGCGCCGCCTCGCAACTGACCAAAGGCGATATCGACTGGGACGCAATCTTCGGGCGCGACGGCATCCGCTGGTTCCACACCGGCGGCATCTTTGCGGGCCTCTCGGAAACGACGCGCGACGTCATCCTCGAAGCGGTCACCGTCGCCAAGAAGCACGGCACCATCGTCTCGTACGACCTGAACTTCCGCAACTCGCTGTGGAAGGACATCGGCGGACAGGCCAAGGCCCGCGAGGTGAACCGGGCCATCGCCTCGCACGTCGATGTGATGATCGGCAACGAGGAGGATTTTACCGCCGCGCTTGGCTTCGAGGTCAAGGGCCTGGACAAGAGCTTCTCCAAGCTCGATCCGACAAACTTCAAAAGGATGATCGAAACAGCGGTCAAAGAGTTCCCCAACTTCAAGGCGGTCGCCACCACGCTGCGGAACGCCAGGACGGCCTCGGTCAACGACTGGGGGGCGGTGCTCTACATGGACGGGCAGTTCCACGATGCGGTCCTGCGCGAGGACCTGGAGATCTACGACCGCGTCGGCGGGGGCGACAGTTTCGCCTCCGGCCTGATCTACGGCCTGATGGAAGGCAAAAGCCCCAGCGAGGCAGTCAACTACGGCGCCGCGCACGGGGCGCTGGCAATGACCACGCCGGGCGATACGACGACCGCCAGTCTGGGCGAAGTCGAGAAAGTCATGAAAGGCAGCGGCGCTCGCGTCGACCGGTAGGGAGAATCGTCCTACGATCCCACAAGCAGTCAAATGGATAGACGGCACCGACGGGGTGCTGGAACTGATCGATCAGCGGCGTCTGCCGGGTGAGTTCATCACGCTCCTGGTTCGCGATACGCGACGACTGCACGAAGCGATCCGAACGCTGGCCGTGCGGGGCGCTCCGGCTATCGGGGTCGCCGCCGCCTACGGACCGGTCCTGGCCCTCCAATCGCTCGATACCGGCGCGACGACCGTGGACGGCCTGAAGGCCATTGTCGAGGCGTGCGACTTTCTGGCCACGTCGCGGCCGACGGCGGTGAATCTCTTCTGGGCCCTCGACCGCATCCGCCACAAGGCGCAGAAGGTCTGCCAGCATCCGCAACTCACACTGGGCGAGCTTCATGAGGCGATCCTGGCCGAGGCCAATGCGATTCGCGCCGAGGACATCGAGATGTGCCGGGCGATCGGTCGGCATGGCGAGGCATTCATTCGCGAGGGGGCGGGCGTGCTGACGCACTGCAACGCGGGAGCCTTGGCCACCGCGGGACAGGGAACCGCGCTATCCGTGATGTTCGAAGCGCAGAAGAAGGGCCGCTCGTTCAAGGTCTACGCCGATGAGACGCGGCCGCTCTTGCAGGGGGCTCGCCTGACCGCGTGGGAATTGCAGCAGGCGCGCATCGACGTAACGGTCATCTGCGACAACATGGCCGGGTGGCTGATGAAGGAAGGCAGGATCGACCTGGTCATCACCGGCGCCGACCGCATCGCCGCCAACGGCGACGCCGCCAACAAGATCGGCACCTACAGCCTCAGTGTCCTGGCGAGACAACACGGGGTCCCCTTTTACATCGCCGCCCCCTCCAGCACGTTCGATCTGAGCATCGCCGACGGCACCGAAATCCCTATCGAGCAGAGGGATTCCAGTGAAGTGACCCATTTTGGCGGCACGGCCACGACCCCGAAAGGCGTCGCCGTCTACAACCCGGCTTTCGACGTGACCGGCGCGCAGAACATCACCGCCATCATCACGGAAAAAGGCGTGGTCGAGAACCCGGACGCTGTCCGCATCCGGGAACTGCTGACGGAACGCTAGAGCCGAGCGGCCCGCTCGCAACCGCCGCACTACGCGACGGCTACGACTTCCTTGACCTCGGGCACCTTCTCTTTCAGGATGCGTTCGATGCCCATCTTCATTGTCATCGCCGCGCCGGGACAGCCCTGACAGGCCCCCTGCAAGCGCACCTGCACAGTCTTGTCTTCCTGGACGCCCACCAGTTGAACGTCGCCACCGTGGCCCTGCAAGGCTGGACGAACCATCTCGATGACCTCGGTCACCTTCTCCTGGAAGCTCTTCTCGGCCTCGGGGCAGCCTGATTGACTTGCTTGCGACATAAGCGATCTCCACAGATAAGCGTTTCGACGATTATAGTCGCACCGAGTTGGCCAACCAAGCGCTTTTTGACCTTTCCCAAGCCGAGCCCAAGATCGGAGATACAAGTTCGGAATTTTCCGTTGACATCTTCCATCTGTGCGCATTATAAAGTTTGTTTTACATTTTGCTCGTACTGGTGAACGGAACAAAGGCGATATCGGCCACATCCGACTTCGCCGGTGAGGAGCGGAATGAGAAGCCGTCAAGACGAATTGTTCATCAGGTAGAAGGAGAACACAATGACACAAGAGAAGGCCATCAATTCTCTTATGACCGAGAGTCGAACGTTTCCTCCGCCCGAAGAGATCACCAAGAGAGCGTACATCTCCTCGGATGCCCAGTACAAAGAGATGTGGAACAGGTCGATCAAGGACCCGGACGGGTTCTGGCTGGAGCAGGCCAAAACACTGTCCTGGTTCAAGGAGCCGACCAAGAGCCTCGAATACACCTGGGACACCGGGGCCCGCAAGATCGAGCACACCTGGTTCGCGGACGGGCAACTGAACGTCTCCTACAACTGCCTCGATCGCCATCTGGGTACGCCGATCGCCAAGAAAACGGCCCTCCTCTGGCAAGGCGAGGTCGATTCCGCCGTCAGGAAGTTCACCTATGAGGAGTTGCACAAAGAGGTCTGCAAGTTCGCCAACGTGTTGAAGTCCAAAGGAATCAAGAGGGGCGACCGCGTGGCGATCTATATGCCCATGGTCCCGGAGCTTCCGATCGTAATGCTTGCATGCACGCGCATCGGGGCGATCCACTCAATCATCTTCGGCGGCTTCAGCGCCGACGCACTGGAAGGACGCATCAACGACTCCGAGTGCCGAATGCTGGTTACGTCCAACGTGTCGCTGCGTGCCGGCAAGCATATCCCGCTGAAGAACATCGCTGACGAAGCCCTGAAGAAAACCCCGTCGATCGAGTGCGTCATTGTGACGAAGGAAACGGACGATCCCTGCCATATGGAGCCGGGACGCGACGTGTGGTATCATGACGAAATGGCCGGAGCCGCCGAGCAATGCGAGGCCGAGAAAATGAACGCAGAGGATCCGCTGTTCATCCTCTACACCTCCGGCTCCACCGGCAAGCCCAAGGGCGTGGTCCACACAACCGCCGGCTACCTACTGCACGTCGCCTTGAGTCATAAGACGATCTTCGACGTGCACGAGGATGACATCTACTGGTGCACCGCCGACATCGGCTGGGTCACCGGACACAGCTACATCGTCTATGGCCCGCTGGCCAATGGGGCCACCACCCTGATGTTCGAGGGCGTCCCGACCTATCCGGACGCAGGCCGCTTCTGGCAGGTGTGTGACAAGTTCGGTGTCACGGTGTTCTACACGGCGCCGACGGCGATTCGCGCGCTGATGCGTCTGGGCGAGGAGTGGCCCGCCAAATACAAGCTGGACACCCTGCGAATCCTGGGCACGGTCGGCGAACCGATCAACCCCGAGGCCTGGATGTGGTATTACGAGCACATCGGCCACAAGAAGTGCCCCATCGTGGACACTTGGTGGCAGACCGAAACCGGCGGCATCCTGATCACGCCGCTGCCGGGCGCCGTCACGCTCAAGCCGGGCAGCGCGACCAAACCGTTCTTCGGCGTCGATCCGGTCATCCTGCGCGACGACGCCAGCGAATGCGGCCCCAACGAGGGGGGCAAGCTCTGCATTCGCAAGCCCTGGCCCGGCATCATGCGGACCATGTGGGGCGACCACGATCGGTTCATCGACACGTACTTCACCATGTTTGCCGATCAATACTTCACCGGCGACGGGTGCCGCGTCGATCCGGACGGGGATTACTGGCTGATGGGCCGCATCGACGACGTCGTCAACGTCTCCGGTCACCGCATCGGCACCGCCGAGGTCGAGAGCGCCCTGGTCAGCCATCCGAAGGTGGCTGAGGCCGCGGTGACGCCGATGCCGCACGAGATCAAGGGACAGGCCCTGTACGCCTTCGTGACCCTCAACGAGGGTGCCCAGGAAAGCGACGACCTCAAGAAGGAACTGGTCATGCACGTGCGCAAGGAGATCGGCCCGATCGCCGCGCCGGAAATGATCCAGTTCGCACCGGCCCTGCCGAAGACCCGTTCCGGCAAGATCATGCGGCGCATCCTCCGCAAGATCGCCGAGAACAACACCGACAACCTCGGTGACATCACGACCCTGGCCGATCCGCACGTCGTGGAAGTCCTGGTCAAGGGCCGCGGCAAGTAGTCTCGTCATACCGCACGAACGAGTCGGGTGCGCACCCCGTTGCGCACCCGGCCCTTTTCCAACCAAGGAGAGAGCATGCCTGAAGGAAAGGTCATGAATCGCTGGCTGGTCGTGGTGGGTGGCATCCTGATTCAATTGTGTCTGGGCGCTATTTACGCGTGGTCGGCCTTCACAAACGAGCTCACGGTGGAGCCGTTCAACTTCTCCCCCGACAAGACACAATGGCCCTTCTCGATCGGCTTGATCTCCTTCGCCGTCATCATGGCGCTGATCGCCGGCAAATGGCAGGCCAAGGCCGGGCCGCGCATCGTCGCCCTCACCGGCGGCCTCATACTCGGCATCGGCTATCTGATTGCGGGATTCGCCGGCACCAGTTTCTGGGGTGTCCTTCTCGGCGTCGGGGTCTTGGGCGGCGCGGGAATCGGCCTGGCGTATGTCTGCCCGATCGCCGCGCTGGCGAAGTGGTTCCCCGACAAGAAGGGCCTGATCATGGGACTCGCGGTGGCGGGGTTTGGATTCGGCGCGCTGATCTGGGTGAAGCTGACCCAGGGGTTCAAGTTCGGGCCGATCGACCTGACACCCGGCTGGGCCGGCCTCTATGGCGCCGGCTGGGACGTCAGCGACGTGTTCAAGCTCTACGGGGTGCTCTTCGCCGTCCTGGTCGGCCTGGGCTCACTGGTCATGGTCAACCCGCCGGCCGGCTGGCAGCCACAGGGCTGGACGCCGCCGACCACGGGCAAGGGCAGTGAAGGCGGAGTCAACCTGAGACCACGCCAGATGGCCAGGACCCGGCAGTTCTGGATCTTGTTCGCCAACTTCACTTTCGGCGCCGGCGCCGGTCTGATGGTCATCGGTATCATCGCTCTGTTCGGGAAGGAAGCGCTCGGCAAGGCGGGCGTCGAGCCGGCCCAGGCCACCATCATCGCCGGCACGGCGATGGGCTTGTTCTATGCCCTGCTCAATGGACTGGGGCGGATCATCTGGGGCGCAGCGTCGGACCGACTCGGACGAAGGAACTCGATCATACTGATGAACGCCCTGCAGGGCGTCATGATGATCCTGTTCTACTTCATTGGCGGCAACGAGATCGGCCTTTACCTCGGCGCCGCGGTCATCGGTTTCAACTTCGGCGGCAATTTCGCACTGTTCCCGGCGGCGACGGCCGACCTGTTCGGCAACAAGAGCGTCGGCGAGAACTATCCGTGGGTCTTCATGGCCTACGGCGTCGGCGGCCTGGTCGGTCCGCGGCTGGGCGGTTTGATGGGCAACGCGCAGGCCTGGATGTGGGCTTTCATTCCCGCCGGCATCGCCTGCCTGGCAGCCGCAGCCGTCGCGACAACGCTCAGGCCCATTGCCATCTCCGAACCGGCCGTCACAGCGGAGATCAAGGGCGAACTCGACGGGACCTTCAAGAAGCGATGACATTCAGCTCCTGAAATCGTCCAAAGACCCGGGATACCCCGGGTCTTTTTTTTTGTCTGACAGGCCGGTCAGAGCCCGTGGACGGGGAAGACCTTGGCCTTGATCAGATCGATGGAAGCATCCAGGGCCGGCATGACGGCCCTCCTTTGTTCGTCCGTGACGACCAGTTGCCTGTCCCGGAGCCCCCCCTGCCAGTCGGTGCTCTCCATCATCACGCCGCCCATCAGGGCGCCGAGGCCAAAGTCATCGTCGTCACCGGTGAAGACCGTCCAAGCCAAGGCCCAGGCGCGGACAGTGTTTTCGACGCTGTAGCCACCCCCTCCGGTGGCGAGGATCGGCTTGTCGAAGCTCAGCAGGTGTTTGATGATTTCGGCGTAGGTGTTGTTGGTCAAATGAAGATGGGCGAGCGGGTCGCCGGCCAGCGCATCGGCCCCGAGTTCGAAAACGATCACATCGGGATCGAAGGCGCCGATCAGCGGCATCACAACGGACTCGAACGCATACAGGTAGGCACGATCGTACGTCCCTACAGGCAACGGGAGATTGACGCAATAGCCCCGACCCTCGCCCTCGCCGATTTCGTCTTCAAATCCCGTCCCGGGAAAGAGCATCTTAGGATTCTCGTGGAGAGAGATCGTCATGACGTCCGAACGGTCGTGGAAGGCGTAGGCAACACCGTCTCCGCAGTGCACGTCGATGTCCAAAAAGAGGACCCGCTTGCCCGCCTCGGCTAAGACCGAACAGGCGATGGCGTTGTCATTGATGTAGCAGAAACCCGCCGCCTTCTCGGGGAACGCATGATGATACCCCCCCGACGGATTGAACGCGACATCGACCTGTCCTGCAAGAATCCGTTCGGCGCCGACAAGCGTAGCGCCCGCCGCGAGCACTGCATAGTCGTACATGCCGCGAAAGATCGGCACGTCCTCCGTACCGATGCCCATGTGCAGCGATTCGATGTCCCAGTGCCCCTGGTCCGCATGCTTCAGGGCCTGGAGGTAACGAGGGGAATGGAACCGTGTGAGGACCTGCGGATCGGCGGGCCGGGGAGCCACTTCACTGATCCCCTGCCCGGAGAGCAGTCCCATCGAGAGCAGGGTCTTCCGCAGCATCCCGGCTCGGTCGGTCCGAAAGGGGCAACCCTCCGGATACCTGTACTGCTCGATCTGCTCTGAGTGAATGAAAGCAGCTCTTCGTCCGGACAAGGCGATTTCCTATGAGGGCTCTTTGGTCAGATCGTATGAGACGTTGTAGACGTCTCCGTCAAATTCCACGTTGACCTTGTATCCGGAGTTCTGGAAGACGGCCAACATCGGCTTGTTGTCGGGCAAAACCTTCGCATAGAATCGCTTGACGCCACGCTGTTTGGCTACCTGCGTGATGTAGTCCAGCAGAAACGTGCCCATCCCCTTCTGCTGCCATTCATCCTGCACGAGAAAGGCCACTTCGGCCGCCATCGTCTTGGGGTCGAGGTAGTACTGGGTAATCGCAACGATGTCGTCCCCGCCGATCCCTGGAACGATCCCGACGATGGCAATGTCGCCCTTGTAGTCGATGTTCGTTAACTGCTGCACATCCTTGTGCGGGAAGGCCATCGTTCGGGTCATGTAGCGCGTCCGGACGGACTGCTCGCTGAGCGAGTAGAGCATCTCGGACAGCGCCGGCTCATCCACTGGTTTGATCGGCCGGAAGAAGATCTCCGTTCCGTCCCGCAGGGTGGCGTAGTGCTCCAGCTCCTCGGGATAATTGACCTGGTCCCACGACAACTCGATCTGGTCCTGGTAGATGTAATTCCTCGCTTTGGCTGCCTGCATCAGACCTTTGCGGAACTTCGGATGGGCGATGTTGATCAGATCGAGCACGCGCTGCCGAATGCTCTTGCCGTGCAAATAGGCGATCCCATACTCCGTCACCACGTAGTGGACGTCGGCGCGCGTGGTAACGACACCGGCCCCTTCCGTCAGGTTGGGCACGATGCGGGAGATCTCGCCGTTCTTGGCCGTCGACGGCATCGCGATCACTGCCTTGCCCCCGCGACTCCGGGCCGAGCCACGAATGAAGTCCACCTGCCCCCCGATGCCGCTGTAGAACTTGTACCCGAGAGAATCGGCGCAAACCTGCCCGGTCAGGTCGATCTCCAGCCCGACGTTGATCCCCACCATCTTGTCGTGCTGGCTGATGACGTTGACGTCGTTGACGTATTCGGTGGGATAGAACTCAAAGAACGGGTTGTTGTCGATGTAGTCGTAGAGCTTCTTGGAGCCCATACAGAAACTGGCGACGATTTTTCCACGGTTGAGCGACTTTTTCGCACAGGTGATTGCACCGCATTCGATCAGTTCGAGGATCCAGTCACTGAACATCTCGGTGTGGACGCCCAGGTCCTTCTTGTACACGAGGTATTCGGCGAGAGCCTGTGGGATGCGTCCGATGCCGCACTCGATCGTGCTGCCGTCTTCGACGAGGCGGGCGACGTTCTGCCCGATTCGACGCAACGTTTCGTCGGGCTCGTCGATCGGGATCTCGATGATCGGTTCGTCGTAGGGAACCAGAACATCGATGGTATTGACGTGCAGGAAGCTGTTGCCGTGGGTGCGCGGCATGTCACTGTTGACCTGCGCAATGACATAGCGGGCGTTGGCGGCCGCCGAGTGCACGATGTCGACCGAGACCCCCAGGCTGCACAGGCCGTTGGCGTCGGGCGGCGCCACCGAGATCAGCGCCACATCGATCGGGATGCGGCCCGATTCAAACTCAGCGGGAATCTCCGACAGAAAGATCGGCGTGTAGTCCCCCACGCCCCGATCGAGGGCGTGGCGCACGTTGTCGGCGATGAAGAAGCTGTTCATCTTGAATTTCTCGCGGAACTTGTCGTCCACGTAGGGCGCATCTCCCATCGTCAGCAGGTGCACGATGTGAGCGTCGTAAATGTGGTCGCTGTGCTCCACGAGGGCGTGGACCAGATGCTGCGGCTGGGCGCAACCGGTCCCAATGAAGATACTGTGGCCGGATTTGATCAGTTTCATCGCCGCCCCAGCCGTCTTGACTTTGTCCTTGTACTTCGCTTGCCAGTCAATGGATTGCATGTCACTTCTCTACACTAATTCGGGCGTCTACAGCTATCGGCGTGGTCCCCGGAAGGCCCACGACGTACGGATTGATGTCCATTTCCTGAATCTGGGGAAACTCCGTCACCAACTGACTGAGTCGTTGCAGCCCCTCGGCAATCGCTTCGATATCCACCCCCTCCTGGCCTCGGACGCCCGTGAGGAGCTGGTAGGTCTTCGTATTCACCAGCATCTGCCTCGCCTCGTCGCCCGTAAGGGGCGCCAGGTAGAACGCGACGTCCTTGAGAACCTCGACCATGACGCCGCCCATGCCGAACATCATCAGTGGACCGAAGTGCGGGTCGCGATGCATGCCCAGAATCACCTCACGACCGCTGGCGCACATCTCCTGAACCAACACCCCCAGAATATGGGCATCGGGCACCTTCTTCGGGATGCGATACATCATCAGATCGAACGCGTCCTTGACCTCCTGGGCGCTCTTGAGCCCGATCTTGACCCCACCGACGTCGGACTTGTGCACGATGTCGGGCGACCAGATCTTCAGCACGACCGGATAGCCGAGTTGCTCGGCGATGTTGGCCGCCTGATCGGCGGTGGTGGCAATCGAGCCGCTTGGAGTCGCAAACCCATAGGCCTCCAGGATTTCTTTCGATTCCGATTCGCCGATCTCGCGAGCCCCATGGCGCAAATGGCGTTCGATAATGCTCTCGACTTTGCGGCGGTTGACCGGGAACAGCCGTACAACGCGCTTCGGCCGACTCCGCCAGCGGACGTAGTCCGCCATCGCCTTGATCGTGGCGACTGCATCTTCGGGGGACTCGTACTGCGGGATCTTCGCCTCACGAAAGACCTTCACCCCTTCCTCCACCTTGCTGGCCCCCATGAAACAGGCGAGAATCGGCTTGTCCGGCTTGAGACGCGATACTTTGACGACCGCCTCGGCCGTTTCCTTCGCCTCGGTCATGGCTTGCGGCGTCAGAAGAACCAGAACGCTTTCCACGCTGGGATCGTCGAGAAGCACACCCAGCGCGAACTCATAGCGATCCGCCAGCGCGTCGCCGAGAACATCTACGGGATTGTGGAAGTTTGCGGCCGCAGGAAGCTTCGTCTTCAGCGTCTCGATCGTCTCGGGACTCAGCTTGGCAAAGGTCAGGCCTTCGCGTTCGATGGCATCGGCGGCCATGATGCCGGCGCCGCCGGCGTTCGTCAGGACCACCACGCCGGGCCCTTTGGGCAACGGCTGGTTGGCGAAGGCTTGGGCGAAATCGAACTGCTTGGTAACGGATTCGCAACGAATGATGCCGGCCCGTGTGAACATGGCCTCATACGCCACTTCACTGCCGGCCAGCGAGCCGGTGTGCGACGACGCGGCTTTGGCGCCCGCCGAGGTCCCGCCCGACTTCATCAGAAGGATCGGTTTCTCGTGCGAGATCTGCTCGGCCGCATGCACGAATGCGTTTCCGTCCTTGATGTTCTCAAGATATCCGGCAATGACGGTCGTGTTGGGATCCTTCGCCAGGGCCTCGATCAGATCCAGTTCATCGACGTCTGCCTTGTTGCCGATGCTGAACAGGCTGCTGAAACCGATGCCGTTGGCCTTGGCGGTGTCCAGAATGGCCGCCAGCAGTGCCCCGGATTGAGACAGATAGCCGATACCGCCGACGTCGGGAAGGTCCCCTCCAAAGCTGGCATTCAGCTTCGAGGCCGTCACGGTCACGCCCAGGCAATTCGGTCCGATGATCCGAATGCCCGACCGGCGCGCGACGCGCACCACTTCGTCTTCGAGCTTCTTGCCTTCTTCTCCGATCTCCTTGAAACCGGCCGTGATGATGATCACGGCCTTGGTGCCGATCGTGGCGCACTCTTCCATCACCCCTAAAACGAACTTCGCCGGAACGATGACAATCACCAGTTCCGGCGTCTCCCCTATGCTCGTCAGGTCGGGGTAGCATTGGAGCCCCTCAACCGAGTCGGTGCTCCGGTTGACGGGCCAGATCTTGCCCTCAAAGCCGGACGAAATCATGTTGACCAGAATTTCGCGCCCGACCTTGCCCTTCTGGCGTGACGCCCCGACGATCGCGACGGACTTCGGGGCAAAGAAGCTTTCAAGACTCATCGTGAGGAATGTCCTTTCTCGAACTACATGATCCACTGAAAAGGGAGTGATTGTATGCCACCTTGCGTACATCTGCAACTGTTTTTCCACCCGGCCAACACGGAATTTGTGTTGCCCCCTTCACGCCTGTCCCGGCGGCGACTGTTTCCGAAAGGCTGGCAGGTCGGGCTCGATGTGCACGGTGAGATTGACGGGGCGGGGAATCTCCTCGTCCAGGGCCTTCTCCAGCCGCTCGGAGATCTCATGCGCCGCAGCCACGTTCAGATCCGGATCCACCAGGATGTGCACGTCGAGGAACAACTCCCGCCCGACACTGCGACTTCGCAACCTGTGCCATTGGCGAATCTCGCGGTGTCCGTCGATCACCTGTATCACCTGTGAGACCGTTTGCGGATCCACCGCGCCCTCGGTCAGCTCCCGCAGCGAATCCCCGATGATCTTAACGCCCACGAGAATGATCATCAGTCCAACGGCTATAGCGGCCACCTGGTCGCCGTGACGAAACCCGACGTACAGCACCCCATAGCCGACCAGTACAGCCACGGAACTGAGGCCGTCGCTGCGATGGTGCCACGCATTGGCGTACAGGGCCGTGCTGTGCGATGCGATCGCAACCCGTTTGGAGATCCGGTATAGGGCCTCCTTGGCGAGGAGCGAAAGGGCCGCCGCCACGAGAACGGGCCAGCGGGGAACCGCCGTGTCCCCGCTCGCAATAGCGAGACTGGCGTAGTAGATCGTCGTCCCACCGACGCCGATCAGCACGACCGCAATCAGAACCGCAGAGAACGTCTCCAGGCGACCGTGCCCATAGGGGTGCGTCGTGTCGGGCTTTCGCGCCCCGAGATACATCCCGAGCAAGACTGCCAGATCGGTGACCAGATCGCCGAGCGAGTGGATGCCGTCGGCGACCAATGCAAGAGAGGAGAAGACCAAACCGACTACGACCTTGACGACCGAGAGCGCGACGTTCACCCCCATGCCCAGACAGGTCACCCACCGAATCTGCCGCGCAGCCACATCGCTTTTGTCGTCGACTGGCACCGCTCTACCCCAGCACAGACTTGCGAATCTCCGAAACCGCGTCCATGTACCGCCGTGCCGCGCCTTCGTCGTTGGCTTCGACGATGAGGCGCATCACAGGTTCGGTGTTGCTCGTCCGCAGATGCACCCAGCCATCGTCGAAATCGAAACGGCACCCGTCGGCCCCGTTCAGCGCCGCACCGGGAAACCGCTGTTTCGTCAGATCGATGATCCGATCCGCCTGAGAGCTGTCGGCGGCGAACTTGGCCTTCTGCATGACGTAGCCACCGATCTCACGGACCAATGCACTGACGGTCTTGCCCGTATCGGCCATCAGTTGCAGGATCAGCGCCATGGCCACGATACTGTCACGAACCGGCCCGACGCGCAGGTCGATGACCCCGCCGTTGCCTTCGCCGCCGATGACACAATCGTTGTCCAACATGGCGTTCGCGACGTTGGCTTCTCCCACCGGCGTACGAATGACCCGTTCACCGGCCGCTCCGGCCACATCGTCGATCATGCGCGACGTAGACAGATTCGCGGCCGCCGCACCCGAACGAACCGAATACACGTACTTGGCGGCCAGCGCCAGCGTGTACTCCTCCCCGATATAGACCCCGTTCTCATCGACGATGGCCAGTCGATCGGCGTCGGGATCCTGGGCGAAGCCCACATCGGCCCCCGCCCGCCTGACGCCTTCGCAGAGCCCACCCAGGTTGGCGGCGATCGGCTCAGGCTCGTGCGCAAACAAACCGGTCGGTTCGTCGTTCATCGCGACGACCTCACAGCCCAGCTCAGCCAGCAGCCTCTTCGCCACAGGCGCGCCGGCGCCGTTGACGCTATCGAGCACGATGCCGTACTTACGGCGCGCAATCTGTTGTGATTGCACAATCGCCAGAACCTTCTCAGTATGGATACGATCCGTCTCGCGATTGGCCCCCATCCGCCCGCACTCAGACGACGAAACGTATCGAAATCGCTTCTCGAAGAAGCACTGACGAATCTGCGCCGCCGTATCGGCCGGCGGCGCCACCCCATTGTCCAAAAGCAATTTGATTCCATTGTAGGGAAGCGGATTGTGCGACGCCGTGATCATGATGCCGCCTCGGCAACTCAGATGGCGCAGCATGATACCCACGCCGGGCGTGGTCACGAGTCCCAGATCCACCACGTCGATGCCCACCGAGCACAAGCCGGCCGTGACCGCCGAAGCCAGCATCTGTCCGCTGCCGCGCGAATCGCGCCCGATGCAGACGGCCGGGCGTGGGCCGTCTGCATCGATGCGGTCTCTCAGGAAACTGCCAAAGGCACAGCCGTACTGGGCGGCGACGGCCGCCGTGAGATTCTCACCGACGATCCCGCGCATCCCGCTGACGCTGATGATCAGCTCTTGGGCCATCGTATCCATTCCCCGCGCAATCCGCCCCCCTCACAACCGGCGGGACGTCGCTGCGCCATGCGTCCTGCTCGTTTTCGAACGCACACTACTTGAGTGTGCAGACGTAAAGCTCGTTGACGAAGTCGAGCTTGCTCAATTCGGCAACGGCATCGGCCTCCGGCTCCTTGTCGAGACTGACCGCCAAAATGGCCTTGTGCTCTTCGAGCTTCTGGCCGACGCCCATCGTCCCGATGTTGATGCCGTGCTTGCCGCACACGGTGCCGACGGCGCCGATCACGCCGGGCTTGTCCTCGTTGAAGATCACCAAGACCGCTCCCTGCGGCGTCATCTCGATATTGAAACCATCGATCTCGATGATCCGCAGCAGTCGCTCGCCGAAAACGGAACCCGTCACAGTTCGCGTGACTTTTGTTGTGACGACCTTTGCACTGAAGCTCGACGCCACGTCTTTGGCTTCGGCATTCTTGGTCTCGTCGATACTGATGCCGCGTTCCTTCGCCAGCACGGGTGTATTGACCATGTTCAAAGGCATTTCAAAATGCTGCTGAAGCAACCCCATCGAGAAGCCGAGCGTCACCGGTTCGACGTCCATCTCTGCGATGGCGCCGCGATACTGAACTTCGACGCCTTTGACGTTGCCTGGAGCAATCGTGCTGAGAAGCACCCCGATGCGGCGCGCCAACTCGGCGTACCGGCTGACCGCCACAGGCATCGCACCGGCCGTGGAGGGCGCGTTGAGCGCGTTCCGGACCGGACCGCCCTTGATGGCGTCGATCAGGATCTCAGCGGCCTCGACGGCCACTTCCACTTGCGCCTCCTCCGTGCTGGCGCCCAAATGCGGGGTGACCAGACAGTTCTCCAACTCGGCAAAGCCGATGTTCTCCGGCGGCTCGCTCGAAAACACATCGAGAGCCGCCGCGGCGATCCGCTTGGCCGCCAGAGCGTCGTACAAGGCCTCTTCATTGATGATCCCACCACGGGCGCAGTTGACCAGACGCACCGTCGGCTTCATCATCTCGAACTGTTTGGCCCCGATCATATTGAGGGTTTGCTCGTTCCTGGGTATGTGAAGGCTGATAAAATCGGCCTCCTTGAAGATTCTGTCGATATCATCGGTCACCTCAACGCCCTGCTGCTGGGCGTCTTTCGGCGCCGCCAGCGGATCGTATCCGAGCACCGTCATGTTGAATCCACACGCCATCCGGGCCACGGCCATGCCGATGCGTCCGAGACCGATCAGACCCAGGACCTTGCGGTTGAGCTGGTTGCCTGTGTACTTCTTGCGGTCCCAGGCACCCGCCTTGAGGCTGTTGCAGGCCGGTACGACGTTTCGGCTCATCCCCAGCATCAGGGCCATCGTGTGCTCGGCAGCGCTGAGCGTGTTGCCCCCGGGGGTATTCATCACGAGAACCCCCTTGCGCGTCGCTTCCTTCACGTCGATGTTGTCGACGCCGACGCCGGCTCGCGCCACGCCTTGGAGCTTGCCCGGGTTGGCCAGGACCTTGGCGGTAACCTTGGTCCCGCTGCGAATGATCAGGCCATCGTAGTCGCCGATGATCGAGGCCAGTTCGTCCTCACTGATCCGCAGCTTGACCACGGCCTCGAAACCCTCAGCCGCATTGATGATGTCGATCCCCTCCTGGGCCAGTTTGTCTGTGATCAACACTCTCTTCATGACAGTACTCCCGAGACTACCCGTTTTTCGTACACCTAACCAGAACTCTGCGCTGCGAGGGCACGGGCCAGGGTCACCGCCCAGCCGGCAGCCAGAATCACGAGCAACGCCGCAATCCAATGAATGACATTCGTCTCGTACAGCAGACGGTCGAAGGCTGTAAAATATACTCCACGAATCGCCATCAGCAAAGTCAAAAGTGCCGTCAGAGCCATGAAGCTGCACAAAAAGGCGGCGGCCGGCTGAATGTAAAATGCATCGAACAATTGACCGCGTGCGAAGGCAAGAACGGCGGAGGTCATCCCGCAGGCCGGGCAAGGCCAACCCGTTCGCTGTTTGAACCCGCACGGATTGAAAAGCGTTCCGAAATCGAAGCCCACTCTTTGAAGCGCCCACAGTCCGGCGAAGCAGCCGAGGATCGATAGCGAAACCCCCAGCGCCGCGCGGCGCTCCGACACCGATGCGAGTCGAGTGAATTTGGCGACATTTGCCCGTTGGCGTGCCAACATAACGCCGATACAATAGCGGCTTGCGATATTCGTGTCAACGACAACGATATAGGTGGCCCAGTATGTGCCTGGAACAACAAGCGTTGAGTCAGATCCTGGAAACAGCCGTCGTCGCCGCTCGACTTGCCGGGCAGCGGGCGATGGAAGAGATCAACTACGTCAAGGCCACCCTGAAGAACGGGACGGAACTGGTGACCGACACCGATCGGCGCTGCCAGCAGCTCATCGTCGATCGCATCAAGGAGACCTTTCCCGACCATGGTTTCATCGGCGAAGAGGGCGAACCGGGCACGATCTTCAAACGCACCCCGCGCGGCGAGCCGGCGATCTGGTGGGTGATCGACCCGATCGACGGCACCAACAACTTCGCCCATGGCATTCCGATCTTCACGGTCAGCATCAGCGTACTCCATCAGGGCCGCCCGATCGTCGGCGTGGTCTTCGACCCTGGCACCGAATCAATGTACACCGCCGTCCACGGAGGAGACACTCACCTCAACGGCCGGCGCATCGAGGCCGGCGAGGACGACATCGCGCCGACGACGAGCGTTGGACTCGACAGCCACTTCGGCGAGCCGCTTCCGGCCTGGGTGGCCCGGATCGTCCGCGAATCGCGCTTTCGCAACTTCGGCACGACCGCGCTGCAACTGGCGTATGTGGCCAGCGGAGGACTAGTGGGCACCGTGGTTTGCACCCCGAAGCTGTGGGACGTGGCGGCCGGCGTGCTGATCGCCGAGGCCGCCGGAGCCGTTGCCACCAACTGGAAGGGAGAACCGCTGTTTCCGGTGGATCTCGATGCCTACCAGGGCCAGGCGATGAACGTGCTGGCCGCCAACCGGAAAGCGCATTCGAAACTCGTTGATTGGATCGGCGCGTAACACCTATCGCGGGTCAGAGACCGGATGCAGCGAGACCACCCTGACCTGCGGATTCTCCTCGTTCGTCAAACTCCTGTCGAAGATCGCCATCATTCGCCTCTGCGGTCCGTCAAGGCCAATCCGGACAAGGATATAGGCCGTGAAGACGTCGCTCCGCACCGTCACCAGATCACTGACCCGGGTGAAAAGGAGATCGCGCTCCTCTAAATCGTCGCGGACGCGGTCGGGCGTCAGATCGGGCCCGCGCGGGCTGTCCTCGTGCAGATTGTCGAAGCCATCGTAGGCGAGGTCTCTCATCCGAGGAACCTGCAACAACTCGGCAGGACTCCGGAAGGGACCATATCGTTCCCGATGGTCGACGATGGCCAAGGCCCGTGCGAAGGTCGGTTGGCCGGTGGCCTGGTATTGAATCCACGGCAGTTGGGCGATCACGAACCACGGCGCGGTATTGACGTTGATCCGCCCCATGACACGCGTCTCGTGCGGCGGCAGACCATGCTCGGCGGGATCCAGGACAGTCAGGTAGTTCAGCAGCTCGGCGTGACTCGGTCTGGCCAAATCGACCAGGACGCCGGTGGCCGTGTCCGCAGGCGTCACACCATAGGCATTGACGGCGAAAACCATCCCCACCTCACCGACGTTCGTCAGGGGCCGGTTGGCGGGATGGGCCTGAATAACTCCCTCGTCCGGGTCCACATAGTTGCCGATCGCATGGCCCAGGCCGGGTGGGACCGCCACAACCGGACTCCACAAGCGGCGGATGCACTTACCGGGCGAGACATCCCGCTGGAAACTGCGCGGCCCCCGATCAGGGACCATCCATCCTGTCGCAGGGACCCGTTTCTCGTCCACGGTAATCCATGTGCCACTCTGCTGCACCCGTCGTTGGAGCGAGATACTGGAACCTTCAGTGAAATGCTCGGAACTGGTCTGCGCCGTCGGATTGGCGTAAGTGCCGGGACGATATTCGTACCGCTGAAGCGCATCGGCCGGCTCTTCCGGATCGGAGAAAGCCCCCTCGTCAAATAGCTCTGCCATCGGGTCTTGATTGAGAACGACGTGGAAGCGTCGCGTTCCCGACCAGACGACGGGGATGTCTCTGGCCCCTTCCTCGTCGACGATCCGAAGCCGCCATTCGCCCGGCGCCGGGTCCCGATCCTCAAAGTACGGCTTGTGCAATTCAATGGCCGTCGACGTATGCACCACTCCGATCTCATCGGTAACACCATGATAGGCAATTTCGGAGATGTATACACACGGCCGCTCGAAGCCATAATAGTACGTGTCGGGAGCCGCGGGATCCACAACGACCGTGACCTCGTCGTCGTCATCGATGAAGTCGCACAGGTTTGCCGTGATCTGGGCGGCTTCGGCCCTGACAAGCGACGGATCTCGGCCCCGTCCGGACAACGCCGTGACAATGGCCTCACGAATCATATCCGCATCGGCCGTGTTGACGTTGACTTTCTTGCGCCGCGCCACGGAACCGATCACGATAGGCCTGGGCGTGATGATCCGATCCATGTTGTACGTTGTGGCCATGTGCCGATAGGCATAATTGGGATCGAGCGCCCCGTCGTCACGAGCCCGGAGAAACCACTTGTCGAGCGCTTGGCCTCCCGAATCCACGGGCGTGGAGATCGTATTGCGCTTGAACCGTCCCCACCTCTCGGCGCGGGCGTCGACGCCGGAGTGATTCAGCAAAAACCGATACCGCAACTCCAATTCATCCGACAGATCGAACACGCGATAGGGGTTGTTCGGATCCGGACGTCCATAGCGCCAGATCACGCGATCTTCATAGCCCTCCAGACCCTCGACGGGATCGATCCCTCGTTCGGCCAGGAGCGCCGCGGCGTGGTCCTGGAGGTCGGCCTGTGCAGCACCCCGGCCGGCGGCCAGCGCCACCACGTTGATCTGCTGCACGCTGGTTCCATCGACACTGGCGGGATCGGAACGAGTCGGATCAAACCAGTACCCCGTGTTGAGATTCAGCATGCCGGCATTGTCAATGATGCGCACGGCGGCGTAGATCGGCTGGCCTCTGCCCGACATGATGCAGGGCACCTCGAACCACCGGGCGTCCCCCACGCCGTCCCCGTCGGCATCGGCATTGGTCCCGGCCACATTGACGTCGATCACATCACGATCGCCAATAACGCGGATGAGCACGTCTCTGGCGTCGGCCTCGTCGACATCGGAGATACGACTGATCTGCCTCCAGTAGTAGGTCGCGCCTGATTGATACGGCTCCAGGTCCGCCAACCACGGATTGTTGGCATCCGGGAAGTCGTAGTAGGCCGAATCATCCGAGACTCCGGGCGTATCAGCCGCCAGAATCTCACCGATCTGGGCCACGACCGTATCGGCCGCCAGCTTGAGCTGCTGGTTCTCCATGGCCGCCGACGTGGCCATCCGATCGATTCGCGCCGTCATGATGAACAGCACGCCCACAATGGCCAAAAGGCTCGTGAGCACCACCGTAAGGATGAGCGCCGAGCCGCGAGGCAAGCCCGCCGATGATTGTCCAGTCCGTGCCGCCATCCGCAATCCCATCAGTGGTCCAGATAAACAATGTGCGTAAACGTTCTGCCGCTCGGGAAAACCCCCTTTGAGTCATATAGGGTGAAGGTGAATTTCAGCGCCCGTCCGAGCCCGGGGATTTCGTGGAGATGTGCCTCATCGATCTGCGAAGCGGGATACGTGATACCCCGCAGCGTCAGCGCGCCGCGCGGATACCAGATGCCCGGCTTATTCTCCGGATCGAGGTCGCCGCCTTGCAGCAGGAAGTCCGAATCGTCTTCCAGGTTCTCGTCACCGTTCGGATTGACCTGCGGGATCCACCGCTGTTCGGCGTCGCTCCAACCCTGAACGGCAAACTGCCCCACCCCCTCCGACAGCAGTGCGTGCACCGGATCGGGCTGCGTCAGATCGATCACCACACCGCGAGCGGCCTCGCTCGTCGTGCTGCGGACGTCACCGGCGACCGAGACGTCGCCGATCACAGAGAGGATGTCGATCTTCTCGGCCCGAGGCATCTGCATCCATTCCTGCAGGGAGATGGTGTCGTATTCGAGGCTGCTGCTCCACTGGCGCCATTGCGCATCGGTAAAAGACCCCGTATCCAGCTTGTCGGCCGGGTCGGTTGCAGGCACGAGAACGTGTACCGTTCGCGCCAGCATCCGTTCGGACGGCTCCTGATCCCGCGGACGGAGACGTCCTGCCGGGTTGTTGGCCGGCAGGCTGACAAGCGTATAGCAGACTCGCGCGACGTTGCCGCGGACGGGAGGGTCGGTCTTATAGGTCTGGAAGTCCCCCGTTGTGAAGAACATGATCCGATCGAAGCGCTCGAATGCCGACGGGTCGTTCCTGTGGACGCCCCCGTACTCCGACTTGCGTGCGGCATCCCAGATGATGAAGATGTCCCCGTCTCGGCGCAGCCCCTGGAAGTCACTGTCGAGCTGCTCGGCGATCACGCGAAGCTTCTGCATGATCTCCGCGTTGGCCAGGGCGGTCCGGTGCGATTCAATGCTCACCCGGAAGATCACACCGGCGAACGACACAACCACCGCCAGGATGCCCAGCGATACCACCAATTCGATCAATGTAAAGGCTTTTCGCATCCTATCGCCCTAGAACCTCACGACCCGCTGGTAGACCCCCACGAGAGGGTTTCGTCCACCGGCAACCGGACGCGGAACCACCCAGACGTCGGCGCCCGTCGATGGGGCGAGATCGGGCCCGCTCCACGGTCGGTCGAGCTGGATCCGGTTCGGCGGCTCCCTGTACCGCCGGAGAACTCGAAAGATCTGTCCGGTTTCGTCATCGACGAGCATGGCCCCCTCGCTGACGAATGTGTTCTCATCGATCCCATCGGAAGGGGCCGCATCGAGGATCGACACCTCGTCGCCGGCTGAGCCGGTTTCCCGGACGATCGTGACACGAAGCGGTCGCGGCAGAGGCCCCGGCTCAACACCCGAGCCGGCGCCCGAGGCACGCACCCAGTATCTTGCATCGGTCCCGGCGTGACGACAGACGAACACCGTTATCTGGACCAGGCGACTGTCGGCGTTCATGCGCCGGCAAAGGGCCATCCAGGAATACTGCCTGGCGTTGCCTCCGGCGACCGAGGGATAAAGAAACTCGTCCACCGGGATCGTGGTCAACTCATCATAGGCAACGAATCCGTCCGTCGTCAGGTTCGGATCGTCCGGTTCCAAGCCGTACAGGCGCATCTTCGCAAAGGCTTCATCGGCCGCCACCGCCGCGATCGTCCGCTCCGTGGACAACGACGTGAAGTAGATGCCCCCCATGAAGGTGCCGGCGACGAACACCATGCCGACGGCCAGCGTGCTGACGGCCAGCAGCGTCTCCAGAAGGGAGAAACCATGTTGTCGCGGTCTTCTATCCATATCGCTCAATCACTTCGATGAAATCAACGTCCCGGTGTGTGGACTGACGTGAACCACTTCGTCGCCCGACAGTTTCGAAAGATACTCCGACCAGGCCGCCTTGCGTCGGAATGAATCCGCAAATCGCCGACGACCGTATACGACAAAACCCGTCCGGCTCATTTCTTTGCCCAGACCATAGTCCACGGCATTGCCGGGTGACGGATTGCGAACGGAATAATCGTCCTGAAGGAACATCCCCCGTCCGTATTCGGTGATGTTCGTCGCGGAGTTGAAGATCTGGTCCAGCGACACCTTGCTCGATCCGCTCTCATTGCTCGGCAGGACGTAGCCATCCCGGTTGCGCACGCGAACCTCGCGCACCACCAGCTTGCCGGCCGGCGAGAAGATGATCGAGAACGTCGATGCATCGTTCAACTCGTGGACTTCGTCGATGTCGCCATCTGAGGCAATCTGGCTGATATCCAGAACACCGATGCTATCGGGCAGCTTCACCGGCTCCATGCCTTCCACCGCACGGAAGCCGATCGCCAGCCCCCCCATGTTCCTCGGCTCTTCGTGTACGATGAAGATCATGTACTGCGGCGCGTCCACCAGGCCGATCAGCGGATTCAACGGGTCTCTCGATTGGCACAGCTTCTGGAATCGCACGCCGGTGTATCTCTGATTCCGCACCGCCATCGCTCGCGCTGAACTGAGGGCTGCGCCGATCATGCTTCGCGCGCCGCTCTTCGACTCGAACGAATGCACCAGGGCCCGCACAGCCGGGAGGCCGAAACCCACCAACAGCACAATGGTCGCGATCACCAACGTCATCTCGACCAGCGTCAATCCGCTCTTCTTGTGTGCTCGGCAATCCATAAGCTTCAGTTTCGTATCGAGCATGCCGCCGTTCATCCATTCCGCGGGCAGAGGCCCGGAGCGGCCACCCACTCCAGATCATGTGCCTGGGTCCCGTGCCGCTCCGTCAGCCGGCCAGGCTGCTGATATCGTCTTCGGTCCCGAATTCGCGGTCAGGCCCGGCTGAGATCAGTTCGGGCAGGTCGTCGTCGGGGCCATATCGATAGTCCAAGACCGTCCCCCACGGGTCGCGAATCTCGGCCACGTCCACAGCGGCTGGATCGCTCTTGGCGGGCAAACCCGTCAGATGCGTCAGCACCTGTCGCGACGCCGGCTCGGCCATCAACCGCTCGTACAGCAGTTTCATGTGCGCGACCGCGTTGGCATGATCCAATTCGGGCTGCGGAGGAAACTGGCCTGTTTCCTGGCGGTACTCCTGCAACGCGGTCTTGAGCAATGCAAAGATGCTCGCCAACTCACGCTCCCTCGCCTGGTTGGTCATTCGAAGCGTCAACGTGACCGCCAGGCCGGCGGCCAGAGCGACGATGGCCACAACCACCAGTGTCTCGACGAGACTCAGTCCGAGATGTTGTCTTGCATTCGTCATGCCGTCAGGGCGCCGCTGGCGCAACAGGCGACAGGCCTATCGCTGGAAATTACAGATATCATCATCCGTGCCGTAGAGCCCGTCGTTTCCGGCCGAGATGAGGATATACGAATCGGGCTTGTGAGGGACCCCGAAGGCCGCCGTCGAGGCTCGCCAGTCGGTGATGTGGTCATAAAACGTCGCCGCCGCTCCGGCCAGCGGGTTCCAATGCTGACCCGTAGCCCGGACCGGTGGGGTCCCACGCTGCGTGAGATCCGCCTGCTCTTTGGTATAGATCAGATAATCGTTGTTGCGAAAATCGTAGACATCCTCTCGCGTCTTGCCGGAGGGATTGGCCCTGTAGTACAGCACCGGCAAGCCCGCCCGCTTCCGCGTGCCATCGGGCAACACCACTTCCCTTCCCTTGCCGAAGGCGTCGCCCAAGACGAAGGTCCCGGCCGCCGAGGCCAGAGGCGCCCCAAGATTGAACAGCCCGTCATGAGTTCCGCTGACGCCCAGACGTACCGCGTTGGCCGTATCGATGTCCAGATAGCGAGACCGCCTCTTGTTCATGTCGTACTCGACCGTTCGATCATAGAGAAAATACGTGCCCGCCGCATGGGTGGTCGTCCCGACACGATACGGCCACCGGTTCATCCCGTCGGCGCGCCAGCCCGAGTCCGGGTGGAACCCCAGCAGGTCCCAGCCGAGCAGGGCTTCGGCAAGCTTCTGCGCTCCGGAGGAATTCTCTGCCTGCTGCGTGTCTTCCAGCCATGTGTAGTGGTCGGAAGGCGGGTAGTCACCGTGGTCGTTCTTGAACGTCGCCAGGGCGAGATCGATGGCGGTGAACTGCACCCTCTGCTTGGCCTCTCTGGCCGTCTTCCTGACCATGCTGATGGCCGGCAGGAGCATCCCCGTGAGAATGGCGATCACGCCCACGACCACGAGAATCTCTACCAGTGTCAAACCTGACCTTTTGGCTTTCACGATCGTCCTCTTTCAATGCCGACGTTCGGTAACGGATGTCCCCCGTTCGGCCCGTTTCGGCGGCCGGCCCGGGGGATGCCGGGCCATCGAACGCTACTCCCTGTACCTCCAGTCATAGTTGCAGATGTCGTCGGCGGTGCCGTACTGACCGTCCGGACCGGCCGAGATCAGGAGGTACGAGTCGGGCCGGTACGGCCGGGCCGTCGTGATGATCTTCTCGCTGCGCGTGTTCCTGTAGAACCGCAGCGGATCGGCCAGCCCGTGAGGCGTCTGCGCACTGGCCACCTCCCAGGGCTTGCCCAGCGCCACCAGCGCCTGATTGTCGTGATAGTTGTAGATATTGCCCCGGCTGTCCGTGGCCGTCATGGCCGAGGCCACATTCGGATCGTGGAGGTTGTTGGCCGTGTTGGCTTTGTAGTACAGAATCGGCATGCCCGTTTTCTGTCCCGAGGTCATATTCCGCTCGAATACGTCGCACAACACGAAACTCGAACTCAGGAACGGACCGACGTCGTTTCCGTAGATCGATTCCAGCCGATAGGCATTGGCGTTCTCCGCTTGCAGGTACGGTCCCTTTCTGGCTGAGAGGTTGGCCGCAGACGGATTGGGCGGATACAGTTGCAGGTTGCCGGCGCCGTCCAGGCCGTTGCGTCGGAACGCCGAATTCGGATGAAACCCGAGCAAGTCCTGTCCCATGATGGCTTCGGCCAGCTTCATCGCGCCGCCGTAGGCCGCCCCGTCCGGGTCCAATGCACCGGAATCCGGATAGTCGCCGTACTCGTTTCTGAACAACTCGAGGGCGCTGGCGATGCTGTGGAGCTGCGCCTGCTGTCGGACACCCGTCGCATACTGCCTGACCCTGTTCAGGGCCGGGACCAGCAAGCCGATCAGGATGACGATGATGCTCATCACGGTCAGCAGCTCGATGATCGTGAACGCACGAGGCGCTCTGGCTGGGTTAGTGGCTGGTTTCATTTCGTTCTCCTTTAAGATCCATGATTGCCTCAATCTCGTTGGTTGCGTCGATTAGCCGGCGGCGCTCAGACTGGTGATAACCTGAATCATCGGCAGGAACACCGCCATCACGATCACACCCACAATACCGCCGAGCACGATGATCATGATCGGCTCGAGCATGGACATCAGACCGCCGACGAGCACATCGACCTGCTCGTCGTAATTGTCGGCCACCTTCAGCAGCATCTTGTCGAGGTCTCCGGTCTCCTCGCCCACCGCCACCATGTTGCTGACCAGCAAGTCGATGGTCTTGGATTGGCGAAGCGGGGCGGCGAACGTGTCGCCCTGCCGGATGGAGTTGTGGATGTTGCCCAGCAGTTTGGCGTAGACTTCGTTGCCGGCCGTCTCCCGCGTCACATTGATGGCGTCGAGAATCGGCACGCCGGCACTGATCAGCGTGCCAAGCGTCCGGGTCCATCGCGTGATGGAGACCTTGCTGGACAACTGGCCGACCACCGGCAGACGGAGCGTGATCGAATCCAGAACGAACCGCCCCGGCTGGAACTGCCGGACAATCCGCAAGAAGATGATGATGGCGATCGGGGTCGCGATCATCCACGCCCACCCATACTCGTAGGCAATCCAGGCGCTGATCCCCAGCACCGTCGTCGTAACGGGGTTCAGTTCGCCCCCGACCATTTCCTTGAGCACCGACTCGAACTGCGGGATCACGAACATCATCAGACCCAGCAGGATCAGAAACGCCGCCGCAAGCACCACGATCGGATAGACCATGGCGCTCTTGACGCGGGCCTTGAGACGAATCGCCTTCTCCTTGAAATCCGCGATGCGCGCGAGAATCAGGTCGAGCACACCCCCGGCCTCTCCGGCCGCCACCATGTTCACGAACAGCCGATCGAAGCACCGCCCGTATTTGCCCATGGCTTCCGACAAGGTCGAGCCGCCCTCAATATCGTCGGCCACATATCCGATGATCCGCTTGAAGGCGCCCGATTTCTGCTGCTCTTCGAGAATGCGAAGAGACCGAAGAATCGGAAGACCCGCGTCCTGGAGCGTCGAAAGCTGTCGCGCGAATTGCGTAACGTACTTGACCTTGACCTTCGCCCGAGCCCCACGCCGAGCCCGCGGCTTCGCCGCCGTTTTGCCCACCTGTTTGGCCGCCGCTTTCGAACGCACCCGCGTGGGGAAATACCCCATGTTGCGGATCTTACTGATCGCCTCCTTCTCGCTGAGGGCCTCGACCTCGTCCTTGATCTCAACACCCTGAGAATCCAACGCTACATACTGAAAGACAGGCATCTTCCTACCTCATCGTTGCACGTCCGTCCTGAGCCCCACACGGCAGGCGACTCAGCTTTCCGTGATTGTTTCTTTCACAACCTCGTCGATCGTGGTGATTCCATCGAACACGGCGATCAAGCCGTTGTCGCGCAGCGGCCTCATGCCCGCCTTCTGTGCCGCAACGCGCAGAACGTTCGTCGAGGCGCGGTTCATGATGAGGTCGCGAATCTCGTCGTTGAACATCATGATCTCGTAGAGCCCCGTTCGTCCCCGGTAGCCCGTCCCATTGCACTTGCTGCACCCTCGTCCGTAGTAGAACGTCTTGCCGGCGACTTCCTCCTCCGTAAGGTTCAATTCGCGTAATTGGGCCTCGTCCGGCTCATACCCGGTCTTGCACTTCGTGCAGATCCGCCGCACGAGACGCTGCGCCACGACACCTTCGATCGTCGCGGTGATCAGGAACGGCTCGACGCCCAGATCGAGCAGACGGGCGACCGAACTCGGCGCATCGTTGGTGTGCAAGGTTGTGAACACCAAGTGCCCCGTCAGCGACGCCTGAGCGGCGATTTCCGCCGTCTCATGGTCACGAATCTCACCCACAAGCACGATGTCCGGGTCCTGTCGCAGAATCGAACGCAGGCACCGAGCGAAGGTCAATCCGATATCGGGCTTCATCTGGACCTGAACGAGCCCGTCCAAGTCGTATTCGACCGGGTCCTCAGTCGTGATGATCTTCCGGTCGATCGTGTTCAATTCACTCAGGGCCGAGTACAGCGTCGTGGTCTTTCCCGACCCCGTCGGCCCGGTCACGATCACGATCCCGTTGGGCTTGTGGATGAGTTGCCGCGTGACCTTCAGATCCTGCGGCTGGAACCCCAGCTTCTCCAGGTCGAAGCTGACCTGGCTGCGGTCCAGAACACGAAGCACCACGCTCTCGCCGAACATCGTCGGAAGCACGCTGACGCGAAGATCGATCGGATTGCCCCCGACCGAAAGCGAGATGCGTCCGTCCTGCGGCAACCGCCGCTCGGCGATGTCCAGATTCGCCATGACCTTGATACGCGAGCTCAGCGCAGCGGCGATGTACTTCGGAGGCGGGATCATCTCGTAAAGAACGCCGTCGATCCGATAGCGCATCTTGTACTCGTCTTCGAACGGCTCGAAATGAATGTCGGACGCCTTGTCGCGGATGGCCTGCAACAAGACGAGGTTCAGAAGCTTCTTGACGGGATTCGATTCCGACAATTCCTTCAACTCGTCCAGATCGATACTCTGGTTGCGGCCCTCGAACTCGGCCAGAAACGCATCGGATTGAATCTCACCGATCAGTTCCGTGATGTTCTCGTCTTCTTCGGCCTCATAGTACTTGCTCAGCGCGCTCTCCAAAGCGCTCTGGTCGGTCATCTTGGCCGTGATCGTGTAGCCCATCAGCGTCCGAAGATCATCCGTGGCACGGAAGTTCTCCACGTTGTCCAACACGACCACCAATTCGTTCTTTGCCTTGTTGTACTCAATGGGAACAATATGATAGCTCGTGGCAGTCTGGGCAGGCACTTTCTTGATCACGTCATCGGGGATATCCAACCCATCAATGCTGATGTACTCCATCCCCCGCTTGGCAGCCAAGGCCGCCTGCAACTGCGTCTCATCCACCAGACCCAGCTCAAGAAAGATCTCGCCAATCCGGACGGCCCCGCCCCGCTGCTTCTGGATACTCAGGCACTCGTGGACCTTGTCTCTGCTCAATACCCCCATCTTCATCAGGATCCGACCCAGCGGTCGGCCCCGCAACTGCTCGATAGGAGGAACCTTGATTGCGGTTTTGCTTTTGCCCATAGCCCAAAGTCCTAAAAGACCCTATCTCTGTCTACGACTGGATTATAGCAAAGTAAATAGTTATTTTCAAAAAAATTAGGGCAGGGACACCTGGTTATCAAGACACGGGCAGATCAAGAAATCGTCCGAGATACGACTCTTCCTTCTCCTTGGAACCCCCCAAGGCAATTCGCTCACATACCCCACGATACCGCTGGGCAATTGTGGTCCCGCCATTGGGACCAACTCTTACGTCTTGAGGATCGGCCCCATATCCTCCATCTCCCTGGCAGCCAAACCGGCCTTCTTCTTCATCTTGCCACGCGCCCCCGCGATCTTCGCCAACGCCTTTTCCTGCAGAGCCCCAGGCTGACGCCCTTTGTCGAGCATCTCTTCGAGGCTGATCTTGCCGCTGTCGTAGAGGTTCCAGAGATGCTCGTCGAGCAATTGCATGCCCAGTTTCTTTCCCGTCTGAATGCTGGAATCAATACGGTAGGTCTTGTTCTCGCGAATCAGGTTGGCGATCGCGGGCGTCACCACAAGAAACTCGTACGCTGCGACGCGGCCCCGTCCCGTCGCCAGCGGGCACAGGGCCTGGCTGAGCACCGCCAGCAGATTGCCCGCCAACTGGATTCGGATCTGCTCTTGCTGGTCCACCGGAAACACGTCGATAATACGGTTGATCGTACCTGCGGCACTGGTCGTGTGGACGGTGCTGAACACCAGGTGGCCCGTCTCCGCGGCACGAACTGCCGCTTCGATTGTCTCAAGATCGCGAAGCTCGCCGACGAGAATCACGTCCGGGTCCTGACGAAGCACACGACGCAGAGCCTCGGCGAAGCTGGGCACATCGACGCCAACCTCTCGCTGGTTGATAATCGACTTCTTGTGGGGCTGATAATACTCGATCGGGTCTTCGACCGTAACGATGTGCCGATCGAAATTCTCGTTGATGTAGTTGATCATCGTCGCCAGGGTAGTCGTCTTGCCGCTACCGGTTGGGCCCGTCACCAGGAAGAGCCCACGAGGACGACGACACAACGCCGCACAGATCTTCGGCAGACCAAGCTGTTCGAAGGTCAGGATCTTGTTGGGAATCTGGCGAAGGACGATAGAGACGTTGCCTTTCTGCTTGAAAACGGCCACGCGGAAGCGGGCCGCATCGCCGAAAGCAAAGCCATAGTCGGTTCCGCCCTCCTCCTGCAACTCCTGCTCGCACCGCTCCGGCGTGATGCTCTTCATCAGCGCCACCGCATCATCCGGCTCAAGCACCTTCGTTTCGAGCGAGCGAAGATGCCCATCAATGCGTAGCACCGGCGGTCGTCCAACGGTAATATGAATGTCCGATGCGCCTTGCGAAACGCAGGCCTGGAGGATACGGTCCATGTTCAATGTTGCCATCTGATGGTCCTCTGGAAAACGAAATTGCTACTCTTCCACCACGCCTTCGGCCTGCGCGATTCGCGCAACCTCCTCGGCCGTGGTAATCCCTTTGAAAATCTTAAGCTTGCCGTCGTGTGTCAACGTACGCATCCCCGCCCCCTTGGCCGCCTTCCGCAATTCCGTCGTCGGGGCGCGCTTAAACGCCAGTTCCCGCAGTTCCGCGTTCATTTCGAGCATTTCGAAGATGCCGAGCCGACCCTTGTAGCCCGTGTTCTGGCACGCGCTGCAGCCGGCGCCCTTGTAGACGGGGTGCTTCTTGACCTCCTCCGGATCGATATCGAGCAGTCGCAGGAAGTGGGGATTGGGGTTCTCATCGACCGCTCGACACTTCTTGCAGATCACGCGAACCAGACGCTGGGCCATGATGGCCTGGATCGAGCTGGCCACCAGAAACGGTTTGACCCCCATGTCGATCAGACGGGTAATTGCACCGCAGGCATCGTTTGTGTGTAGCGTACTGAACACCAGGTGTCCCGTCAGGGCCGCCTGGATCGCGATATCCGCCACTTCGCTATCGCGGATTTCACCGACGAGAATGATGTTGGGTGCCTGCCGCAGCATCGACCGCAGGAGCTTGTCGAACGTCAGGCCGATCTCGGACTTGACCTGACATTGGTTCATACCGGCGAAGTTGTATTCGACCGGGTCTTCCGCCGTGATGATCTTCTTGTCCGGCTTATTCAACTCCTGCAATGCGGCATACAGCGTTGTGGTCTTGCCGCTACCGGTCGGGCCCGTCACAAGGAAGATACCGTTCGGGCGCTTGATGATCCGCTGAAACGTCTCATAATTGTCCTGCTCGAAACCCAGCGATTCGATGCCGATATTGACGGCATCCGGACGCAGAATACGAAGCACGACGCTGGGGCCGTGGTTTCCCGGAAGAGACGAAACACGAAAATCGATGTCCTGGCCATCGATATTCCGCTTGATACGACCGTCCTGGGGCAGTCGCTTTTCCGCAATGTCCATTCCGGAGAGGATCTTCAGACGCGTCACCAGCGCCGGCTGCATGTTCTTCGGGATGTTGTCTTTCTCCAGGCAGACCCCGTCGACGCGGTACCGAATGCGGACGCGGTCGGCCATCGGCTCGACGTGAATATCGCTGGCCCGCATGCGATAGGCCGTATCGATAATCAGATTCACCAGCCGGATGACCGGCCCGTCGTCGCCGTCTTCGGCCGCCTGGGCCCGCATCGCCTCAGCCGCCAGTTCGCTGCCCACCTCGGCCAATTCGGCCGCGGTGGCATCAATACTGTGCTTGAGACGGTCATCTTCCTCGGTTTCGACCTCCTGCTCGAGCGATCCCTCAATGTACGATCGGATCTTCTTTGGGCTGGCCAGGTAGCATTCCAATTCGGCATTCAGCCGCAACCGAACCGAGTCCATCATGTCCAGGTCCATCGGATCGCCGATAATCAGCTTCAGCCGACCGTTGGCAACACTCAGGGGCAGAATGCTGTGGCGCCGAATCAGGTCTTCCGGAACGATCTTCACCGCATCGGAAGGAATCGTGACCTGGTCCAAATCGACGTACTTCAAGCCGAACTGCTTCGCCAGGGCCTTGGCGAGGGTTTCTTCATCGATGAGCTTCAAATCGAGCAGAACCTGGCCGAGCCGCTTATTGTTCGACTTGCCGGTCTTGATCGCATCGATGAGGGCCTCTTTCTTGACAAGCCCCGCCTTGTAGAGGATTTCCCCTAAGTGCCTGCGTTTTTTGGTCATACCAACCTCATGTGCTGTGTCTACCGATCCCTACCGATTATAGCAGTTTCACACAAACGAGTCAACGACCCAGTCCACGGCGCAGCAGATCCATCGCCGTCTGCGCAGCCCGCAAACGCACGAAGCTGCGCTCCCAGGGGCAGACCTGTCGCAGCGTACGCACTTGCCCTTCAAAGTCCACAGAAATATACACCAAACCCACCGGTTTCTCTTCCGTGCCGCCGTCGGGTCCGGCGATTCCGGTTATGGCGATTGCATAGTTGGCTCCGGCCATGCGCCGGGCCCCCTGGGCCATCGCCTCGGCCACCGGCTCACTGACGGCACCGTGCCGCTCAATCAGCTCCTGCGGCACCCCCAGTTCCTCGACCTTGGCCTGGTTGCTGTACGTCACCCACCCGCGCGTGAAGTACCCACTGGCCCCGGGGATATCCGTGATCAGCTTGGCGAGCAGACCGCCGGTGCAGGACTCGGCGACCGCCAGCGTCTTTCCCAGTCGCTGCAACTGCCGGCCGACCACCTCGGCCAAGGTCTCTTCGCCCACCCCGTAGACCAGCGGTCCGAGAACCTTGCGCAGCGCAGATTCCTGGCTTTGGGCCAGTTTCTCGGCCTCGGCAACGGTCTGCGATGTGGCAACAATTTCGAGCGTGATAATCCCCGTGTGGGCCGTGCAATTCACCAGCGGATTGCGGTCCCGGCCCATCGCATCGCCGATCATCTCGGCGATCGCCGATTCTCCGGCGCCGAAGCACTTGAGCTTCCGCACCGCCATCGCCTGGGACGATGCCAACGCCCGCAGCCTTGGAAGGACTGAGGCGGCCAGCATCCGCTCCATCTCCCGGGGGACCCCGGGAAGCGAGAAGAAGACCTTCCCATCTTTCTCCGCGAGGATCCCCGGCGCCGTGCCCCACTCGTTGGGCACCACCTGGGCCCCCTTCGGGATGCGGGCCTGGACGGCGTTCTTGCGGACCATCGGCACACCACGCCGCTGGAAATACTCATTCAATCTGACAAGCAGGTCCTCCCGAAGTTCCAGTTCGACCCCGAGAAACTCAGCAAAACCCTCTCGCGTCAGGTCGTCGTCAGTCGGCCCCAGGCCGCCGGTGACGATCACGATATCGGCCTCCTCAGCGGCCAGCCGCAACGCCTGGACAATCGTCGATTGCAGGTCGGCCACCATGTGCGAACTGATCGTCGGAATCCCGATCGAACGCAACTGTCGAGCGATGTAGGCGGCGTTTGTATCGACCGTATGGCCGCTGAGAAGCTCGTTGCCCACACTGACGATACACGCCTGCTTGACCCGATCGACCATTGAACCTCCAGAGCCCTCCCGGACACGACAGCCCCCGGCGCGCCGGCGCCGCGACGATCACATCTCGATCATCACCTTGACAACACCGTCTTCGTATGCGGCGACCAGTTCGAAGGCCTCCTGGATGCGATCGAGCCCAAACCGGTGCGTCACCGTGAAATCGACGTCGACCGCCCCCGATGCGACCAAATCCATCGCCTCGTGGGTGCACTTGTTCTGACGGCGCACGTTGACAATCGTTACCTCCTTGCGGCGGATTTTGTCGATGGACAAGGAGATACGATCCTCACGAGGAATACCGATCAGCAAGAGCTTGCCGCCCGGCTTGAGCAAATCGACCGCCTGATCGATCGTCTCCTGCTGGCCGGCACACTCATAGACGATATCCATCCCGAGCGGCTTGCGCTCAAGGATCGCGGTCACCACGTCTTCTTTGAGCGGATTGCCGACCCACGTGGCTCCGGCCCGCCGGGCGATCTCGACACGTTCGTCGATCTTCTCGGTCAGATAGCAGTCGCCGACACCTGCCGCCTTGGCGCTGACCAGGCAGCACAGCCCGATCGGCCCGGCCCCGAGGATCGCCACATCCGCTCCTACGGCCGGATGAGACTGCTTGACCGCGTAGACCGCGATCGCCAGCGGCTCGCAGAGCACCCCCTGCTCGAGGGAGATCCTGCCGTCCGTCGGCAGGCAGCACTCCTCGGGCATCACGATATATTCCGACAGGCACCCGTTGCCCTGCCCCGGCGTGCCGAGAAAACGCAGGTGGAAGCACGTGTTCTCCCGGCCCGCGTTGCACTGCTCGCACGCGTGACAGGACACCGCCGGCTCGACCACCACCTCCTGGCCCACCTTCAGGCTCTTCACGTCGGGCCCGACCTTGGCCACCGTCGCGGCGCACTCGTGGCCGACGATGTACGGGAACTGCACGACCTGCGAGCCGATCCGTCCCGTCTCAAAGTAGTGGACGTCCGAGCCGCAGACCCCCACCTTCTCGATTTTCAGCAGGACATCGGTCCCCTTCTCGATCTTCGGATCGGGAACCTCCCTGACCTCCATCTTGCGAACGCCCGTCAATACCGCTGCTCTCATTCTGTGCCTGGCTCCCGTCTGAATCGAATCTGTCTGTCGATAGGCTATACGTTGAATCGAAAATTGATGATGTCGCCGTCCTTGACGACGTATTCCTTGCCTTCCAGACGCATCTTCCCGGCAGCCTTGACCGCCTTCTCGTCACCCAGTTCCTTCAGATCCGTGTAGGCCATCGTCTCGGCCCGGATGAATCCCCGCTTGATGTCGCTGTGGATCTTGCCGGCGGCCTCCACGGCGACGGTCCCGTCCTTGATCGGCCAGGCCCGCACCTCGTCGGGGCCCACCGTGAGGAAACTGACCAGGCCCAGCGCCGAATAGCACATCTGAACGAACTTCTCGGCCGCCGATTCGGCAATCCCCAGATCGGCCATGAAGGTCCCGCGGCTCTCGGCGTCCAACTGAGCCAGTTCGTGTTCGAGCTTGGCGCACATCGTCACCGCGGACATCGGTCCATCCACCGGGATCGCTTCGCCGGCCTGGTCCTCACCGACGTTCACGACGACCGCCATGGGCTTGAGCGTCAAGAAACCCAGCGACTTGATCGTGGCTCGCTCCGCATCGGTATGGATCGCCGAACTGATCGGCTGCTCGGCTTCGATCGCTTCCTGCAATCGCAACTGGAGGGCCAACTCGGCCTTGTCCTGCGCCTGCGTCTTGGTGGGCTTATGCACCTGCTTCTCCAGCTTCTCGATCCGTGTGGTGACCAGCTCGAGGTCGCTCAGCAGCAATTCGGTCTGCACCTCGGCCAGATCGCGCTTCCAGTCGACGCTGTTGCGGTACGCCGGAACCGTTGGGCTGTCGAACGCTCGCACCACCAGGACCAGCATATCCACCGTGCGAATCTGTCCAATCAGCCGCCGGGCCGCCGCCCGACCGTGCTCATCGGTGAAGCTGAAACCCGGCAGATCCAACACGTCAATCGTCGCCTGGACCTTCTTCTTGGGTTTGTACAGCGTTTCGAGCCAGTCAAGCCGGACGTCGGGCACCGGGACGATCGCCTCCTCAATCGCCGTGGCCCCCATCGGGGGGACCGCCTTGCCGCTGATGGCCGAAAAGATCGTACTCTTGCCGGACTGCATCAGCCCAAGCAACGCTGCCTTCATCTCATACTCCGGAACGGTCGCGAATCATGTCGTACACACTGCCCCCGGCGGCATCATATGCCACCACCGCAGGGAAATCAACCACCTCCAGCCGGCGGATCGCCTCGGTGCCGAGGTCCTCGTAGGCGACGATCTCAGCACCGATGATGTGCTGGCTTAGTAGTGCCCCGGCTCCTCCCAGCGTCGCCAGATGCACCGCTCCATGCTCTCTCAGCGCCCGACGGACCTCGTCGCTGCGATAGCCTTTGCCCATCGTCGCTCGCAGCCCGTGCGCAATCAGTTTCGGACTGAACGGGTCCATCCGCGACGACGTGGTCGGACCAGCCGCACCGATCACCGACCCTGGCCGTGCCGGCGTTGGGCCGACGAAGTAAACGATCGCCCCCTCCAAATCGATCGGAAGCTCCTGCCCATGGTCGATCGCGGCGCAGAGCCGTTTGTGGGCCATGTCGCGGGCGGCGTACACCACGCCGCGAAGGACCACCTCATCACCCGCTTTCAACCGACGAACATCGCTGTCCGCCAGGGGCGCACGCAAGTCAATCACTGAATCGGACCTCCCCGACTCGCTCGACATCGAGCCAGCCGGACCCAGACAATTGGATGAACGATATCGCAGGCCGCGAGTGTACCACATCGCCCAAGCGTTGCGAGCGCAAAAAACCGAACGGATTTGTTGAGAAAGCCGAGAAAATGCATATCGAATCGGATTGCCGACGGGTATAATCCAACATGCTATGCCAAAGTACCCGATATTCCTGGACTTGACCGATCGACGCGTCGTGCTCGTCGGCGGAGGGGCTGTGGCCGTGCGGAAGGCCGGCATCCTGCTCGACGCCGGAGCGCGCCTCGTCGTTGTGGCCGACCACGCCAGCGACGTGCTGACCGGTCTGTGCACCGAGCGCGGCGCCCAACTGGTCCGCGCCAGATACGCCAAGGAGTACATCGCCGAGGCGGTGCTCGCGATTGCCGCGACGAACGACGAGAAGGTCAACCGGCAAGTCTACAGCGACTGCCAGGAGTTGGGTATCCTCTGCAACGTCGTGGACAATCCGCCGTTGTGTGATTTCTTCGTCCCGGCCGTCGTCCGACGCGGCGACCTGCAAATCGCCATCGGCACGGACGGCTACTGCCCCGCCTATGCCGGTCATCTCCGCGAAAAACTCGAAGCAATCTTCACCGAGCAGCACGGGCTGTTCCTGGCCGAACTCGAATGGGCCCGGAAGCGGATCATCGAGGTCATCGAAGACCCCGCCGACCGCAAAGTCCTGCTCGGCGAACTCGTCGACGACGAATCGTTCGACTACTTCACCGCCAACGGCTCGGACGCTTGGCGAGAGCGAGCCGGCCGGCGCATCGAGTCACGTCAGACGAAAAGCTGACGGCCGTCGAAACGTCGTGCCTGCGCCTCGACGGCGGTCACAACCTGCGCAACAGCGATGAGATCGACCCCAGCGCCCAAGGACCAGCCGAAGCGGCAGATTGATGCAGAGGCCAGGTCGTGGTAGGATTCGACGGGCGGCTAAAGGTGGCCGCTGGAAATCCGGTTCTGAGCCAAAGGGAGGTGACCATGCGTTCGGGCATGAAGCAGCGATGGATTCTGATGTGTTCTCTGATCTGCTTGAGCGCCGTGGGCGCATCGGCCGCCATCGTGCCGCTGGGCGAGCTGGACCTGACGAAGATGTCCACCGGCTGGGGCAAGCCCCAGGTCAACCGGAGCATCACGGCCCAGACGCTCTCGATCGGCGGCCGCGCGTTTGCCACCGGCGTAGCGACGCACGCCGAGTCGATTCTGCACATCGCGTTGGACGGCAAGACCGAGCGTTTCACCGCATACGTCGGCGTCGATGACGCTACCGGCCCGCGCGGATCGGTCCGCTTCCGGGTCTTCGGCGACGGCAAGGTGCTGTTCGACAGCGGCCTGATGACCGGCAACGACCCGGCCAAACGGGTCGATGTCTCCCTGCTCGGCGTCCGGCAGATGATCCTGTTGGTCGGTTCCGGGGGCGATGGCATGGACTTCGACCACGCCAACTGGGCCCAGGCCGAGTTCACGGTCGGCGGCGAGAAACCTCAGGCTGTCGATACGCCCGCGCCGCCGGCCGAGGAAAAGATCCTGCTGACGCCCAAGCCCGGTCCGGCCCCGAGGATCAATGGGCCAAAGGTCTATGGATGCCGGTCAGGACGACCGTTTCTCTATCGCATCCCCTGTACGGGTACACGGCCGATCGCATTCAGCGCCACCAACCTGCCCGATACGCTACACCTGGACAGGAACACGGGGATCATCACCGGCACTGCTCCTGTCCAGCGAGGTGAATATGCCGTGACGCTCGAAGCGAAGAACGACTACGGCGGCGACCGGCGCACCTTCGCGATCATCGTCGGCGATACGCTGGCCCTGACCCCGCCGATGGGCTGGAACAGTTGGTACATCCATTACTACCACGTGACCGAGCAGCATATGCGGAGCGCCGCCGATGCCATGATCGAATCGGGCATGGCTGCCTATGGGTATAGCTACGTCAATATCGACGATTGCTGGATGAAGAGGCGCGGCGACGAGCCCTACCGCGACGCCGACGGCGCGATCCTGCCCAACGCCAAGTTCCCCGACATCAAGGGCATGGTCGATTACATCCACGCCAAAGGTCTCAAGGCCGGGCTCTACACCGGGCCCGGGCCGTGGACCTGCGCCGGGTACGTCGCCAGCTACGAGCACGAACGGATCGACGCCGAGAAGTTCGCCGAGTGGGGTTTCGATTTCCTCAAGCACGACTGGTGCTCCTACAGTGCGGTCGCCGGCGGGACGGACCTCGAGCACATGAAGCGGCCGTTTCAATTGATGGGCGACATCCTCAAGGGCCTGGACCGCGACATCGTGTTCAACCTGTGCCAGTACGGCATGGCCGACGTCTGGACCTGGGGCGGCGAGGTCGGCGGGCACTGCTGGCGCACCACCGGCGATCTGGGCCTCGAACAGGACGCGCTGTTGCCCGGCTTCTATCAGATCGGTTTGAGCAACGCCCGGCACTACGAGTACGCCAGGCCGGGCCAGTGGAACGATCCGGACTACCTCATGATCGGCCGCATCGGCAACGCCCACCGTCACGACGACCCGCCCAAGCCCACAACGCTGACACCGAGCGAGCAGTACAGCTATATGTCGATGTGGTGCCTGATGGCCGCCCCGCTGTTTTTCTCAGGCGACATGCAGCACCTCGACGAATTCACCCTCAACGTGCTGTGCAACGCCGAGGTCATCGATGTCGATCAGGACCCGCTGGGTGTCCAGGCCAAACCGCTCGTGCAGGACGACGAGACCCTGATCATGGCCAAGCCAATGGCCGACGGCTCGCTGGCGGTGGGCCTGTTCAACCTGACCCAACTGCCCCGCGAGATGTCGGTGGACTGGTCGCTGCTGGACCTGGCGGGCAAGCGCATCGTGAGAGACCTGTGGCGGCAGAAAGACCTCGGCACGTACAACGACCGCTTCACCGCCACCGTACCCCGCCACGGCGTGGCCCTGGTCCGCCTCATCCCCGCCCCATAGGCGGATGCGAGCAGCAGGCAGGAACCGATATTTCTTGCAGGGGGCGCCTTCTGCCGGTAGAATAGTGGCTGAGGTACACGATGAACGCCTATCTGGGCAGCGCCCGCAGCGATGTCCAGGAGACCCGCGTTCTGAAGGACACGGACGTCAAGCATCCAGCGACGACGTTCTCGTTCACAGAGGAAAGCGCGCGAGTCGATACGGCCTACAACATCTCCGGGCTCAACGACACGTTCATGGCCCCCGGCAGCGATACGATGGTCAAGAGTTGGCTCAGCCAGACCGGGGGCGACCTGCGTCGCATCGTGCCGGGCCCCGAAGGCGTCGGACAGTTCTGGGATGTGATCGCAGGCTTCCACAACGCGCCGACCGGCGACAGACTTCGGGGACGTGGCAACTGCGCGTTTCTGGACGGGCACGTCGACAGCCGTTCACGCGCCGAGACGTTCTACTACGCCTATCCGAAGAAGTGACATTCACATCCGGATCTATGGGCTCGCCAGCGGCGCTGCGTTGGCTTTGCCGGGCGTGGCGGTGCGGAGGGCGCCGAATTCGTAGCGGCCCGCAGTGCTGAGGTAGCGCCCGAGCGTAACACCGGGGTTGGATGGGCCGAATGTGATTTCATGTCGATAGTCGGCCGGGGCGCCATGCAAAGGTGAACGCAGATAGAGTGTGCCGCCGTTCGGACTGAGCTGGAATGGCGTATGACAGCCGGGCGCGTTCGCATTGCCGAAACTCAGGTACTCGTAGAACACGATGTAGCCGCCGGCCGCCAGCCGGGTCCCAGCGGGGATTACGTACTTGGCTGGATCGGCCGAATCGTCGCTGAGGAACCAGCCGCCAATGTCGGTCGCCTGGTCCGTTGTGTTGTGCAGCTCGATCCAGTCGGGCGTCCCGGACGGCGAATGAGCCAGCAACTCGTTGATGACAACCGTCTCGACGCTGGGGACCGGGACCGGATCAGGCGTGGGCGGCGGCGCGGGGGCCTCGTCGCTGTCGTCGTAGCCCGGCGAGCCGCCGATCTCGGCGCTGGGGCGCCAGGAGGACTTCTTGTCGAGCGCCGCCGAGTCCGCCGTCGCGGGATCGATCACCGTCAGGGAATAACCCCCTCCGTCGGTCTGGTCGTACCATCCGTCCTTGTATCGGAACGCGAGGATGGTCTGGCCGAGCGCATCCTGCAACTCGATCCTTTCTCCCGAATTGTCCAGGCGACCTTCGTATTGGCCAACGATGCGGGCCCCTTCCCCGTACCGGGCTCTGAAGACCGCATAGTCCTTGACAATCAGGACATAGTCCCACGGCGCCAGAGTGACATTCCCAAAGGCAAAGTAAATCCCGTCGGTGAAACTGACGCGGTTGAGATTGATGGCCTCGCTACCAACGTTGACCAGCTCGACGTATTCGGCGTCGCGGTCATCGGGGTGCCCCGTCTTGAGTGGATGGTACATGATCTCGCTGATCCGCAGGCTCTCGGCCACGGGCCCGACGGCGAAGACCGCCTCGTTCAAAGCGCTCCAACCGGCGCCGCTCTGGGCCCGGGCACGGACCAGCGCGCTGGCGTCGAGATACACCGGGCCGGAATAGCGAACGGCGGACGGCGAGACGCCGCTCGCAACGTCGCCGGCCCCACGCGACGAGACCAGCTCAGCGGAGATCAGGAAGTCCGAACTGGTCGCGCCGGCGTTGAGTCCGTGGATCGCCAGGAGATTCTGCCCCAGGCGAAGCTGGCTGATATGGTTCGAGATGTCGAACGTCTCGAACTCGACGGCATCGATATCCGGGTGGTGGGATGTCGCCTCCGAGTTCCATGCGGGCGTCCCGTCGAACATCACGCGCTGGACTTCGACGCCGTTGAGGTAGGCGATGAACCCGTCGTCATAGCGAACCTTAAGAAAGAGCCCTCCGGCAAACTGCAGCCCTTCCGGCGTAATATCGAACGGAATCCGAATGTAGCAGCTTGTGTTCCTCCCGTACATCTGGCTGCCTACGTCGATGTCGAAGAGATGCTCGAAGCCGGTGGCCCGTTCGTATCCGACGCCGGCGGTCCCGGCCAGCCAGCCGGAATCGTCGTAATTCATATCGGTGCGCCACGCGCTGCCGATGTCCGTCGTCGGAACGAACGCCCGTTTGGGCGCCTCCTCGGGCACCAGGACCAGTTCTTCGCCCCTGCTGCCGGTCAAACCGGCCGTGCGCGGATCGCTGCCGTCGAGGGTGTACCAGACCGTCGGGGCGCTGGACGGCATCGTAAGCCACGCGGTCCGCTCTACGTGACCGCCGTGCTGATAGACACCATTGATGTGGAAGACCGGGGCCTCGACATTGGGATACAACCCCATGGAGCGGAACTGGGACAACGCGACGCTGTTGCGACGGGGGAAGTAGTCCTCGAGGAGCCGCTGCCTCTCGGCAATCCAGAAATCGTTCCGCGTGTACAGGTGGTATGGACCTGAACTCCAGGAATGCACGTCGCGGCGATAGCTGCCCCAGCGAGCGGATTCGGCAATGACCGCCACGTCGATCTCGTCGGCGCGCTTCTCCCATCGCTCGATGTTGCGTTCGGCCGTCAGGGCCCCGTCGTTGAACAGGTGCTGGTGGACGCGGTCGCCGAAGCGGACGCGGAATTCCTCGATCTGCGAAAGGGGCTGGTACATGCCGGTCGGGTCTGATGAAGGACGCGTACCGGTCTGATTGCGATTGACGAGGATGTGCTCGGCGTCCCAACTGTAGAATCGCCACGGCTGGCCGTCGGGTCCGCCACCGGCGGCGCGCCAGTTCCCATCGGTCTTGAGATCCACGTTGCCGGCGAAGAGGTTCATCAGCGTGAAGTCGATGAAATTGTCGATATCGAACACCTCCGTAATCCGGCGCCAGTCGCCCGATCTTGCGATCTCGCGGGCCTGCCGCCAGGCGGTAACGGTGCCGCTGGTGGCTCGACCGCCATTGATCGCATCGATACGATCGGGGTCGCCGCCGTTGTAGGCGGCGTAGTGCGAGGCGACCGGCCGCTCCTGGACCAGGTAGAGGCCCCAGTAGATGCCGTTGAGGTAGAGGTGGACGAAGAACCCTCGGCCTGCGTCGGCCTGACCCATGTCGAGCAGCGAATCCCTCATCCATTGGTCGCGAATGTACTGGGCGCGCTGCCGCTGATCGGGGGCCCAGTGGATCCACGTGTTGTTGAAGAACCCCCGCAACTGAATCGTGTCGAAGGAGTCCACCGGACCGCCCTCAAACAGCGGGAAGTCCAGCTTCGAAGCGCCGTACCTGCCCCGGAATCGCAAGCTGAAGCTGTGCTTGGGGCACTTCGGCGGATTGCGGCTCTCGCCGCCCTGGATACGGATACCGCAGTCGATCTGGAACTCCCTGGCGCCGTCGAAGGTGAACAGCTCGGCCGAGACCGGCCGCTCCCAACGTCGGCCGCCCGTGCTCCCGTGGCCGGTGTAGATGTAGATCCCGCCGGTCTCTGCGTCGTTGGTCTTGCTGAAGAGATGGTCCTTGTGGGTCACGATCGACAGGGTCGGGATCGCCAGCAGCGCATCGTCCATGACATCGGCATACTCAGGATGGTTGTGGACCGCCGGCGCCATCTCGTAGTGGGCCGGATACGACCCGTACCACGTACTCGGATAGCCCTGGCCCAGGACGGCCGACTGCGAGCGGGTCACTACATCGTTCAGAAACAGGTACGTATGCGTCACCGGGTTGCTCGGCAGAGACTCCGGCTTGATCGCCTGGGCACGCAGGCAGGTGGTCTTGTAGAGCAGAATCGGACCGGTATAGACGCTGCCGGAGGGGATCTGGCGCGTTCGCGAATAGGGTTCGCTGCCGTCGAGGGTGTAGTAGATCGTCGCTCCGGGCGTCTCGCACGCGATCTCCACCTCAATCGGCCAATCGTAGAATCCCCGGGTATGGCTGAGCTGCGGTTCGGCGACAACCGCCTCGTAGAGACCGCTGTTGGTTGCCCCGGGCGTTGGGGTGAGCATGTACCCAAACGGACCTGTACCGTCGGGGGAGCGGCCATAGGAGACGTCGGGCCTTTGCTCTGCGAACGTGATGCCATCGACCAGGGTGGTCCCATCGGGCGCGAACAGGGCAATGGCCTCGCCATCGGCCGCCAGCGAAAACGACGCATGCAACCCTGGCGCATCGGTATCCCCGTCGAGCCAGATGAGAAGATAGCCCCCCGGTGGAACGACCGTCGACTGTGAAGCGGAACGCGGGACCTGCCACCGCATCGGTTCGTCGAGCCTGTCCGTCAGATACATGCCGGCCAGGTCAATCGGCGCGTCGCCATAGTTGTAGATCTCGACCCAGTCGTCATAATCGCCCTGAGGATCGGCTATGGTGCTGCTGTTGCTGGCCATGAACTCGTTGATGGCCAGCGGAATGCCCGCCCCGGCCGCCACAGAAGCCGTCAGAACCAGACAACACCACAGACCGACGAAGATTGGCACGGAGATGACAGTCGAACGCGACGTGCGTATCATAATCATTCCTCACTCCCAGCGACCCAGGCAATGGCAGGCGTCCAGATGCCGTAGCTCTGCGATACCCCCGGACTGCTGTCAATCCTCCCAGTCCCGACGAACCTCGGGATCGGATACATGAGAGCTCCGCCCGCCGTGAAGGCGCAACATATGCATTGGTCACTCTATTCTACCATCCCCCGCCCGAAAATCAACGGTTTTCGGCCATCGGGCCCATCTGGTGTGTGTGAAGATTTCCGGGCGAGGGGACGGTCGCTTGTGGTGGTGGCGCCTGAGGCTCCGTTGCGCATTTGTGGTGACGTGCCTGCGGCGGGTTGTCCTGTTTGTAGTGACG
>Ga0334890_1000629_pt1 | contig 60262 bp, 77 predicted proteins | sample GraSluR1_MG_3_FD_207220 | JGI IMG/M metagenome (GOLD analysis project Ga0334890, IMG submission 207220) | Sludge microbial communities from methane-producing bioreactor in Wageningen University, Netherlands - Granular Sludge_31_08-R1 | ecosystem: Engineered > Bioreactor > Anaerobic >... | reverse complement strand
TCTATTCTTTTTCCCTCTTCACATGCGTCTATAGCCAAGTTATAATAATAAAACGCCAAATCATAGACTTTAAGATATAAATGAACATTCCCAAGAACTGTCCAAATCATCGATCTTGGTATAATATCTTTATTAGGATCGGTAATATTAAGAGCTATTTGCATATGATTAATCGCATCAAAAAGTTTGCCTTGACGATACAAACTCTCCCCTAGATAAAAAAGAGCATAGATTTTACCTCTTTTATAGTCATATTCTTCTGAGAGTTCTAATGCCTTTTTAGCAGCGATTTCAGTAGCCAAAGCATCATTATGAGAAGTAGAACTAGCCAACTCAATTAGTTCTTCAATTTCGTAATTCTTCTTATTTAGTTGCTTCTTACTATTAACCATTATACCGCCTCCATAAATGTTATCATCATTGTACCACAAACAATAATGAAATTATAGTGCATGCAAGAAAACAAAAAAGGCAAATCTATTCGAATTTGCCTAAAATCGCTTTTATTTTTTAGATAACTTCAACATCAGTGAAATCCAGTTCCATCGATGTTTGTCTCTCAAACATTTCGATGAGGACATGAATTTTACCTTTATCTTGGTCAATATTCTCAACCACGACAGTTTGACCTTGAAAGTTTCCATTGATAATCCTTACTTTTTGTCCCGGTTTAACATTAAACTTCTGAACTTGTAGCATTCCACATTTTTTCAATATTGGATTAATCTCGTCTGGCTTCAAAGGTACTGGTTTTGTACCTCCACCACTACTTCCCAAAAACCCTGTAACCCCAGGTGTATTTCTAACTACAAACCAGGAATCATCTGTAACGATCATTTCGATAAAGACATAACCTGGAAAAATCTTAACTAGTTTCTCTTTGGGATTTTTATCCTTTTTGTCTGGCGGGACTATTTCTTCAGGAATCATGACTTGAAAGATTTTATCCTCCATATTCATCGATTCAATTCTTCTTTCAATACTTGCTTTAACCGAGTTTTCTAAACCCGAATATGTCTGGACAATATACCAAAGACGTCTCGGATTATTTTCTTTTGAACTTGCCATTTTTTATCCTTTATTAATTTCCGTAAATCCATTTGAACAATGGATTGAGAACAGCTGAGTATAAATAGAATACCAACATCAAGAAAATAAGGAAGGTAAAAACTCTTGAACTGTTCAATGCTAGTGTTTTTCCTGTCGGCCAGGTAACTTTCTTCATTTCATTTAAACTAGGTTTAATATAAGGTATTAACAGATATATCAAAACCATTGTACCAATTAATACCAAGAATACTCCTGTTAAAACTCTTTTTAAAGTAGTGTTAAAGAAAAAGTCGATAAACCCATACCCTGAGGTTCCAAGAATAGCAGCTAAATCAATTGTTCCAAACTTACCTAGGAGAATATATACCCCATAAAGTATTAATACGGGAGATAAAATAGCTAAAAGCCAGTTTTCAAACCGGTATTCTTTCTTTAGGATTTCCATTACTTTACTTTCACTTTTTACTACCTTTATTTTTTCAGGTTTATTATTTTTATTATTTGCATCTTTTGCCATAATTCCTCCTACTTACCTTCTTTGTGAATGGTATGCTTTTTGCATTTTTTACAATATTTTTTTATTTCAAAACGAGTTGAATTCTCATTTTTTTTTACCTCATAATTTCTGGATTGACACTCTTGGCAAATCAATACAGTTTTACTTTTCATATATATCAACTCACTTGCTTTATTAAATTTATCAAAAAAACCCTTAAAAGTCAAGAAAATCATGTCATCATATGCAATTTAATTTTATTTCTTATTCTATCTATTGCATTATAGACTTTTTTTTCTTCACAATTTAATAATTCTGCGCATTTTCTTACTTCTAACCTATCAATAATCCTAGCTTGATAGACCCTTTTCTCAAAATTAGAGAAACTTGCTAAAGTATGGATAATAGTTTTATCTAAATATACTTCAGTTTCTTCTTCATTAATTTGGAGATGATATAACATCGGTAATTTTTCCGACTTGAAATTTAAGTAATTCGATTGTCTTTTCTTGTATGTGATTAGGTAATTTACTAAGTTACCTTCAAAATACCTTGTAAAAGTTTTATTATATTTATCATCGAATCTCATTATCGACCTGTGTAAAACCATTAAGGCTTCTTGAAAGCAATCATCATAATCATAACCCAAGTTGAACATTTTTATTTTTTTCGCAATTAAGAACTTATACTTGTCAACCATGAAGTTAAAGGCTTCATCATTTCCTTGTTTAACTAGGTTGATTATCTCATAGTCATTATAATTGCGATAAATCATTTTACTTATTTTGCTTCTTTCTTAATATATCAAATACTATAATTCCTGTACTGACAGAGGTGTTTAAACTGTTTGTTTTCCCTGCCATATTAATCTTCACGTTGAAATCAACACTCTCCTTAATAATTCTGGATATTCCTTTTCCTTCGCTACCAATGATAACACATAACGGTCTATCCACAAAAATCTCTGAATAATCCATTTTTGCATCCAAACTTGTACCAACAGTCCAAAATCCTATATCTTTAAGCTTATTCAAAGTATTTCTTAAATTCACAACTTCTATTATCTTAATATGTTCAATCGCACCTGAAGATGTTTTAGCTACTACTCCACTAATTCTTACCGACCTATTCTTAGGGATGATTATTCCCTCTACTCCTGCAGCTTCACAAGTCCTTATGATTGCTCCAAAATTATGAACGTCAGTTATGCCGTCAAGCATAATAAAAAGAGGATTGTTTTTTAAATCAATTTTAGTCATAACTTCATCAAGCTGATATATTCGATAGTCCTCTATCTCAAATACTATACCCTGATGGTTTCCGTTGAAACGTTTTTTAAAATCATACTTATTGAGGATTGTTATATTTACATTTCTTCTTTGTAGTAAATGCAAGAAATCACTGTTAGTATTTTCCATCAAGTATGCGTGAATTATCTCTTTTTTTACATCAATAATTTCTTGGCAAGAATTTTTACCATAGATTTCTACACTCATATTTTACCTCAATTACATTTTATCATATTTTAAAACAATTGTGTTTGAAAGATTATTAGATTTATACTCATAAAGCCTTAGTTATTCAATGATTTTTCTTCAATAGTTTTAATGGCAATATCAATTATTTTGTGACATCTTTCCAAATCATTCTTTAGATACAAGTAACCAATAACCGCTTCAAAACCTGTTGAATTATTATATGTCTGTCCATCAACATTTTTAGGTTTATGTTTTGCAGTTTGATTTCTACCTCTTCTAAATACTCCCTTTTCAACATCATCATAGTGATTATCATATAATTCTTTAGCTGCAAAAGATTGGTTTGATGATCTAGTATAGTTGATTGCTTGATTGTGCAAATCGTTGACAAGCGTCAATCCCTTCAATAAACAGTAATCACGAATTTTAAGTTCATAATATGCATCTCCAACATAAGCTAAAGTCAAACCATTATAAGATATCATAGAAATCCTCTTTCTATCAATTCATCTCTAAGTTTGTCTGCCTTATCAAAATCCAAATCATTTCTGGCGTTTTGCCAACTTTCATAAAGTTTCCGATCCTCTACGCTTAGTGATTTTAATTCCAACTTTAATCCTAGCACATCCATCATATAGTTTATACCTACAAGAAATTGATTAAAAAGTTTCGCATCAAATTTTCTTCTTAAACTACTATTGATTTGTCTTATCAAAGCTTGCATTGCTGTGATTGCATTTGCACTATTAAAGTCATCTTCTAAAGCTGAATTAAAGTTTTCTATTTCTCTTTTAATGTTCTCATCTTCAATATTTACTGTCTGATCAATCACCGATTCAAGGTCTAATTTGAAAAAAAGTGATTTTACCGAGTTTTCAAGTTTTTGCCATTCTTTTTGATACATCTCTAAGACATCATCATCATAATTCAATGGAGCTCGATAATGAGTACTCAATAAAAAGTATCGCAAAGGCATTTTTTCTGTGACATCTTTTACAAATACAACATTACCCAAACTTTTACTCATTTTTTCATTCTTAAAACTCAATCTTCCATTATGTAACCAATAATTAGCTAAGCAGTGATTATGAGTTGCCTTAGATTGAGCTATCTCATTTTCATGATGAGGAAACTGCAAATCCATACCGCCACCATGAATATCTATTTTTTCATGAAATATATCATCAATCATTGCTACACATTCTGTATGCCATCCCGGTCTTCCCTTTGAAAAAGGTGAATCAAAGTTAATACCTGTATCAGTTTTTTTCCATAACGTAAAATCCAATGGACTTTTCTTCTTGTGATTGATTTCAATCCTGGAACCACTGATTAAATCATCAATATTTCGATTGCTTAGTTTACCATAATCTTTAATTTTCTCTACTACAAAATATACATCACCATCGATAACATATGCGTAACCATTATCAATCATTTCTTGAATATACTTTTTAATATTATCCATATACTCTGTTACTCTAGGTTTAATATAATCAGTTTTACAGTTCAAATCATGCAAATCCTTTAAAAAAGCATCTATATAAAATTGGCTCACAGCCAACTCATTCTTACCTTCCTCAAAAGCTTTTTGGATAATTCTATCGTCAATATCTGTAAAGTTAGAAGCAAAATTGACTTTAAATCCCCTTTTCTCAAAGAACCTTCTAACCATATCAAAAAAAACTACAGGCCTTGCATTACCTACATGAATGTAATTATAGACTGTCGGTCCACATACATACATATTAATTATATTTGGATGAATCGATTCAAAGTTTTCAAGTTGATTTGTATAAGAATTAAAAACTCTCATCTTGACATGTATAATCAAAACTGTAAAGATTACAGGTTTAATTATATCTCCTTTCTTTATTTATGCAGAGATTTTAGTTGCGTAATAATTGTCTAAGTAATGTAAACTTTAATCTATGTTGCTTTCCTTAGATTATTCAAGGCGAATTAGATTACATCTCTTTATTTTAATAATGTTAATCACCTCGTTTTTACCATACTAATTATAGTTTATCTATGGTTTTTTTTCAAGTTAAATAAAGGATTGTTTACAAGTCAAAACTTTTAACAGTATTAATTACTATATATGATTAGAAACTGAAGATAGTTATTGTAAATTCCTAAAATTTGAGATAAGATATGCCTATAAAAAGGAGGTCAAGCATGATTAATATCATCAACCTTACCCAAACCTATAAATCAGGTAAAGGCATATTTAATCTTGATTTTACCATCCAAAAAGGTGAGATATTTGGCTATCTCGGCCCTAATGGTGCTGGAAAAACAACAACAATAAGAAACATTTTAGGTTTTATGAACCCAAGTGAAGGAAAAGTTATTGTAAATGGAATAAATACAAGGAAAAACAGCGAGCAAATAATGCACTCCATCGGTTATCTTCCCGGAGAGATATCTTTTTATGATAATCTTAAGGGAAATGAGTTTTTGGATTTGCTAGCAAATCTAAGAAAACTCAAAGATTTTAGCCTTAGAAAAGAATTAGAAAACCGATTCCAATTAAACACTTCAACAACTATTAAAAAAATGTCAAAAGGAATGAAACAAAAGCTTGCAATTATTGCTGCTTTCATGCATAATCCTGATATATTGATTCTTGACGAACCCACTTCTGGATTAGATCCTCTTATGCAAAACATTTTCCTTGAAATGATTCTTGATGAAAAAAGTAAAGGGAAAACAGTTCTATTATCATCACATATGTTTGAAGAGGTTGAAAGAGTTTGCGATAGAGTTGGTATTATCAAGGAAGGTAAATTGATTACTATTGAAGACATTAATAGTATCAAGCAAAAATCCATTGAGGTGTTTGAAATCACCTTAAAAGAACCTGACAAAACCTTATTAGAAACAAACTTGGAAGTAGTTTGGGTACAAAACAATAAATATCGAGTTTCTATTAACAATGATTATAAGCAATTCTTCACAGAAATCCAAAATTTTGAAGTTATCAAAATGGTCTCAGTTAAGCAATCGATAGAAGACATTTTTATGAAATACTATAGCGGTGAAGAACATGAATAAACATCTATTGATATACAACATCAAATCTAACCTTAAAATGTTCATAGCTTTTCTAGCGATTACTTTGATGTATTCTACAGTAGCAATCTCGATGTTTGATCCAGAAACTTCTGAAGCAATGCAACAATTTATCGATGTTTTACCTGAAGCAATGATAAATATGATGGGCTTCAATAGTTTCGGAACAGAGTTAACCGGTTATTTAGCAGCTTACTTGTACGGCTTTATTCTATTCATTTTCCCGATGATTTTTATTGTTATGCTAACGAGCAAACTAATAGCAAAACAAATAGATTCTACTGCTATAGCCTATATATTAACCACACCTAACTCTAGAAAAAGGATTATTATTACCCAAGCTGTTAGTATTATTATTAATATAGTATCTTTAGTTGTCATTAACACTTTGATAGTTATAGTCATCTCTTGGATACTTTTTCCAGGTTTATTGATGATTGGTAAGTACATCGGTCTTAACCTAGTGTTAATCGGGATTTTACTAATAACTAGTTCTTTAGTTTTTATCATTTCAATAGCTATTGATGATTACTCTAAATCTATCGGCTTATCATCACTCTTGGTTGGTTATCTGTTTATAATGAATATGACAAAAAATATTAGTGAAGAACTAGATTTTTTGAAATACACTACCTTCTTGTCTATTCTAAATACAGATAGTATCTTTAACTCACCAAACTATATTTTAGTTTCAACTCTTTTCTCAATAATTATCTCAATTATCTTATTCTTTTTTGGTATAATATATTTTGATAAGAAAAATCTTACAATTTAGAGGTCACTATGGAAATTATTTTTGCAATACTATTTTTAACAAGCTATCATTTGATAAAAAAGAATTGGGGTAAATCAAAACTCTTTAGTGAAGAGAGTGTTTATTGCTTGAGGAATCCAATCGAAGACGATGACTACTACACTGATAAACAAAAATTGATTATTGAATATCTTAAGATGCACAAATCTGAAAAAGAGAGTGTTTTACTTAAGAGATGTAATACCACAATTATTGTTATAAGAAATCTAATTGATAAAGGAGCCATTGAAAAAATGCCATATAAAAAACTTAGTACTAAAGAGATATTTCAACTGATTATAACTTTGATAATCTTAGCATTTTCTTTTATTATTATTAATTATTTTATTCTTGTAAAAATTAATCTTCGTTATTACGGTATTTTCATTTTTATTATGCTTTTTCTATATTTCGGTTTAAGTTTAATACATTATTACCTTAAATTCTCAGTTAAGCTCTTTAAAAATATCGTAGTATTAGCAGGATTGTTTTTCTTTTTATTTAGTATTTTCTATTTAATATTTGGTGGAAGAGCATTTACTCATGCTAAAGCTTATAGCGAGTTAATTGAGGTTAAAGAAGCTGATTTCTTAAATGATATCAATACCGTAGATATCAATAACCTACCAGTTGTAGACAAAAGCTATGGGAGTAAACTCGGTTCTTTAAAACTAGGAGAATTTCCTGGAATTGGTTCTGAGTTTGAAACAGGAGAATACTCTGATATCATCTATCAAGGCAAACAATACTTAGTTGCTCCATTAGAGTACAGAGGTTTTTTCAAGTGGTCTGCAAATAATGATGCCGGTACGCCAGGTTACATTCTCATTGACAAAGTCACTTCAGAAACCCAGCTAATAAATATTAGAGAAAATACCGGTCAAGGTATGAAATTTGTACCTTCTGCTTTCTTTGGACAAGATTTAGTTCGTCATGCATATTACTCTGGTCTTAGCAAATATCGTTTGGAAAACAAATTCTTTGAAATAGATGAAGATGGAAACCCCTACTATATCCTACAATATTCTCTGCCTACAATCTTTATCAATGGAGGTCATAAGATTAAAAAAATCGCTGTGGTAAACGCTATAAATGGCGAAGTTTCAGTTTATGACCCAGATGATGTTCCAGCTTGGGTTGAAAGTGTTTATCCAAATACATTGATAGTAAAACAACTCAACTATTGGGGTTCTTTACAAAATGGTTGGTTGAACAGTGTATTCGCACAAAGAGGTGTATTGGAAACCTCTCAAGGAACTCGAGTCATCATGAATGAAGGTGAACTCTTCTATTTTACTGGAATGACAAGTGTAGGAAGTGATGAATCAACAATTGGCTTTATCTATGCAAACATGAAAACAAAAGAAACAAAACTGTATCGCTTCTCTGGCGCAACTGAAGAGGCCGCAATGAATAAAGTTCTTACACTGATAGCCCAAAGAAACATCTCATCTTCATTCCCTTTTCCATTGAATATATCTGATAACCCAACTTATTTCTTATTGATAAAGGGAGAAGATGGCAGAATATTAAGGTATGTATTCATGAAAATTCAAGATTTAGAATTCTATTCTATTTCTGAGACTTCAAAACTAGACGCATATAATCGTTTTATAGTCAAATTAAGTGAGGATGATGATAGCGTATCTACAAAAATACAAGGAACAATAACAGATATTACATCTTATGTAAATAACGGTTTTACTATTTATTGGGTAGAGATTAACAACGATAAGAGGTATATGATAAATGTTGGAAGCTTTTTAAATGATGAAATGATCTATTTCATTTCCAGAGATATCGGTGATGAAATTGAATTTTATGTAGTGGGAAGCAACGTAGTAGACTTTGGACAATAAAGTAACACATATAGATAGAAAAAAGACTGCAATCTTGGATAATATCAAGGTTTCAGTCTTTTTGTTTTTTTGTTTAACTGCCAGCTATTACTATAATCTCACTATATTTGCAGCTTGTGGTCCTCTATCTCCATCAACTACATCAAAAGTAACTTCTTGACCGTTTTCTAAAGATTTGTACCCGTCGCCTTGGATTGCTGAGTAATGTGCAAAAATGTCATTTCCTTGTTCATCAGTGATGAAACCATAACCTTTTTCTGCGTTAAACCATTTAACTGTTCCGTTCATTTAAATCTCCTTTTTAAAATTTATTGCTACTTTATTATACCGTTTAATCTACGAAATTGCAAGTCCATTTTAGAATAGCTCTTTAGTCCTTATCTATCTCTTCGTCAGATAGTTCTTGATACTCTTCGTCATTTTCTATTCCAACAGAGGCAATTTCACTAAATTTTGAAGATATTTTTTCAACTCTAAAATTAACGCTGTCGCTATTCTTTTTAACCGAATCTACAGCTCTTGAGAGTTTACCCCACTCTTCATTGAACTTTTTGAACTCTTTGCTGAGTTTACTTAACTCTTCAGTAATTCTTTTAGTGTTTTTACTTCTCTCTGAATCCAAAACAAAAGCTTTGAAAGATGATAAAAGTGGAATTATCGTGGTTGGTGAAACTATCGTAATGCTTTTTTCTCTTGAATAATCAACAATATTTGGCAACTTAGAATGCAATAAAGCCAAAATTCCATCACTTGGAACGAACATCAATGCATACTCTGTTGTTAAGGGTGGATTAATATATTTTTTTGCTATATCTGTAATATGTTTTCTAACTTCTATACCAAATTGTGAAATCAATTTATTCTCTTCTTCTTTGCTTAAGTCCAAATTATCGAATAACTTTGAGTAGGCTGAATACGGAAATTTCGAATCTATCGCTATCATTCCATTTGGTTCTGGCATAAAAATCACTGCATCTGCTCTAACTGTTTCCTTATCTTCACGGATGGTATATTGAGTTTGATATAGCTTGTTGTTTTCTCCGTAAATTGAATAAAGTAATTGATTTAGTTGATACTCTCCATATGCTCCTCTTGCTTGATTGTTAGACAAAATGTTCTTGAGTGAAACCATTTCCATAGAAAGACTTTGTATATTTTTTTGAGCTTCATCAATAACTTCAACTCTTTTTGCGATATTTATAAATGTATCATTAGCATCTCTAAAGCCCTTATCCAATCTTTCTTCTACTTTTTGATTAATCCCATTCATCCTTTTATCAATTGACTCTGTCAAATCCTTAAACTCTAAGTTAAAGCGATCATTCAGCTTTTCTTGAAAATTAGAAATAGTCTGATACAATTTCTCTTTTAACTCTGAAATATTCTTGTTAGAAGTATCTCCAGAATATAACAACTGCTGGTTTACTTTATTTGTCATCTCCATTAAGTTAACATTTATATAACCTGAAATCTCATTTTGAAGTTTATTAATCTCAGTTCTCATCGTATCTCCTAGATTCGTATTTTTTCGATCTAAAATATAATTGATAATCACTAAACATAATGTGATTACAACTAACACTAAAACTATAATCATTATCGCTCTTTCAAAATCACTCATAAATTCTTCCTTTCTTAAAACATCGGACTGAAAAGATTAAACCAGCCTTGAATAATCCTTTGTGTAATTGATCTTTTTCGCCAATCTGCTAGTTCTATCCTCAAAGACTTTTTGATATCCTCTTGGAAACTACTTACTAAATCATGAACTGCCTTATTAATAAAAATAGCTGTAACTTCAAAGTTTAAATGAAAACTCCTAGGATCAATATTGACTGAACCCACGCTTGCCAATAAGTCATCAATAATCAAAATCTTCGAATGTACAAATGTCTCTTTATACTCATATATTTCAACACCTAACATCAACAATTGTTCATAATAGGATTTAGTCGCAAAGCCTACTGTAAAAAAGTCATGTTTTCCTGGAACAAGTAATTGAATTTTCACACCTGATTTTGCAGCTATAGCTAAAGCCGACATAAACTCTGGTTCAATTATTAGATAAGGTGTTGTTATCTTAATATTCTTCTTAGCGGTAACAATCATTTTAAGATAGGTATCTCGAATCAATCCATTTTCAAAATCCGGTCCTGACTCAATGATAGATAAAAGCCCAGGAAAATTGTATTTTGTTTTATCCAGAGGTTTGTCCAAAACTTGATTTTTGATATAATACCAATCCTTTACAAATACATTTTGGATTGAACTGACACCATTGCCTTTCATCATTACATGAGTATCTCTCCAAAATCCAAATCTAAGATCTTGATGATTATACTCATCACCCAAGTTCATGCCCCCAACAAAACCTACTTTTCCATCGATAACAATTGCTTTTCTATGATTGCGAAAATTAACATTTGAATTTAAGATAGAGATTGTCTGAGGATCAAAAACTCCAACCTTAACTCCAGCTTTATAGAGTTTTTTCATATAATGGTAGTGAAGATGTTTGTTTGAACCAAAATGGTCATAGATAAGGTATACATCAACACCTGCTACTGCTTTTTCTTTGAGAATATCGAGTACTTGTTTACCAATAAAGTCATTTTTGACTATATAAAACTCCATAAAGATGTACTCACGAGCTTTATTCAATTCAAAGATCAATTTTGGAAAGAACTCATCTCCATTATTTAGTATTTCTACCGAGGTATCATCTTGATAAACCGCTCTTTTAGTAATATTTCTAATATACTTAAACACATCACCGAATTCATATTTATCATATTCAACAATACCAGTTTCTTCCAAACCTAAAAAGGCTTTATTAGCAATTAAAGGTCTAGTTTTCCAGAATCTCTTTGTTTGAAAATCTCGAGCGAAAATATAATACAAGAAAACTCCCATTATTGGATTTAAAACCAAAATAAGTATCCAATAACTTTTATTGTAAGCATATGAAGGGTTAAGCAAAACCCTTACAACAATAATCAATGCTCCTAACCAAAAAAAACCTGAAACTGTATAAAGCGCAATCCTTGAAGGGAAAATAGCTGCTAATTGAGATATATAAGTGTATTGTAAAATTGTGATTGTGTAAACAAATAATGCAACTATAGCCATTGCGATGATAACAAATATTCTTTTCATAAAACCTACTCCTGAAACCTCACTATATTTTACCATACTTTAACTATTATGTATATCCTTCATAGTTCTAACTAACAAAAAAACCACTATTCTCAGATAGTGATTTTCTTATTATAGCTATCAATTAAAGTTCAGCAACTTTTGCTTTTTTTGAGAATTTTCTAACTGAATTAATTGCGGAAATACAACTAGATTTTACTGGATATGTTTCTCCTGATAAGATTAATTGATTAGTTGAGGAATAGAGATTAAATCTGAATCTTCCTAACTTATCATTTGCTACTGAAAAACGATCATCATCAATTGCCTTTTGAATTGTTTGTAATCCTGATTTTGCAGACGCTTTTGATGAATATCCTTGAGAAACAAAAAGAACTTGTGCATTATTTGCTTTTAATCGAACAAAATACAAATTAGCTTCATTATAAATCTCATATTTACCGTTAAGGCTGTTTTCAACTGGTTCTAGTTCAACATTTTCTTCTCGTATATCAGATTCATGGATTGATGACAATATCTCAATTCTGTTTGTACTATAAAATTTTTTAACCGACTCAACCGCAGATTGAGCTTGTTTGAAGTTATTATAGAATTCTCCACTGATAATTACTCTCGCTCCTGTTGCATTAAAAAGATTAAAAACAGAGAAGTTACTTTTATCAGTAACTACTTCAAAAATACCTGTTTCAACATTCTTCTTGAATGTCTCGATACCAGATAAAGCACCTTTTTCTGTTGAATATCGGAAAGAGACGGCTAATATCTCTCCATTAGAAGCTTTTAAACGGAACTTAAAAAAACCAGCCTCTGGGTAAACTTCATATTTGCCAGTATACTTCGCTTTAGACTCCTTTGGCTTCTTTTCAATAACTTCCTTCTTATCTAAAGATTCTTCTACTTTTTCGGTTTTAGGCCAAGCAAATACTTGGGCTTTAGGTTCTGATATTTCAGATTCTTTTTCTTGGTTTTGATCTTGATTTTCGATGTTTTCTATTTCCTGCTCCAAATCTCCTCCGATTTCAATATCATTAACATCCAAGATTTTATCTAAATCTCTTGTTTTTGCTTGTTCTTCCTCAGGTGTGGTTTGTAACTTCATGTCATCAGAATTTTCTTCAAGGATTTCCCTTTTTTTAGCCTCTTTCGCTAAATTTTCTTCTTCTTTCCTTTTTTTTCTTTTTTTGAAAAACCAACACATAATATCACCTCATACAATGATTATATCAAATATGTGCTATTTTTTAAACAATATTACATAATGATTTTTCTATTGAATACAATTAGAAGTGATATTAATCCAATCTTTGCTAATTTTAATAAATCAAAGAATCTATTCTTAAATGATTTTTTTAGTTAAGAAAATAAAAAACACAGGCTGTGGAATCCTGTGTTTTTCTGGCATTTTAACGCTTACTGAATTGTGATGCTTTACGCGCTTTTTTAAGACCGTACTTCTTACGTTCTTTTGCACGAGGATCTCTTGTAATCAAACCAGCAGGTTTTAAAATTTTTCTGTAATCAGGGTTTACTTCAAGTAAAGCTCTAGTGATTCCTAGTCGAATCGCTCCAGCTTGTCCAATTAATCCACCACCGTTTACATTCACGGAAATATCAAAAGTGTTTTCGTTTGCAGTTAATACTAAAGGTTGCGAAACATCTAACCTAGCTAAAGCAGATGGGATATAGTCTACGAACTCACGTCCATTGACTTCAATTTTTCCACTGCCAGGTGTTAATATTACTCTAGCAACTGATGATTTTCTTCTACCAGTGCCACGATAAATAACGGATTTAGCCATTGTTTCCTCCTAACCTTTCAATTCCATAACAACAGGCTGTTGTGCTTGATGATTATGGTTTTCTCCTGCGTAAACGAATAATTTTTTGTACATTTGATTTCCTAATTTTCCTTTTGGTAACATACCTTTAATCGCTAATTCTACTATTCTTGTTGGCTTTTCTGCCATTAAGACTTTAGCAGTTTTTTCTTTTAATCCTCCAGGATAATTTGAGTGAGTATAATACTTCTTGTCATCCCATTTATTTCCAGTAAGAACTATTTTCTCTGCATTGATGATGATTACATAATCTCCACAATCCACATGTGGTGTGTATGTAGGTTTATGTTTTCCTCTTAATACAGTAGCTACTTCAGTAGCTAAACGACCTAATGTTTGTCCAGTTGCATCAACCACGAACCAAGCGCGCTGAATTGTATTTGCATTTGCCATAAAAGTTTTCATTTTATACCTCCTTAAAATTGTTTAAAGAGCTAGTGGGCTATAAAATAAAATGTACCTTTAATATCATACCACTACTATAATATTAAGTCAACAAATTTATCTGCCCTTAGCGGTTTTTTTAACTTACTTTATCGCCAGGCTTAAGTTCATTATTGGCTTCTATTACAAAGAGTTTTTCCAAAGTACTAGAAGCAACTAAAATCATACCTTCACTTAATATACCTCTTAGTTTTACTGGTTTTAAATTGACGATAACCAAAACGTTTTTACCCACAAGTTCATCGGGTGAATAATCATTTGCAATGCCTGATACAATTGTTCTAACCTTATCCCCGGTGTCAATCTGAAAAACCAAAAGTTTTTCAGCCTTCTCATGAGCTCTGCCGGCAATTATTCTTCCAACTCTAATATCAATTTTTGAGAAATCATCGATTGAAATCTCTGGGAAAACCTCAATCATTTTTGGCTCATCGGGTTCTTTTGGGTTATTCTCTTCCATCATCATCTTTATGTTCTTTACTTCTTCTTCAACATCTAATCTAGGAAAGAGATGATTTGCTTTTTTTACAACATGATAATCTGTTTTTTTACCAAATTCATAACTCTCAAAGTTTTGATATTTCGGCTCTATATTGAGCATATCAAAAACCTTAGGACTTGTCTCTATTAGAACTGGCAAATAAAGAATACTAATCAATCTAATGCTTTCAAGCAGATGATACATCACTGACTCAAGGACAACTTTCAACCCCTCGTCTTTAGCAAGTTCCCAAGGAAAAGTATCATCGATAAGCTTGTTTGTTCTTTTGACCAAAGCACTCAACTCTAACAAGGCTTGAGCTATCTTAAACTCATCCATACTCTTTTTATATTCTTTAAAAGTGTTTAAAGAAACCGTTCTTAACTCTTCTTCAAATCTCTTGTATTCATGTTCATGATTTTGTTTTTTGACACTGCCACCAAAATATTTATTAACCATTGAAATTGTTCGCGAAACTAGATTGCCAAAATCATTAACTAAATCTGTATTTATTCTAGAAACATAATCTTCTGGCGTAAAAGCACCATCATGTCCATAATTCAGTTCTCTTACAATATAATACCTAAACGCATCCAATCCATATTTATCTGTAAGTTGCTCTGGATAAATTACATTGCCTTTTGATTTAGATATTTTGCTATCTTTCATCAAGTACCATCCATGTGCAAACAATCTAAATCTAATAGGCAAACCTAAAGCCATCAACATTATCGGCCAATATATAGCATGGAATCTTAAGATATCTTTACCAACGACATGGATTACCTCATCTCCATTAACCCAATATTTTTGAAATAGGCTATCATCTTTAGAATCATAACCTAAAGCGCTAATATAATTGCTTAAAGCATCAATCCAAACATATACTATATGCTTGGGGTTGGATTTAACTTTAACACCCCAAGAAAAAGCCGTTCTTGAAACGCTTAAATCATTCAATCCAGACCTTATGAACTGAACAACTTCATTCTTACGTGTTTCTGGAATAATGAAACCAGGATTTTCCTCGATATAACTCAATAATCTATCTTGATATTTTCCAAGTCTTAAAAAGTATGTTTCTTCTTTGAGCAATTTGGTTTTTGAATTGCAATCTGGACAAAATTCATCATCGATAAGCTGAGTTTTAGTAAAGTAAGTTTCGCAAGAGACACAATAATTTCCTTCATACTCACCGAGATAAACATCATCATTGACAATAAGTCTCTCGAAAATTCTTTCGACAACTTCTTCATGACGTTTTTCCGTTGTTCTAATAAAATCATCGTTAGTTATTTTAAGGTTTTTCCAGAGATCTTGAGATAATTTAGCATAATAATCAACTGCCTCTTTTGGAGTCATATTATTCTTAGCGGCTGTTTCGGCTATCTTTTGACCGTGTTCATCATTACCAGTCAAAAACCTTGAGTCAAAACCAGATAATTCTTTGTATCTTTTTATACTGTCGCAAAGACAAGTTGTGTAGGCTGAACCTATATGAAATTTACCACTTGGGTAATAAATTGGTGTAGTAATATAGAAAGTTTTCATATACCTTTTCTCCCTTAAAAATCAATATTCTTTTTGAATTGTTTGAGACTTTCTTCGCCATTCACAGTTCTTATGACTTCAAAAACAAAATCATAAATAGAACCAGCACTTTTGCCTGTTATGAATTTTTTATCACTTATAGCCTTAGTTTCAACTCTTATGGCTTTTCCCATATCCTTTTCGGTTCCCGGATAAGATGTATATTGAACTCCATCCATCAACCCCATCAAACCAAATACAGTTGGAGCTGCGCAAATTGCTAGCATCCATTTATTATTAACATGAAATTGTTTGACTATTTTTTTGACAAATTCATTCTCGCGCAGCGTAAAAGCTGCTTTGCCACCGGGTAAAAAAATTCCATCATAATCATCTATATCAAGGTTCCTTAGATAATTTAACTTAGTTACTGTAGTTTTAAAATATCCCACAACCTTCTTAGTGTTATAAACACTGAAAAAATCAACTTCAAATCCAGCTCTTCTCAATAAAGCGCTTGTTCCTAAAGCTTCAATATCCTCAAAACCATCTGCTAATAAACATGCGAGTCTCATAATCAATCCTCCTTAATACTAATTCTAAGGTATTCCTCATAAATCTTATTCTTCGGTATATTTGTCATCTCAGATACTTTCTTCATCGCTTCTGTCTTCTTAAATCCAGATGCAATAAAATAATCCACTTGTTCAACTATTGATATCTCTGTTTGAGTACTACCTTGATAACCTTCTAAAACAATGACCAGTTCACCTTTTAACTCACCGACACTCTCATATTCACAGAGGGTTCCTCTAATTATTTCCTCAAATTTCTTGGTAATTTCTCTTGCAATAACAAACTTTCTATTTCCAAGAATCTCATACATATCTTTCAAACATTTATTAATCCGATGAATCGCTTCATAGAAAATCAAAGTTTCCGGATAATACTCTATTCTTTTTAATTCCTCTTTCCTTTTTTTTGTTTTTGTGTCAAGAAAACCAAAAAAAACAAAAGGATGTGTCTTCATTCCTGACATTGCTAGTGCTGGCAACAAGGCGTTTGCTCCTGGTAAAGCGACGACAGTTTTTTTTGCTTCAATAGTTGACTTAACTAAAAATATTCCTGGATCACTGACTAATGGCATACCTGCATCTGATACTATTCCAACTGATTGTCCATTGTTTAAATGTCTCAACACTTCATTAGTCTTGACAATTTCATTATATTCATGTAAAGAGAACAAAGGTTTTTCAATCTGGTAATAATTCAATAGTTTCCTAGTTACCCTCGTATCTTCAGCATAAATGACTTCAACTTTTTTAAGTATATTCAGTGATCTAATTGTAATATCTTCTAGATTGCCTATTGGAGTCGGAATCAAATATAAAGTGGGTTGATTTTCTTGATAATTAAACTTACTTTCCAAAAGACTCATCTCCTAAGTGAAATATCATGCTTACTTCTTTTGTATATTGATTTGATTTATCATATATATATAAGGGTTCTTCAATCTTTACTTGACCTGTTTTACCATTATATCTTGCTTCTATCAAAACCATTAAAGCTTCTTTATTGGGTTTTGTATAAACAAACCTAAGTCTCTTGACAACATAATTTGTCGAGATAAGTTTGTAGACTATCTCATCAATCCTGTTCGCACGATGGATTAAGAATAATCCTCCATTGGTTTTAAGCAATTTAGACCCCGCAGACAATATATCTTGAAAATTTAAGTTTATCTCGTGTCTTGATATCGATTTGTTTTCATTTTTATTTGTTATTGATCTATCATTCACTTTATAGAAAGGTGGATTGCATATCAATATGTCAAAACTGCTAGGAGTAAAGTGCAAGTGCGCCTTCAAAATATCCATATGAAATACTTCTATTTGATCTTGGAGTTTATTATACTCAATACTTTGCTTAGCTAAATTAATCGATTCTTCTTGAATGTCTATTCCATAAAGTTTTATTGATGTTTTATGTGTGAGATACATTAAGACTGGTCCAACACCACAACCCAACTCTAAAACCGATTTATCTCTCAGTTTAAACTTTACAAAATCACCCAATAGCAAAGAATCCAAAGAAAACTTAAAAACATCATCTCTTTGAAAAATCTTCAATCCATCATAAGCCAATAAATCATGCTTATAAACTCTTGACATCTCTTAACCCTCAAGGTTTTTCAGGTCTTTGATATCATCTGATAAATCCTCTTTACTATCAGCAATTTCAACAATATCAAAGTCTTTTTTGGTTCCATCCCTAAACTCGACTGTTACTGTTTGTAGACTGTAGTTAATATCTAAAATCTTACCTTTTCCCTCAACTGTCCAAACAAGAGAGTTGACTCTTGGCATCTCTTTTTTAAAGTCTCGATAGTTCTCATCCTCATATCTAATACAACATAATAACTTACCACAAATACCAGAAATATTATTAGGATTTAGACTAAGGTTTTGGTTCTTAGCCATTTTGATTGATACAGGTTCAAACTCTCTTAAGAAAGTTGTGCAGCAAGTTTGTCTCCCACAAGGTCCAATTCCGCCAATAACTTTAGCACCGTCTCTTGCTCCTACTTGTCTCAACTCAATTCTGACATGAAACTCATTAGCTAAATCTTTTACTAATTCTCTAAAATCGATTCTTCCCTCTGCGGTAAAATAAATAATAAGTTTTGTTCTATCCAAAGTATATTCACAATTTAGCAATTTCATTTCAAGTCGATTAAGTTTTACTAATTCTGCTGATTTTTGCAATACAACTGGTTCTTTTTCGACGTTATCCTTATGTGCTTTAAGATCTTCAAAACTAGCTAATCTAAGAATTGGCTTAAGTGGTGAAACTATTTCTTGATCACTGATGCTCATCACATCTGAAACCACTTCTCCTAGTTCTAAACCTCTTATTGTTTCAACTACAACAAAATCGAACTTCTTTAGACTTATATTATTAGTTGAGAAATAATATTTCTTCCCTAAACGGTTAAATTGTATCGCTACGACTGTGTGTTGCATGTTTATAACCTCTTTCCATACTCATCAAAAGCCTATTGAAGGCTAAGTTAATATTGATATTATATTCTATCCTTCTCGTTAACTCCAACATCTCGTCCAAAAATCCTTGTGCTTGAGATAAGCGGATCTTTTTTGCTAATTTGACTAATGTCTCGGTATTATTAGAAAAGACGATTCTCTCTTCTTTCTTTAATTTAATATTTATTATATCTCTTTGATAAATAATCAATAGTGTTAAAAAGAAATCTATTTTCTCATTATCGTTAACAACCACATTCATATTATTGTAAAAAGCTATTATTGAAGAACTATCCTTTTGAAGCAGTCCAATAAAAATTTCTTCAACTAATTCAATTATTCTGATCATATCTTTGTCTTTAGCATATTTTTCAGCTGCCAAAATATCGACAGTATATTGAGAAATAATATTAGCAATTTTATCTTCAATTGCATTCGCGAGAAGATGTTCTTTAACTAAGTCTCTATCAATTGGTTTAAAACTAATCGTTTCAGCTCGAGATATAATAGTGCTTAACAACCCATTAAAATTTTCTGTAATTAGAATTTGATAGATATCTTGCCCGGGTTCTTCCATTGTCTTTAGCAAGGTATTTGCTGAACTTTGGTTAAACCTATCTGCATGTACAATAATGTATATCCTTGGCCCTTTTTCCAAAGCAGCCTTAGAAAACTCTTGGATAAGACTAATCACAGTCTCTTTCTTGATAACTTTTGTGTTCGGCTTGATAAAAAAAACATTAGGATGATTTAAAGTGTCAATTCTTAGGCAGTTATGGCATTTATTGCATGGATCTTCACCTATGGGTTCAAGACACAATAAAGATTTAGCTAATAGAATAGCTGTATCTTCTTTTTTCGTGCCTCTTGGACCAGAAAAAATATATGAATGAGACAACCGATTATATCTAATGCTATTTAACAAAATGCGGTAAACTGTCTCTTGATATGTCTTTAACTCATCCCAGTTCTTGAACATATAAACTCCTACAATACTCTATCTATCAATGCTATAGTATCTTCAACAACTGATTCTAGAGTTTGTTCTCCATTAACCGATTTTATTCTATCATATTTTTCCATTAACTCTAAATATCCCATATAAATCTTTTTATGAAAATCCAAATTTTCAAGATCCAATCTATTGACTTCACGATTTGGTGAGTTGAATACCCTTTGTAAGCCAACTTCTGGTCTTACATCAATAAAAACTGTTAAATCTGGTAAAGCATCTTCAATTGCAAAAAAGTTAATCTCGTAAACTTTATCGATACCTATACCTCTAGCAACACCTTGATAAATCAGCGAACTATCGACAAACCTATCGCACAATACCAACTTGCCTGATTCTATAGCTGGTAATATTTTTTCAACAAGATGCTGTCTTCTTGCTGCTGCAAATAATAAGGCTTCTGTTCTTGCATCCATCTCTAAGTTATCTTTATTTAAAAGAATATCTCTAATTCTCTCTGATATTTTGATTCCTCCAGGTTCTCTAGTCAACATGACTTCTAAACCTAAATTCTCATAATGTTTTTTGATCTCCTTGATAATCGAAGTCTTCCCGGAACCTTCAGTACCTTCAAAAGTAATAAATTTTCCCTTCATCTTATCACCTGCCTAATATATATATTATCTCATAAATCGCTTTGTTTTTAAACAAAATTATTTTATTAAAACATCTTATTGTGTTACAATATTCTAAGAAGGAGAGTCAATATGTATATCAACATCAACAACCTTTCATTTGCTTATGGTTCGAAAGCGATAATCTCCAATCTATCCTTAACAATTAACAAAGGTGATTATTTAGTAATCCGTGGAAAAAACGGTGCTGGAAAATCTACTTTTATCAAATGTCTACTTGGTTTTAATCCAGTAAAATCTGGTATGATATTATATGATGAAGTAGACGTTATTGATTTTACCGAATGGACACGTTTTGGTTATGTCAGTCAGAGTTTTGATGATTTCAATTATGAGTTTCCTTTAACTGTAGGAGAACTTTTGTCTATTTCAAGCCTCAAGAACACTTTAGAATCAGAAAGATTGAAATTCCTAGAAAAAATGGGTATATTCGAAATAATAAATCAAAATATCAATTCTCTTTCAGGTGGTCAATTACAGCGAGTTTTCATTGTAAGAGCAATGCTAAATAAACCAGATGTATTAATACTCGATGAGCCAACCGCTTCTATTGACAAGCAAAACAAAGAGTTTTTTTATAGTACAATCGAAGACTTACATCAAGAAGGACTTACCATCATTCTTATTAGCCACAATGATGACATTGAATATTTAAATTATTCACATATTCTTACTATGTACAGCGATCTAACAACAAGTTTTGAAGAACGCGGAGTTGAAGTAAAGGAAGGTATCCTATAATGTTTCTTACTTTCATTACTGATTTGTTTCAACAAGACTTCATGCTTAGAGCTTTAATTGCTGGTATAATGCTAGGTATATTAGCACCTTTACTAGGAACCTTTGTTGTAGTAAGAAGATTATCTTTCATTGCTGATACCTTAGGTCATTTCTCCCTTGTTGGTATCTCAGTTAGTTTGTTTCTATCTTCAGTAGGTATAACTATATTCTTTGAAAGACCTTTATATCTTGGTATTATATTTTCTATTGTAGGAGGACTATTAATTGAACTCTTTAGAAGATCGTATACTAACTATAAAGAGATATCAATGGTTATAGTTATTAGTCTAGGTGCTGCTTTAAGTGCAATATTCTTCTCACTATCAAAAAAAACAGGTTCCTTATATAATTACTTGTTTGGCTCTATTTTGACTGTCACAAATTATTACATTGTTTTAATTCTAATAACTGCCTTCATTGTTGCTTTATTATTTATACTATATGGCAAACAAATACTAGCTGTGAGCTTTGATGAAACAAATGCAAAATTCTTAGGTATTAATGTCAACTTGTTTCAATTCGTCTTTATTATCATGCTGTCAATAGTTGTATCTGTTTTACTAGAATCAGCTGGAGTACTTCTGATTTCATCAATGATGGTCATTCCTGTAGCAGCAGCTATGAAATTAGGTTGGTCATACAAATCAACCCTTATCATCTCAATTATCTTTTCTGAATTATCAGTTTTCTTTGGTTTGTGGTTGGCATATTCATTAAGAATACCCAGTGGAGCTGCTATCGTCTCAATAAATGTAATAATTCTATTAGCAATTGCTATTTCAAAACGACTAAAACAAAAAATACGAATCTCAAAACTAGATAAGATGCAGTAAAATTACAAGATGTTAGTTAAGAATAAGGTTTTATCCTTGTTAACTAACATCTTTTTAAATATTATCAATAGAGCACTTTATTGAGATATAAACCTGAAGCAGGAGCTAGATGTTTTGTCGCTCTTCTGCTCTTTTCTTTAATTATCGAATCAATGGAAATATCGGATTGATTTAAACTGTAAGTAACAAGATAATGAATAATCAGCCTTACCATGTATCTTAAAAATCCATTACCTCTTATAAATACTTTTAACAAATCACCCTCTAAAAGATATTCAGCCGAGAGAATAGTTCTAATTGGATCTAAAACATCGCCTTTTGCAAAAGAAGTAAAATCATGTGTTCCTACTAGCATTTTCAATTGGTCAGAAAAGCGCTTCAAATCCAAACCCCTGATTTGCCAAGAATAATCATTTAAGAAAGGGTTAAACTCACTAAGATTAATAATATAAAGATACTCTTTGGCGTAAACATCATATCTACTATGAAACAAAGGATGAACTTTAGTAACTGACTTGACATAAATACTTTTGGGTAGTTGACTGTTAAACAAGAAAAGCCATCGATTTTCGTCTAGACCAGCCAAACTATCAAAATGAATAACCTGTTCAAATGCATGAACAAAAGCATCTGTTCTTGAAGCACCTTGAACCAATGTTTCTTCATTATTAACCATCGATACCAATTTTGAGATAATCCCTTGAATTGAAGGTTTATCCTTTTGATATTGGAATCCATGAAAGTTCTTTCCATCATATTGAATCACGGCTTGATAACGAGAAGATTCAACCTTTTTTGTTTGGATGATTATTCTTTGAATCTCGCCTTTATCATAACCTATTTTTATTGGTTGCTTATTTTGATTATATCCGTATTTAATTTTCTGTGTATCGCTATCATTCATAACCAAATCACAAAATAAATCTTGATTTGAATTTAAATATGATAAAACATCACTTTTTCCAAGAACAATTAAATCATCAACCTTTAATCCGACATTATCGCTTAATTTAGAGAACATTTATATTACCTTCAAAACTATAGTCAAAACCAAGACTATCAAACTGAAAGTTGAAGCAAAAACATCTCGATAAGAAAAATTAAGTTCATTGATTCTTGTACGTGGATTTCCAGGAACAAAGTTCCTTGATTCCATTGCATTAGCCAACTCTTCGCTTCTTATAAAAGCTATGATAAACATCGGTACTAATAAAGCGATTACTTGTTTAAGTTTATCCTTGAGTTTTCCTTCTGAAAAGTCCGCTCCTCTTGAAGCTTGTGCTAACATTATCTTATTAGCCTCATCAAAAATGGTAGGAATATATCTTAAACTAATCGAAATAATCAATGCGAAATCATCAGAATTAAAACCTATCCTTTTTAAAGGATGCATTAACCTCTCTAATCCTTGAGTCAAATCTGTAGGTTTAGTTGTAAGCGTCAAAACAGTTGATAGAGTAATAATTATCAAGAGCCTAATCACTACAAAAACTGACATTCTTACACCTTGCTCGTATACCCTAAAGACAAAAGGTTCTATTAAATTATTCTCAAACTGAATTTTTGTAAGTATTAAAAATATCCCAACCAAGAAACCAAGAAATAATAATAACCGATATCTTATAACCTTAGTTAAAATACGCCAAAAAATGAACAAAACCAGTATAGCTAATGCTCCAAACTCAGTTATAAACATATCTTCCTCAACAAGAAGTGCACCCTCTTTATTTAGAAGAATCTGAAAAACAAAAGTGAAAATTAATAGTATGAATATCGGTTTCAAGCCCTTGATTACTTTGATTACAGGTATTCTACCTATAACTAACATTACAAGAGCAACCCCTAATGCAATTAGAAGTTGATAAATGTTTTCCAACAAAAATATTGATATCATCAATAGTAATACTGCAACAATTTTTGTTCTTGGGTCTAACTTATAGAATATTCCCTTCCCTGGTATATACTGCCCAATTATTACACTTTTCATAAACCAATCACCCTCTCTATTTCCTTAAGAGCTAGTTCATTAGTTCTTTGAAAAATATTCAATTTCAATTGCATTTTGTTATTTAGATGAGTTAGCACTTTTATCGTATTCGGTAAATCAAGATGATAATCCCTTAAGTTTTCTTGTTTAAAAAGACTCTCAGGTTCACCATCATAAACCATATTACCTTTGTTCATAACTAAAACACGATTAAAATACTCATAAACTAAATCCATATCATGAGTTATAATAACGATTGTCTTCCCTGTTTGCTCATTGATGTTTTTGAATAAATCCATCAAAACCCTTTTACCAGCTGGGTCTAATCCGCTAGTAGGCTCATCTAAAACCAATATCTCTGGATCCATAGCTAAAATCCCAGCAATTGAAACTCTTTTCTTCTCTCCACCAGACAGATTATAAGGACTTCTTGAAAGGTACCCATCATCTAAACCCACCAAAGATAAAGCATTTTTTGCTAAAGATTTAGCTTTTTCAACCGGCATCTTAAAGTTTAATGGACCAAACATTATATCTTTTTCTACGGTCTCTTCAAATAACTGGTATTCTGGAAACTGAAAAACCAGTCCAACTTTTCTTCTAATATCGTTATAGCTAATCTTTCTATTTCTCTTTGAAGTGATAATATTTCCATAGATTTCAAGGTTTCCTGAAGTTGGAAAAATCAAAGCATTCATATGCTTTGCTAAAGTTGACTTGCCAGATCCAGTTTGTCCTACAAGCGCGATAAACTCATGCTTTTCTGTGATGCTTAAATCGATATTTTTTATCGCTGTATAAAGCCCCTCTGAAAAAGAAGAATAATCATGGCTTACTTTATTAAAGCGTATTCCCATAATGCCTCCTTGATTAATTTACCTTGATCGCTATTGGGTAAAGAATTTGCTAAATCTAAGGCAACTGGCAATTCCAAGTTGCTCAAAGTAAAAACCTCTTTGTTTCTCATGATATTTTCTGTTCTATCAAAAGCTGATATCTTCCCTTTATTCATTACTAAAATTCTATTTGCTAACAGCGCTTCATTGATATCGTGTGTAATCATAATAATAGTTAAACCTTCTCGATTTAGTTCCTTGATATAATCAATCAACTCTTCCCTAGAGTATGGGTCTAACATTGAGGTTGCTTCATCGAAAATAATAATGTCGGATTGCATCGCTAAAATACCTGCAATTGCTACTCTTTGCTTTTGCCCCCCCGATAGGTTTGTAGGTTCTTTATCCAAGAACTCGTACATATTAACTTTTTTGGCATAAAAATCAATTTTTTCGAGCATCTCATCTCTTGGAACACAAAGATTTTCCATGCCAAAAGCGATATCATCTCTAACAGTTACGCCAACAAATTGATTATCTGGATTTTGAAATACAATTCCGATTTTTTTTCTAATCTGATATACATTATCTTCAGTTAGTTCAATACCATCGATAAAAATATGACCATCTGGTATCTCAAGAAGGCCAATCATAGCTTTTGCCAAAGTGGATTTACCTGACCCGTTATGCCCAAGAATAGCAATCCACTCTCCTTTATTAATTTCGATGTTCACATCATCTAAAACTTTAACTTTATTATTATATGAAAAGTCCAGTTTCTTTACTTCAATATAGCTCATAAACTATCACCGCCAATTTAATATTATAACAAAAATACTAGAAATTACCTAATTAATTAACTGTTTTTCTAAGTCTCTTAAAGCTACTAAACCTAGTAGATGTTCATTAGAATCCCCTTTTTCAGTTACTAGTAAAAGAAGCATCTCTCTCCTTTGCAATTTATCCTTATTGAAGATTTGATAAGCTTCATAAATACTTAATTCCTTAGAAACAAACTCGAAATATCTTCTTGGATGGTTGTTTAAATCTATTGCGTCGATAATTTCTGAAACTAACATTGACTTCTCAACGCCTTTTGAATAATCCATCGATAGATAATCAAACAAAGATTTTTCTGTGAAAATACCAATAAGCTCATCTTTTTCGACTATCGGTATCGAAGAAAAACCCGATGATTTAAGCAAGTCAATTACCTCTTTAATTGTCGAATTTAAACTCCTCGTTTGCAAATCTTCAAAAGGAGTCATCACGTCTTTTACTTGTTTTGGTTTAGTTATTTTAAAAACTAATTCTTTGAACTCACTCAAAAAACGTTGACTAGGAATCAACACATCATTATTATGAGCAATAATATTGCGCATTTGTGCGGCTTGCTTAATCAAATCAAAATTATGATTGTTATTGATTAAACTATTTACTTTAGCTTTTTTTATTTGATATAGACGAGTTATAAAGCCACTGTATGAATAATCTCCTTTATGATAATTTACCCTCAAATGCTTTTCTAATTGGTTAAAAAGATTAAAAAACTCGCTTTCTCTTCCCATATGACACCTTCAATCATCTAAAGAATATTCTTGATAATATTTTCAATTACAACTAATTATAGCACTTACAATGAAAAATTTAAAGCCAACATCACTCAAATAAAATCACATTATCAAAACAATGATAAAATGGTATAATTTATTTATGGAGGTAAATCAATGAAAAAACTATTAAGCATATTATTACTCACTTTAGTTTTGGTTTTATCAGCTTGTAGCACTAAAAATGACAAATTCTTAACTTCATTGTCTATTACCGGTCCAAAGGATTTATATTTGATGACTGGCAATTCACATAATCTACTTAATGGAGTAAAAGCCTTAGGTTCAAACAATAAATCCTATCTTGATGACCTAGAAATCTCATCGGATAATTGTTCTCTTCAAGGGAACATTATCTCATCTAGTCAAGAAGTTGACTGCGTTATCGATTACCATCTAAGCATTAATGATATATCTGTATCGAAATCAATTGTTATTTCATTTAGAGAAGAGATAAGCTTAGAAAAAATAGAGGCTTTTAACAGCTTAAGAATATATCAGATATATGTTTCTGCCTACAAAAGTGGTCAAGATATCGGTTATACCTATGGCTATGGTCCAAGCAATCATAATGGCGATTTACAAGGAATCATCAACTCACTCGATTACATTAAATCTTTAGGTATGAATGCTATTTGGTTAACTCCAATATTTGAATCCAAAGAGTTTCCTACTACGAGCGAATTTGAAATTAGAGGTCGTTCAACAGGATATTTTGCTGATGATTATTTTAACATAGACCCCAACTTTGGAACTAATGAACTTTTTAAAACGCTCGTTGATGAAGCTCACAGCTTAGGATTATATGTGTTTTTAGATGGTGTGTTTGGCCATCATGGTTACCATTCAATTGAAGGCGTTGTCGATGGAAGAAAACAATGGTATGGCTATGAAACTATATACCCTGAGAGTCTTGACTTCTTTATCGAAGTAGCGACTTATTGGATTGATGAATATGGTATTGATGGATGGAGAATGGACCAAGCTTATCAACTATTTCAAAATAACTATAATTATTTCCGCGAAATTAGAAAAGCTATCGAAGATATAAGCAACGAAAGAAAAGCTCGAGGTGAAGAATGGGGAACCTTAGGATATGTGGTTGCAGAAATATGGGATAATCAAAATAATATTCAAAAATATGCCTATGATCAGAGTGCTTTTAGATCTGCATTTGATTTTCCAGTAAGATTGCAGTTAGTTCGTGCATTAGCTGTAGATGAATACAATAACTCCTCTTCATTAAGAAATCTTGCAAATGCAATGAACTACAGTTACTCAGATTTTGCACAACAAAACCTATTTATCACAAACCATGATACTATCCGGTTTGGTGATTTGCTTCAAATAGCTGGGCTTGAGCATGAGTACTATCAGCGCCATAAACTAGCTTTATCGTTTCTTGCTCAATATACTGGTCCAATTACTGTTTATTACGGGGATGAATATGGGGATCAATTCGATGGTTTATCAACCAATACATCTGAACTAAATCAATATCCCTATATCGCCATTGATAATGTGGCAAGAACTAACGGAAGAGTTGATGACTTTACCGAAGAACAAACTGATTTAATCAACTATTTGAGATTCTTGATGAACTTAAGAGAAAACAATGAAGCTTTGTTTAATGGTTCAAGAGAAAACCTTTATGTTGATGATAATCTATACGTTGATTTGAAGACCACCGAAAATAACCAAGTCCTTTTCATCATGAATATCAGTAATTCAGTGGAATATGTTACTATCGATACATCTAAATTTAATGGTAATGAACTTATTAACCTTTTTGATGATTCAGTCCTTTATATCGAAGGAGATACGATAACATTAGAAATTGATTCCTTAACGAGTATATTTTTTCTAGTAAACTAAAAAAAGATGGATATTTTTTCCATCTTTTTTCATCTATCTAATTCTTCAGAATATAAATCGCTTTTCTCTAATATCGCTTGAAAATAAAAAGTTCTCGCAGTAAGGTGTTTAGGAATAATCCATAACCATAAAATTCCAAGTGTGAGTACTCCTACAAAATAGAGCCATACAAATGATAAGTCCAACAAAAACAATCCCTTTTTATATCCAACAGTTATATCTTTAGATATGCTTAATGCTTCTATTGGTCCAATTGATGGTTTCTTGTGGGTGAGAAAAATCGCCATTGAATAAGAGTAACTCTTAATTATTCCAGGGATAAGCAAAAGAAGACTCCAAAAAATAACCTTGATATTCCTGACAAAGACTAAAATCACACTCCTAACCAACTCATTAACAAAACCAAGCTTAAACTTCTGAAATAAATCAATATCCTTGCCATTTAAAACATCAATAAAAACACTCGCTCTTGAGTAAGCAAAAGCTGAGCCAAATATAAAAGTGATAACATTTATAAAAGACAGTAATGGCAATTTCAAACTGATTAAAAAAACAATTCTTCCCTGATCATCTTTTTTAAAACTAAAAACACCAGAAAGATAGATTAATAAACCCACTATAACAGTTGTGACAACCAAAAAGATTATGATTTTTAAATATTGTCCATGTAATTTTTGTTTTGCTTCTTCTTTAAATATAAATTTATCCATAATAAATCTCCTTGTTTAAAAATAATGAGCAAAAATAATGGCTACAAATATATATCATTATGATATCACAAAATCCAAAATCTCAATCTATAAAATGAAAAAAAGTTAGAATTACTAACTTTTCTTTTCTCTATTTTTTAAACTATCAACCTATTGCAAACTTCAAAACAGCTTTACAGACAACTTCTCCCTCTACATAAGCAACGGCTTCAGCTACTCCTAAAACACCTTTTCTACTAATTACTCTCGCTTCTAACCTTAGAGTATCTCCCGCAACTACCTTTTTCTTAAATTTGCATTTGTCAATCCCTGCAAAATATACCAACTTACCCTTGAACTCTTCTTTTGATAAAATAGTAACTGCTCCGGTTTGAGCTAATGCCTCTACGATTAATACTCCTGGCATAACATGAGCCTTCGGAAAATGCCCTGTAAAATAATGTTCCCCTACAGAAACGTTCTTTATAGCAACCGCACTTACTCCCGGTTCTAATTCAATCACTCTGTCAATCAACAAGAATGGATATCTATGAGGGATAATATCTTGAATTTGATTACTGTTCAATATCATATTCTACTCCTTGTATTTTTTAAATACTATAGTGGCATTATGTCCACCAAAACCTAAGCTGTTACTAATGGCGTGTCTGATTTCCTTATTCAAGCCATTTGTTAAGGTATAATCTAAATCGCATAATGGATCAAGTTTTGTTGTATTTATAGTAGGGGGAATAAAATCATCTTTGACCGCTAATATTGTTAAGATACCTTCCACTGCTCCTGAAGCTCCCAAAAGATGGCCTGTCATAGACTTAGTACTAGATACGTTTAATTTGAAAGCATGTTCTTTGAAAGCTCTTTTGATTGCTAGTGTTTCTGTTTTGTCATTTAGAGGTGTTGATGTCCCATGAGCATTGATATAATCAACCTCTTCTGGCAAAACACATCCATCTTCTAAAGCAATCAACATGCAATTCATCGCACCAGTGCCTTCCAAGTCAGGACCGGTTATATGGTATGCATCGCATGTACTACCATACCCAACAACCTCACAGTAAATCTTTGCATTTCTTTGTTTTGCATGTTCAAGTTCTTCAAGAATGATTGTCCCAGCACCCTCTCCCATCACAAAGCCACTTCTTTCTAAGTCAAAAGGAATACTAGCTCTATTGGGATCTTTGCTTCTTGATAAAGCTTGCATGACATTAAATCCCCAAATGCCAAAAGGGATTACTGTTCCTTCACTACCACCAGAAATCACTACATCTAAATATCCATCTCTAATTGCCCTAAACGCTTCCCCAATACTATTAGTAGCGCTTGCACAAGCAGTTACATGACTAATTGCTGGACCATGTATTTTGTACTTAATCGCTATATTTCCTGCTGCGAGATTGATAATCGCACTTGGGATAAAATATGGACTCATCCGCTTGTATCCCTTTTCTGTCGCCTTATCCTTTTGAATTGATATTGTTTCTAGACCACCGATTCCGCTCGTGTAATATACTCCTACTCTTGAAGAATTCTCTGAAGAAAAATCTAAAGCTGAATCAGCAATTGCTTCATCTGTAGATATTATAGCAAGTTGGGTAAATCTATCAGTTCTCTTAATTTCTTTAAGACCAAATTTACTTTCAAAATCATAATCCTTTATTTCAGCTGCCATACACACTTCATCTTCACTTGCATCGTAATGTGTAATCTGTGCTATACCATTCTTGCCTGCTTTTGCATTTATCCACGTTGTAATAGCATCATTGCCAATAGGAGTTATCGCACCTATTCCACTTACAACCACTCTTCTTCTATTGCTCATCAAATCAAACCTCCATTGACGCTGATTACTTGCCCTGTGATATAATCGGCTTTTTCACTTGCAAGAAAAAGACATATATTCGCTACATCTTGGGCTTTTCCAAACCTCTTCAAAGGGATTTGTTTAAGGTAGTTTTCTTTAATTTCCTCGTTGAGATTTGCAGTCATTTCAGTTTCAATAAAACCTGGTGCCACAGCATTTACATTAATATTCCTGCTTCCCATTTCTTTTGCCAAGGATTTTGTCAAGCCAATTATTCCCGCTTTAGAAGCTACATAATTTGCTTGTCCTGAGTTGCCAATTAAACCAACAACACTAGTTATATTGATAATTCTTCCTGTTCTATTTTTTAAAAGATGCCCTGTCAAATGCTTGCACATATTCCAAGTTCCCTTTAAATTAACCGCTATAACTTGGTCAAAATCTTCTTCTTTCATCCTAAGCATCATATTATCTTTGGTAATTCCTGAATTATTGACAAGCACATCAATTTTTCCAAATCTTTCTAAAGCTTGTTCCACTAAGAATTGTGATTCAGAATAATCAGAAACATCTGCTTTAACCGCTAAAGCGTTTCCTCCAAGACTCTCTACTTCTTCTACTAACTGTTTTGCGCTTGCTTTCGAGCTATTATAGTTAATAATGATATTATATCCCTCTTTAGCAAAGGTTAAAGCTATTGCTTTACCAATTCCTCTTGAAGCTCCTGTAATCAAAACTGTCTTTTTAATTTCCATTATAATCCTCCAATTCATGAAGAGTCGCATTAAGCGATTTAATATCTTCAACATTCATTACTTTTACATTTTTGTTTACTCTTTTTACTAGATTTGCTAGAATTTTCTTTGGTCCAATCTCAATAAAAACATCAACTCCTGAATCAATCATATTTTCAACCATTTGATAGAATTTAACACTATTAGATATCTGCATAGCCATACTTTTAGATAGATTACCATTATATTTATCTCCTGTTAAATTTAAGTATAAACCCAATTCAGGTTCCTTTAAATCCTGTTCTTCTAGAAATTTTAAAAACTCAATCTCTGCATTCTTCATCATTTCAGAGTGAAATGCACCACTAGTTTTAAGAATTGTCGCTATTTTTGCTTTCGATTCAATTGCCTTTTCCAAGAAAATATCAACTGCATCGCTCTCTCCACTGACCACATATTGATTATAACTGTTGTGATTAGCAATAGTCAAATAACCTTTTATCTGTTTAATTAACTCTTCTATTTCTTCTATTTCTAAACCTACAACAGCACACATCTTTCCAGGATTCAATAGAGTAGCATCTTCCATTAAAGCTGCTCTTTTTTTGACGATTTCAAGACCTTTTTCAAAGGAAAATACCCTATTATGCAAATATGCACCGTATTCTCCTAAACTAAGCCCCATACTCAAGTCAGCTATGATGCCATGATTCTTTAATACCGTCAAAATAACTTGATAGATTGTAAACATAGCTACTTGTGTATATCTTGTTTGGTTTAATAACCCTTCATCTCTAAACATTATATCTCTAATCTGATAACCGGTTATCTTTTCTGCTTTTTCGAATATTTCTCTAACATAACTAAAATTTTCATAAAAATCTAATCCCATACCAAGATACTGAGACCCCTGGCCAGAAAACATAAAAGCTATTTTCATTTGATTATTCCTTTTGCCACTAAACTGTTCTCAAAGATATCAGCTAATATCTCCTTAACATACCTAATTTCTTTAACAAGCCCAGCTGACTGTCCAGCCATAAAACTACCATTATCAATATCTCCTTCAAAAACTGCTTTCTTTAAAGAGCCTAAAGTCAGTTTTTCTAGTTCTTCTAGGTTAGTTTGTCCATACTTTGTCAAGTTTAGATACTCTCTAGCCATTTTGTTCTTTAAAACTCTAACAGGTGCACCAGATTGTCTACCTGTAACTACCGTTTCAGTATCTTTTGCTTTAACTATTTTTTCCTTATAATTTTCATGGATTGGACATTCATGACTGGCTAAAAGCACAGTTCCCAGTTGAACTCCTTTTGCTCCAAGAATAAAAGCTGCATCTAAACCTCGATGATCTGCTATTCCTCCTGCGGCAATAACAGGAATACTAACTGCATCAACTACTTGCGGAACTAGGGTCATAGTTGTTATTTCTCCGATATGTCCTCCTGCTTCAGTACCTTCAACAACTAAAGCATCAGCTCCCGAGCGCTCAAGTCTAATCGCAAAAGCAACACTAGGAACAACTGGAATTACGATTATTCCAGCTTTTTTCCATTTTTCCATGTATATTCCAGGACTTCCAGCCCCAGTAGTAACTATTTTCACGCCTTCTTCAATAACTATATCACTCAACTCATTTGCGTAAGGGCTCATCAACATGATATTAACTCCAAAAGGTTTATCTGTCAAAGTTTTTGTTTTTCTGATTTCTTCTCTTACTCTATCAGGGTCCCAAGCTCCACAACCAATCAACCCTAAACCTCCTGCGTTGCTAACAGCACTGGCAAGTTGATGGTTTGCAATATTTGCCATACCACCTTGGATTATAGGATATTTTATCCCAAGTAAATCTCTTATATCCATTCTATCACTCCTAGTATTCTATTAAAGCTCCAGCCCAAGTCAACCCTCCGCCGAAAGCTACTGTTACAAATAAGTCATTGCGTTTAAGCTTTTTTTGTTTTATCGCTTCATCAATTGCAATCGCAACGCTTGCTGCTGAAGTATTACCATATTTCTCAATATTTACAAACATCTTTGATAAATCAACGCCTAAATCTCTAGCTGATTTATCAATTATTCTCATATTTGCTTGATGGGCAATTATTAGATTTATATCATCTACCGATATCTCATTTCGCTGCAATAAAGTATTGATTGTTTCTGGCATTATTCTCGATGCAAATTTAAAAACTTCTGTACCCTTCATATGAATATGATCTTGCATACTTATCTCGTTAATCTCTGGATTCTTTAGCTCTGGATTTTTACAGAACAATAACATATCTGTATCTCCTCTTGAACCAGCAATAATATCCTTAATCTTGTTCTTTTTACTTTTTCCAATTACCATTGCTCCTGCTCCATCACCAAATAAAACACAGGTATTTCTGTCTCTCCAATCAGTCAATCTTGTCAATGTCTCTGCTCCTACTATCAACGCAGTATTAAAAGCTTTGCTTTTGATCATTTTATCTGCAATTTGTAATCCGTATATGAACCCACTACAAGCAGCATTGATATCAAAAGCCATGATTCCTGGTATATCCAGTTTTGCTTGTAAAAGATTTGCCACACCAGGAAATGCATAATCAGAAGTCACTGTTGCTACAATAATCAAATCTATATCTGACTTTTCTATCTTTGCTGCTTCTATTGCATTAATTGCAGCCTTATATGCTAAGTCTAAAGTGGTTTCATTATTTACAATTCTTCTTTCTTTTATTCCTGTTCTTGAATATATCCATTCATCACTTGTTTCTACATATCTTTTTAAGTCTTCATTCGTTAACTTGTGTTCTGGAACATAATGTCCTGTACCCATTATCTTTGTATATCTCATTTGATAATCCCTCCAAGATGTTCATAATTAAATCTTTGTAAGAAGCCAAAATTTCTGACTTTAGAATTTCTTTGATATTGCAACTCAGTTCTGCTCAATCTTCTCAAATTATTATAATTAACCAAAATAACTTTCTTGGTTTCTTCGAAAGTCTTAATCTTATCAAAATGTGCCCCCCCTAAAGGTTCCTTAATGATATCATCAATAATCTGAAAATCCTTTAAGTCAAAGGCTGTTAGTTTCATTACTTCAGAAGCTTCTTCTGCTCTAGAAGCGTCTTTCCAAATGATACTTGCATAGCCTTCTGGACTAAGGATTGAATAAATCGAATTTTCAAGCATAAGAACCTTATTAGCAAAACCCAAAGCTAAAGCTCCGCCACTTCCACCTTCACCGATTACAACTGCTATTATCGGCACAGTTAAATTACTCATTTCAAATAGATTTGCTGCTATTGCTTGACCTTGACCTCTCTCTTCAGCTCCTATCCCTGGATATGCTCCTGGTGTATCAATTATTGTAAGAATTGGTCGATTGAATTTCTCAGCTTGCTTCATCAATCTCAATGCTTTTCGATACCCTTCAGGATGAGACATTGCAAAATTTCTAGAAATATTCTCTTCTGTTGAAGAACCTTTTTGTTGTGCAATGATAGTGAAAATATTTCCTTCAATGGTTCCAATCCCTCCAACAATACTAAGATCATCCCCATATAATCTATCTCCGTGAAGTTCGATGAAATCAGGAGCTAAATATCTGATAAAGTCCATAGCTTTTGGTCTTTTTTGATGTCTAGCTAAAAGAACTCTATCCCAAGCTGATAGTTTAGTCATCTCAATAAGTTTGTACCTTTCGACCTCTTCTATCAGTTTTTGAACAGAATTGCTATCACCTAATTTTGTTATTTCTTTTTCTAAGTCCAATAATTTTGACTCTTTCTCAAGAATATTCATTAGTTGTATCTCCTATGAAACCTAAGCAAATTAGCTATAGTTTTCTTCATATCCTTCCTGTCTACAACCTTATCAATAAAACCTTTTTTTAATAAAAATTCTGACTTTTGGAATCCTTCAGGAAGTTTTTGTTTAATAGTTTGTTCAATTACTCTAGGACCAGCAAATCCTATCAAAGCCTGAGGTTCAGCTAATATGATATCGCCTAATGATGCAAAACTTGCAGTTACTCCTCCAGTTGTCGGATTTGTTAAGACGCTAATATAGAAATAACCCGAGTTACTATGCTTAGCTACGGCAGAACTAGTTTTTGCCATCTGCATCAAAGAGAAAATTCCCTCTTGCATTCTAGCACCGCCTGAAGCAGTAAAGATTACAACCGGAAGTTTCTTATATATAGCATATTCAAAAGTTCTAGCTACCTTTTCTCCTACGACACTTCCCATGCTCCCCATCAAAAAATAACTGTCCATAACACCGATAACACACGGCTCTCCAAATATTTCACCGTATCCATAAACATATGCTTCGTCTAGATTAGTCGCTTTTTTGTAACTAAGAATTTTTTCTTCATAACCATCTTGAAACAAAGGATTTAAAGTAATATATCCAATACCTTTCTCGATAAAGCTATCTTCATCTAAAATATACTTAATTCTATCAATCGCCCTCATTCTAAACAGAAATCCACAATGCTTACAAATATAGTCATTTTCAATATTCTTTTTAACATTATTAAGTTTTCCACATTGAGGACACTTCTCATATAAGCCTTTTGGAACATCACTTTCAATTGATTTTCTTACTATGCTCTCTTCGTGGATTAGTTTTACATTTTGCTTAAGTTTCTTTCTCTTATTGATAGTCTCCCCTATTTTATTCATAGTCTTGGTACTCCAATAATCTCTCCATTTTCTTTTCAATAAAACTCGTATCAAAACTACCTTTTTGATAGTCATGATTGTTCATTATCATGTAAAGAAAGGTATGATTTGTATCAATACCCTCGATAACTAACTCCTCTAAAGCTGCTTGCATTCTCTTAATAGCTTCATCCCTATTCTCTCCATGAACAATCAATTTACCTATCATTGAATCATAATAAGGTTGAATTACACAATCATTATATAGCAAACTATCAAATCTAATACCATTGCCAGAAGGGATATGTAATAAAGTAATTTTACCAGGACTCGGCCTAAAGTCTTGCTTAGGATTTTCTGCATTTAATCTGCATTCAATGCTATATCCTTTAATAGCTACTTCATCTTGTGTAAAACTGATTTTTTCTCCCGCAGCTATCCTAATTTGTTCCTTGACCAAATCCTTGCCTGTAATCATCTCAGTTACAGGGTGTTCAACTTGAATTCTTGTATTCATCTCTATGAAATAGAACTCACTTCCAAACACTAGAAATTCAATTGTTCCAGCATTTTCATATTTAACAGCTTTACATGCTTTTATACTAGCTTCAATCATTTTATCTCTCAACAAATCACCAATTATCCCAGGCGCTTCTTCGATAACTTTTTGATTTCTTCTTTGAATTGAGCAATCGCGTTGATATAAGTGGATTACATTACTGTATTTATCACATAAAACTTGTACTTCGATATGTCTTGGGTTTGAAAGATATTTTTCTAAATATAGCTCTCCATTCCCAAAAGCATTTTCAGCTTCTGCTTTTGCGGTATTGAAAGCGTGTGTGAAATCATTTCTATTTTGAGCTATTCTCATTCCTCTACCACCGCCACCAGCACTCGCTTTAATCAAAACAGGAAATCCTATTTTTTCAGCTATGTTTAAAGCTTCTTCGATATTATTGACCGTTGACTCAGAACCTGGTACAACAGGAACTGAAGAATCAATCATCAATTTCCTTGCAAGTGATTTGTTTCCCATTAATCTAATCGTATTGCTAGAAGGACCTATAAAAATAATCCCGCAATCTTCACATAGTTTAGCAAAATCTGGATTCTCGCTCAAAAAGCCGAATCCAGGATGTATGGCTTCGGCGCCTTTACTGATAGCTGCAGTAATTATATTCTCCATATTTAAGTATGAATCACTGCTTTTTGGACCGCCTACACAAACACTTTCATCAGCTAATTGTACATGCAAACTATCTTTATCGGCCTCACTATAAATAGCGACTGTTTCAATGCCGAGATACATACAAGTCCTGATTATTCTTACTGCAATCTCTCCCCGGTTTGCAATTAGTATTTTATGAAACATTATTCTTCTATTTCCATAATAACTTGTGAATACTCCACCATTTCTCCATTGTTAACATTAATTCTTTTGATTCTCCCGGAAACTGGTGTCTTAATCTCATTCATTACCTTCATAGCTTCAATGATAAACAAAACATCACCTTTTTCAACTCTTTGATTTATTGACACAAAAGGCGCACTATCAGGAGAGGATGAAGCATAGAAAGTTCCTACTAAAGGAGCTTTGATTGTAAAGTATTTCTTTAGATCTATTTGAATGTTTTTACTGTCTTCTTCGACCTGTAAAGGTTTTTGCTCATGTAAAACATTTATTGAGCTTTTACTGAAGACATCTTTTTCCATTTTTACTGTAAAATCTTTTTCTTGTATTTCTATTTTAGATAATGATGAAGCTTCAAACTCCTTCATTATTTTTTTTAATTGTCTAAAATCCATAATAAACCTCACTTTTAATTTGAGATTTTAATTTTTGTTCAATAAAATATAATCCCAAATCTCGGCTACTGTTTTGAATTTTTGCGCTTCATTATCACTTATGCTGATACCAAACTTATCCTCAATAGCCATAATCAATTCTGCAGCATCCAAAGAATCTGCCCCTAAATCAGAAGCTAAATCAGATTCAATTGTAATTTTTTCTTCATCGATACCTAAGGTATCCGCTATTAATTCTTGCAATAAAATAAATTCCATTTTCTTCCTCCTATTGTAAAATCTTCATAATTTTACCACCTTTTAGTGCTAATGTCAATTTATTTTGAAATTCAAACATTTTGAATATTAAATAATTTAATTAGTCTTGTTTTTTGTTAATCAAAGTTTAACTGTCAAACAATTTAATAATGAATGCAAATCCATTTTTGTGTATTGGATATTTTTGCTAATTACTCAAATCAGCAATAAAAAAACACTCTAAAACTAGTTAATCAGAGTGAATTTATTTAATGAATAATTATATTATATAATTGATTTATATGCTATCATAAATTTCTGTAAAAGAAACTTCATCATAATTTTTTTCGATTACTCTATTACTATTTTTAAGAATTATTTTTCCATCTTCATTTATTGTATCAATGATATATCTATCATTATCAATTACAATCTCGCGATGAAGAATTAAAGAGTTATCTAGATATATTTTTAAATCTTCTTTATGATCAATATGTCGATTGAAAACTTTCAAAAATTCAGATAGAACATCATTTAGATGGATTTCTGAATTGGTTTGCAATTTGATTGATGAAGCTTTTAAAGAATAATCTTCAAAATCTGTTTGATTGACATTTATACCAACACCTATTATTAAAGCATCTAACTCCTCATAACCAATTGATTCTAGCAATACTCCACAGATTTTCTGTTTTCCTATTAAAATATCATTTGGATATTTAATCTTTGCTTCAAGTCCGTATTTTTTTAGTGTTTCTAGCAATACTACAGCAGTCTTAATATTAAATCTAAAAATATGCTCTCTGGGATGCTTTTCCTTAATCACGATACTAAAATACAGGTTCCCTTTTTTGCTTAACCATTTTCTATTATATCTTCCTCTTCCAGATGACTGCTCTAAGGCTAGGATTATATCCCCGTGTTTAAGACTAGTAATCTCTTTTTTCGCATAATCATTTGTACTATCGATTTTATCAAAACTAATGATTCTCTTACCTATCATTTGCTTCCTCCAAAACGTTTCAAAAATCTTTATCCAACTATATCAATAAATTTGGCCATCAATCTATTAAAATCCAAAGGCCTCCTATGAGATTAATAATTCAAAAGTTTATTATCGTAATAACTAAAGCAATACATTATAAAACCCAATAAAGTATACACTTCTGAATATTTCTTGTTATCTATATTATACTCCATAATCAAGAAAAAATCCTGGATTTCTCCAGGATTTAGATTATTAAACTAATTCTATAATAGCCATTGGACAAGAATCTCCTTGACGAGGTCCTGTCTTATAAATACGTGTATATCCACCGTTTCTGTCCTGATATTTTGGGCCTAGTTCCTTCATAAGCTTTACCAATGCATATTGATCATCAATTTTTAACTCTCTAACAGTTTTTTCAGCAATTCTAGCTGAATTCAAGTCACCTTTTTTAGCAAGAGTAATTAATTTTTCAACTGTTCTGCGTAATTCTTTAGCTTTAACTAAAGAAGTTTCAATTCTCTCATGCATTATCAGTTGTGTAGCTAAATCACGAATTAGTGCTTTTCGGTTAGCGCTATTACGGTTAAGTTTTGTATATCCTCTACTCATGATTTCCTCCTATCGATTAGTGTTTAGCTAAGCTTAAACCCATTTCTTCAAGCTTTTGCTTAACTTCCTTCAATGATTTTTTACCTAGGTTTCTTACTCTCATCATATCTTCTTCAGATTTCTCGATTAACTCACCTAAAGTATTGATTCCAGCTCTCTTTAAACAGTTATACGAACGAACTGACAGATCCAAATCTTCAATTGGTTTCTCAAGATTACGATTGGTTTCCTCGGTTTTTCTTTCAACCATATAATCATCATCAACCTTAGCTTCTGATAAATCAATGATTGTCTGCAAGTGATCAATTAACATCTTAGAAGCTGTGCCTAATGCATCTTTTGGATTTATTGCTTTATTAGTCCAAACTTCCATAATCAGTTTATCATAATCTCCAGAATCTTCAACCCTGGTCTTTTCTACTGTATAATTAGCTCTTGTTATCGGGGTATAGATGCTATCGATTGCTATATCATTGACATCATCAGTATATTCTGAGTTTTGTTTAGCGCTGACATATCCATTTCCTCTTCTTGCCTTCATGTGCATTCTAAGAACACCCTTATTGATATGACAGATATAGTGGTTTGGATTCATTACCTCTACTTCTTCATCACAAATGATATCCGAAGCAAAAACATCTCCAGGACCTTCAACTGATAATTCCAAACGTTTTTCCACATCTGAATCATCATTGTCAATTGATAAAATAACACCTTTTAAGTTAAGTATAATTGTAGTTACATCCTCCACGACACCTTCGATTGGTGTAAATTCGTGAACGACATTTTCAATGTTTACATTGACAATAGCTGCACCTGGTAATGAAGACAATAAAACCCGCCTTAAAGAATTCCCTAAGGTGATACCGTATCCTCTTTCTAGTGGTGAAATTACGAATTTACCGTAATTATCCTCGATTTCTACAGTCTCTGTTTTAGGTTTCTCGAATTTCAAGTCCTTCATAGATTACCTCCTATCCGCGTGGTCGTTTTGGTGGACGACAACCGTTATGGGGAACTGGTGTAACATCTTTGATCGCTGTAATTTCAAGTCCTGCAACTTGTAAACTTCTGATTGCTGCTTCTCTACCTGGCCCTGGTCCTTTTACTTCTACTTCAACTTTTACTACACCATTGTCCATCGCTGATTTAGCAGCTGCTTCTGACGCTAAACCTGCCGCAAACGGAGTTGACTTACGGCTACCTTTATAACCGATAGCTCCTGCTGAACTCCAAGCTATTGCGTTTCCTTTAGGGTCAGTAATTGTAATAATAGTATTATTGAAAGTCGAATGAATATGTGCTATCCCTGAGGGAATATTCTTTTTCACACGACGTTTTGTTCTTACATTACGTGCCATATAATTCAGTCTCCCTTCCTATTTCTTCTTATTAGCTACAGTTTTTCTTGGTCCCTTACGGGTTCTGGCATTGTTACGTGTATTTTGCCCTCGTACAGGTAAACCTTTACGATGTCTCAATCCTCTATAACTACCAATTTCCTGAAGACGTTTAATATTCATTGCAATTTCTCGTCTTAGGTCACCTTCAACTATATATTTTTGTACTTCTTGACGAATTCTTACTACTTCTTCATCTGTTAAATCTTTGACTCTTTTATCTTCTGATATTCCAGTAGCTGCTAAAACCTTTTCTGATCTCGTTCTACCGATACCATAGATGTATGTCAAAGCGATAACAACTCTTTTTTCTCTAGGAATATCTACTCCTGCGATACGTGCCATAGTTACCTCCTATTTTCCTTGTCTTTGTTTATGTTTTGGATTATCACAAATGACAAGTACCTTGCCACTTCTTTTAATTATTTTACATTTATCACAGATTTTTTTTACCGATGGTCTAACTTTCATACCATTTCCTCCTTAAAATCTTTCATTCTAATTTATTTCATGCGATATGTTATTCGTCCACGTGTTAAATCATAGGTTGAAAGTTCAACCTTAACTTTATCACCTGGTAAAATGCGTATGTAGTTCATGCGGATTTTACCAGAAACGTGACCGATTATTCGGTGTCCGATTTCCAACTCAATCACAAATTGAGCATTGGGCAAAACTTCTACTACTGTACCTGTCATCTCAATGACATCATCTTTCTTTGCCAAATAAATCACTCCCTCTTATACTGTTGTCAGGATTTCATAACCTGTTTCGGTAATCAAAATCGAATGCTCAAAATGAGCCGATAAAGATTTATCTCGAGTTATGGTTGTCCATCCATCAGTCAAAACTCTAACTTCTTTATTTCCTAAATTAATCATTGGCTCAATTGCCAAAGTCATCCCTGGTTTAAGGATAATTCCTCTTCCCGGAGGTCCATAATTAGGAATTTGCGGATCCTCGTGAAGGTGTCTGCCCAAACCATGTCCAACAAACTCTCTAACAACACTGAATCCTTGACTTTCTGCATATACTTGAATTGCATGAGATATGTCTGACAGGTGATTATTGGGTTTTGCATACTTTAACCCTTCAAACAAACTCTTTTCTGTCCCCTCAAGTAGTTTCTTTGCATTTTCTGAAATTTCTCCGCATGCATATGTCCAAGCTGAATCACCGTGGTATCCATTAAAATTAGCACCTATATCAACTGAGACAATATCTCCTGATTTAAGAATTCTATTCTTCTTAGGAATACCATGTACAACTTCATCATTAACCGATATGCATGCAGATGCGGGAAATCCGTTATAATTCTTGAATGACGGCAGTGCACCATGATTGATAATTATGCTTTCAACCAAATCGTCAATCTGTTTGGTTGATATACCAGGTTTTACCAAATCCCTTACTGCTCTATGAGCTAAAGCAACAATTCTTCCTGCCTCTCTCATCAAGATGATTTCTCGTTCAGATTTTCTTGTGACCATTACAATTCACCTAATTTTTTGATAATATCATGAAAAACTCTTACTGATGATTTTTCTCCATCAATAACTATCAACAACTTTTTATCATCATAGTAGTCAAGCAATGGTTTAGTTTTGTTATTGTAAATTTGCAAGCGATTCATCACTGACTCTTCTAAATCATCAGGTCTTTGAATCAATACTTTACCACAAATATCACAGATATCTTCTGTTTTTGGTGGATGGTAATCTATGTGGTAAGTGTGTCCACAACCCGAACAAACTCTACGTCCTGCCATCCTATGAAGCAATACTTCATCTTCGACATCTACATTGATTACTGCTGATAAATTGATACCCAAGCGACAAAGCATTTCATCTAAAGCTTCAGCTTGAGTTCTTGTTCTTGGGTATCCATCCAGCATGAACCCATTAGGGAATTGATTCTTTGATAGAATCTCCCAAACGATGTCATTTGTCATTTTATCGGGCACCAGATTACCTTGGTCAAGATACTTCTTAGCTTCCAATCCTATGTACGAACCTTTTTTTATCTCATCTCTGTAAATATTACCAGTTGAGATATGATTAAGGTTAAAGTGCTTAAGGATCTTATTTGCTTGAGTGCCTTTTCCTGCTCCTGGTTTTCCCATAATCAATAAATTCAACATGATTCCTATCTCATAAATCCAGCGTATGCTTTTTCCTGAGTATCTGTTTCAATCTGTTTAGCTGTTTCTAGAGCAACACCTACGATAATCAACAATGATGTTCCACCGATTTGAGCATATGAATGCCCTAATACCATCGATGTAATAATTGGCAATGATGCGACTATTACTAGGTATAAAGCTCCTACAACAGTAACTCTAAATAAAATTTTTGTTATATAACTCTCTGTTTCATATCCTGGTCTTACACCTGGAATATATGCATTTTGTTTATGTAAGTTTTCTGCTATTTGCTCTGGTTTAACCAAAATGAATGAATAGAAGAAAGTAAACACAAAAATTAAAATTATATAAATGACAAAACCGATAGGTTGATTATATGAAAATATTTGATTCAACCAATTACTTGCTCCAGTACCTAAATTGAGATATTGGAAAACAGTATTTGGTAAAGATAAAATAATCGATGCGAAGATAACTGGAATAACTGAAGCAGTATTAAGTTTAATCGGAATATTAGAATCCGTTTTACCCTTAAACTTTGCTGAACCTGGTCTGTTTGCATATTGGATTGGTATTTTTCTAATAGCTACTTGCATATAAGTAATACCAACCAAAACAACAACAAACATCAAGATACTAACTCCAAACAACAAATACCCCGAAAATGCTCCTTGATTTGCAAAGACATTCCCTGCTAATGCATTGTTTGGATCAGAAATATAATACTGAACCAAAGAGGAAATTGTTCCTGGGAAAGAAATAACAATACCAGCTACGATCAACATTGAAGAACCATTTCCGATACCTCTTAGAGTTATCTGATCAGCCAACCAAATCATAAAAGCTGTTCCAGCAGTCAAAACAACTGCGATATAGAAATAGATTAAGAACCAGAGATTTCTACCATTCTCAGTAGCCCAGTCACTTACAAATGGTTGAAACAACTGTACTTGAGAATTATGAAATGCAAAAGTCATTGCCAATGCTTGAATGAAAGCTAAAACTATCGCCAAATAACGAGTTAGCCTAGATATTTTTTGTCTACCTACTTCCCCTTCTTCGCTCCACTCCTTTAAAACTGGAATAATATCCATCTGTAAAAGTTGAACAACGATTGAAGCAGTAATGTATGGACTAATACCTAAAGCAACAATTGAATAATTTCTCAATGCATCACCAGATATCGAGTTCACAATACCTAAAAAGCCACTGTTATCAAATAAACTTGCCAAAGAGCTTGCATCAATCAAAGGCATGGTAACATATGTTAAGGTTTTAAAAACTAAGAATGCTAATAATGTGAAACCAATCTTTTTCAAGACTTCCTTGCTTTTGAAAATCTTTTTAATAGTTTCCATTATATCACCTCTACCACGCCACCAGCATCTTCAATAGCTTGCTTTGCAGAAGCTGAAAATTTATTAGCTTTTACAGTAAGTTTAACTTCTAGTTTTCCATTTCCTAAAATTTTAACTCCTGATTTTTCCTTGCTAATAACTCTATCATTAAGTAATACATCAGGACTTACTATCGTTCCTTCTTCATAACGGTTAAGATCAGATAAATTAACTATCGCGTACTCTTTTCTGAAAGGATTTGTGAAACCTTTCTTTGGAAGACGTTTGAACAATGGTGTTTGTCCACCTTCAAAACCTAATCTAACTCCTCCGCCTGAGCGAGAATTTTGGCCTTTTTGACCACGGGTAGAAGTTTTTCCAAATCCACTACTAGTTCCGCGACCTACACGTTTTTTATGATGAGTTGCACCTGAATTCGGTTTTAATTCATGTAATTTCATTAGTTGCACCCCCTATTTCTTGACTTCTTCGACTTCAACTAAATGACTAACAGTATTTACCATACCTTTAATCATATCGTTATCTTCTAAAACAACAGAAGAGTTTCTTTTAGTAAGTCCCAAAGCCTTTACAGTTTTGACTTGGTTAGGTTTTCTTCCCATTAAGCCTTTTTTTAAAGTTATTTTAATCATAGCCATCAGTTAAGTACCTCCTCAGCGCTTAATCCTCTCATAGTGGCAACCATTTCAACAGTTCTCAATTCTTTGAGACCTTCAACAGTTGCTCTAACTATATTAATTGGAGAATTTGAACCAAGTGATTTGCTCAACACATCTTCAATACCTGCTAATTCCAAAACTGCACGAACTGGTCCACCGGCAATTACTCCGGTACCTTCTGATGCTGGACGTAAGAATACTTTACCTGCTCCAAATTTTCCAGTAACGATATGAGGAATTGTTGTTCCATCAATAGGTACGTTGATAATGTTTTTCTTTGCATCTTCAATAGCTTTTTTAATTGCATCTGGAACTTCGCTGGCTTTTCCAGTACCAAAACCAACTTTTCCTTTTTTATCTCCAACAACTACTAAAGCAGAAAAACTAAAACGTCTACCACCTTTGACAACTTTGGTAACTCGACCAATGTTTACAACTCTTTCCTCAAATAATTTTGGTTCTTTTTTAGGTGAACGAGGTTTCTTTCCTCTTTTATTACGTTTGTTATCTTCCATATTAGCTTACCTCCTTCATTAGAATTCCAGCCCTGCTTCTCTTGCAGCATCGGCTAAAGCTTTGACTCTACCATGGTATAAATATCCACCGCGGTCAAAAACTACTTTTTTGATTCCTTTTTCAACAGCTTTTTTTGCAACTAATTCACCAACTGCAGCTGCTCCTTTATTATTTGAACCATTTATTTCGTTGATTTCCCTTGAATTTGCTTGAACTAAAGTTATCTGATTTACATCATCAATAATTTGAGCATAAATCTGTTTGTTAGAACGAAAAACATTCAGGCGTGGTCTCTCAGGAGTCCCTTTCATATTTAATCTGATTCTAAAATGTCTCTTGATTCTTTGAGCATTTTTATTAACTGGTTTAAACATATCATCACCTCAAGCTAATTACTTAGCTGTTTTTCCTTCCTTACGACGTACTTGTTCATCTCTGTATCTAATACCTTTACCAAGATATGGCTCTGGTGGTCTTACTTTCCGAACATTAGCCGCAAATTCTCCTACTGCTTGCTTGTTAGCTCCTTTAATATGTACTTCTGTATTCTTGGGAATCTCAATAGTCAATCCTTCTGGTATTGTCATTTCTACTGGATTGGAATAACCAACATTCAATACTAATGTTTGTGCATCTTTTAACATTGCACGATATCCAACACCTTTTATATCAAGGATTTTTGTGTATCCTTCGCTTACACCAATAACCATGTTATTCAATAACGCTCTTGTTGTTCCATGTAAAGCTTTTATGCGTAATGAATTATTTGGTCGGGTTACAGAAATTTCGTCATTATCAACTTTAACAACAATATTACTATTGAATGTAAAGTCAAGTTCCCCTTTAGGACCTTTAACAACTATATAGTTATTATCATTCACCAAAACGCTGACGCCCGCGGGAACTTTTATCGATTGATTACCAATTCGACTCATTTTTTTCTTGCACCTCCATATTTATAATATTTACCATACGTATGCTATTACTTCGCCACCAACTTTTAGCTTTCTTGCTTCTCTATCAGTCATAATACCTCTTGATGTAGAAATAATAGCTATTCCAAGTCCGTTAAGAACTTTAGGAAGGTCGTCTGTCTTAGCATACACACGTAAACCAGGTTTTGAAATTTTCTTCAAACCCCTTACAACTCTTTCTTCGTTTTCTAAGTATTTCAATTGTACTCTTAATGTACCTTGTACTCCATCATTGATACGTTCAAAATCAGAAATGTACCCTTCTTGTTTTAAAACACCCAAGATCTCATTTTTTAATTTTGATGCTGGCACATCAACACTTTTATGTTTCATTTGATTTGCGTTGCGAATTCTTGTTAGCATATCCGCAATTGGATCTGTCATGACCATATTAATAATGCCTCCTTCCTGAATTTATCGGAACTAATCTATTCATAATAACTACCAACTTGCTTTTTTTACACCGGGTATTTGACCCTTGTAAGCTAATTCTCTGAAACAAACACGACATAATCTGAATTTACGATAAACTGCATGAGGACGTCCACAACGTTCGCATCTTGTGTAGTTTCTTACTGGGAATTTTTTTGACCCTCGTTTTTGACTTACTTTCTTCGATGTCTTTGCCATTGTATCCTCCTTATCTTCTGAAAGGCATTCCGAATTGTTTCAACAATTCAAATGCTTCCTGATCTGTTTTTGCTGTAGTAACAATTACGATATCCATACCACGAATTTTGCTTACTTTGTCATAGTTTATTTCCGGGAAAATCAATTGTTCTTTAACACCTAAAGTGTAATTTCCTCTACCATCAAAACCTTTTGGATTTACTCCTCTAAAGTCCCTAACTCTTGGTAAAGCAATAGTAACTAATTTATCATAGAAATCATACATTCTATCTCCACGTAAAGTAACTTTACAGCCAATAGGCATATTTTCACGTAATTTGAATGTAGCTATCGATTTTTTAGCTCTTGTAACAAGTGGCTTTTGTCCTGTAATCAGTGATAATTCATTAACAGCATCATCTAATACTTTTGGATTTGCAACTGCATCTCCAGCACCAATATTAATAACAATCTTACTTATCTTAGGACATTCCATGATGGAAGAATAATTGAATTTTTCCATTAATGCAGGAGTGATTTCTTCACGATATTTTTCAAGTAATCTATTCATATTTTTCTCCCTTCATCAATCCAAAACTTTTCCAGATTTTTTTGCATATCTGACTTTTTTGGTTACTTCTTTTTTCTTAACAGTTTCTGTCACTGTTTTATATCCGATTCTTGTCGGTTTCTTCTCTTTAGGATCTAAAAGCATTACATTAGAAGCATTGATAGGTTTTTCAATCTCCATAATTCCACCATCTGGATTTGATTGAGAAGGTTTTAAATGTTTTTTAACTTTACTTAGTCCTTCGCCTTCCAAAACAACTCTATTAGATTTAGTTAATACTTTTATAATTGTTCCTTCTTTTCCCTTATCTGCGCCAGAGATTATAACGACTTTATCGCCTTTTTTGAATTTCATAATTTGCGCCCCCTTATAACACTTCTGGAGCTAAAGAAACAATTTTTGTAAATTCCGCGTCTCTTAACTCTCTTGCAACAGGACCAAAGATACGAGTTCCTCTTGGACTCTTATCATCTTTGATAATAACTGCTGCATTATCATCAAACTTTACATATGAACCGTCTGCACGACGTACACCTGATTTTGTTCTTACTATTACTGCTTTTACTATATCGCCTTTTTTTACCATCCCACCAGGAGTAGCTGATTTTACAGTAGCTACAATAACATCTCCGATATGAGCATATTTGCGGCTAGTTCCTCCTAATACTTTAATGGTTAATATTTCACGAGCTCCTGAGTTGTCAGCAATCTTCAGTCTAGATTCTTGTTGTATCATAATAATACCCCCAACCTAAATCTCTTCGTGTCTTTCCACGATTTCTACCAAACGGAAACGTTTAGTAGCTGATAGCGGACGGCACTCAGTAATTTTTACTACATCACCAGTTTTTGCTTCATTCTTTTCATCGTGGGCTCTGAATTTTTTAGAAGAAATTACTCTTTTTCCATATAATGGATGTTTTTTATACGTAGTAACCAAAACAGTTATTGTCTTCTCGTTTTTATCAGAAACAACTGTTCCGGTAAAGATTTTACGATTTTTGGTCAATTCCATTTTCATTTCCTCCTTTATTGTCTTTCTCTCTCAGTAAGAACTGTCTTCATACGAGCGATAGTTTTTTTGATTGTACTGATGCGTGCAGTGTTTTCTAATTGGCCAGTAGCTTGCTTGAAGCGTAGGTCAAATAATTCTTTTTTCAAACTTTCGATTTCATTTAAAATGGTTGCGGTGTCCATTTCGCGAATTTCTTTAGCGTAAATCATTGTGAATCACCACTTTCTTTCTTGACAAACTTTGTTTTAATTGGCAATTTATGAGCTGCAAGTCTCAAAGCTTCTTTTGCTATTTCTTCAGAAACTCCTGCTATTTCAAACATTATAAGACCTTCTTTAACAACAGCAACCCATTCTTCCGGAGAACCTTTACCAGATCCCATACGAACTTCCAAAGGCTTCTTAGTTTTTGCTAGATGTGGGAAAATCTTAATCCATACTTTCCCTGCACGTTTCATATAACGTGTCATAGCAATACGGCTCGCTTCGATTTGACGCGCTGTAATCCACGCACCTTCTAAAGCTTTCAATCCATATTCACCAAAATCAACACTCGCGCCTCCCTTAGCTAAACCTTCATAGCTTACACGATGAGGACGACGGTATTTAGTTCTTTTCGGCATTAACATATTACTTAGCCTCCTTCTTCTTAGAAGGTAACACTTCTCCTTTGTAAATCCATACTTTAACACCTAACTTACCATAAGTTGTATTGGCTTCAGCCAATGCATAGTCGATATCAGCTCTTAAAGTATGCAAAGGAACATTACCTTCGCTGTATCCTTCGCTTCGTGCCATTTCAGCGCCACCGAGACGACCGGAAATCAAGGTTTTACAACCTTTTGCCCCAGCTTTTAAAGCTCTTTGAATAGCAACTTTTTGTACTCTTCTAAAAGAAGCTCTGTTCTCTAATTGATGAGCTATATTCTCAGCTACCAATAACGCATCTTTTTCTGGACGTTTGATTTCAACAACATTTAAATATACTGTTTTTTCTGTTAACTTCTCTAATTTCTCAACTACTGCTTTTTTAGTTTCAGCATTTCTCCCGATTACCATACCAGGTTTTGCAGTATTAACAGTAATGATTACTCGCTTTTTACTTCTTTCAATTTCAATTTTTGAAACGCTAGAATTCTTATAAAGATCATAGAGTAATTCACGGATTTTTATATCTTCATGCAATAAATCAGCTACATCGTTCTTATCTGCATACCATCTTGATTCCCAATCTAGTATGATTCCTATACGTTGTCCAACTGGATTAACTTTCTGTCCCATAAAATTCCTCCTTACTCCCTTTCTGCCACAGTAATGTAAATGTGGCTAGTTCTTTTTAAGATTTGGAATGCTCTACCTTGTGCATGTGGTTGCATTCTTTTTAAAGTTTTGCCTTCACCGACATAAACTTCTTTTACAAATAGCTTTTCTTGTTCTAATTGATAGTTATGTTCTGCATTAGCAACTGCGGATTTCAAAAGCTTTTCAACAACTTTTGATGCTCCTCTTGAAGTGTTTCTTAAAATTGCATAAGCATCTGCAACGTTTTTCCCTCTGATTAAATCCACAACTAATCTAACTTTACGAGGAGCAATTCTGACAGTTCTAGCTATAGCTTTAGCTTCCATAATTACTTACCTCCCCTTTGTACTTTCTTTTCTACGTGTCCGCGATAAGTTCTAGTTGGAGCGAACTCTCCTAATTTATGACCAACCATATCTTCTGTAATGTATACCGGAACATGTGTTTTTCCGTTATGAACACCGATGGTTAATCCTACAAATTGAGGAAAAATTGTAGAACGTCTCGACCAAGTTTGAATTACTTTCTTTGAATTTGTTTCAACAGCTTTTTCAACTTTCTTTAATAAATGGTCATCACAAAATGGACCTTTTTTAATTGAACGTGACATATCCTTGAGTTCCTCCTTCCCTATTTATTTCTGCGTCTAACAATCAACTTATTGCTAGCCTTATTATTTTTTCTAGTAATCTTACCTAATGCAACTTTACCCCATGGAGTAAGCGGTGACTTATGTCCTACTGGTTGTTTTCCTTCTCCACCACCGTGAGGATGGTCAACTGGGTTCATTACAGAACCACGTACAGTTGGCTTGACTCCCATATGTCTTTTTCTTCCGGCCTTACCAATGTTTACCAGTGAATAGTACTCATTCCCAACTTCACCAATAGTTGCTCGGCATCTACCTAAGATTCTTCTAACTTCCCCAGATTTTAATCTGATTAAAACGTATTTTTCTTCTCTACCTAAAATTTGTGCACTTGTTCCGGCAGCTCTAATCAATTGACCGCCTTTTCCAGGATAAAGTTCTACATTATGAATTACAGTACCAACAGGAATATCCATTATCTCCTTAGCATTACCGATAACGATATCTGCATCTTTTCCTGATTCAACGGTCATTCCTACTTCCAAACCTTTTGGAGCTATAATATAACGCTTTTCCCCATCGGCATAATTAATCAAGGCGATGTTTGCGGTTCTATTTGGATCGTACTCGATTGTAGCTACTTTACCCGCAATACCATCTTTATTTCGTTTAAAGTCAATGATACGATATTTTCTTTTTGCTCCTCCAGCTTGATGGCGGACTGTGATTTTCCCTTGATTGTTTCTTCCACCGTTTTTCTTCAGTGTAGTAACTAGGGTTTTTTCTGGCTTAGTCGATGTAATTTCATTATAATCGAGCTTTGTCATGTGACGCAAACCATTCGTTTGTGGTTTATACTTAATAATAGCCATTATTTTTTCCTCCCATTACGCTGTGAAAATGTCAATTTTTTGACCAGGTTTCAAAGTAATAACTGCCTTTGTAACAGCTGCTTTAAACCCTTGGTATTGGCCTACTCTTTTTGCTTTAGGCTTCATATTAATGACATTTACCTTCTCTACTTCAACTTTAAAGAGTGCTTCAATAGCTTCTTTAATTTGAATTTTATTAGCTCTTCTATCCACTTCAAAAGTATATTTACCTTCTTCAGCTAGTTTTGTTGTTTTTTCAGAAACGATTGGTCGTTTTACGATATCATACTTATCCATATTAACTTAAAACCTCCTCAATCTTTTCTAAAGCTTCTTTTGTCATAACAAGTTTATCTGCGTTCAAAATATCATAAACACTAAGATGGTTATACAATACTGTTTGAACATTAGGAAGATTTCTTGTAGAAATTTCAACCATTTCAGAATATTCACTCATTACTAAGATTATTTTTCCTTCTAATTTTAAATTAGATATAACATTCACCATTTCTTTTGTTTTGTGCGAAGCCAAAACAATAGAATCGACTGCTATTAAATTCTCTGCTCTTAGCTTTTCTGATAAAGCTATCTTTAAAGCTAAACGGCGTATTTTTTTATTTATTCTATATGAATAGTCTCTAGGTCCCGGCCCAAAAACAACTCCACCGCCCACAAAATGTGGCGCTCTGATTGTTCCTTGACGAGCGTGACCTGTGCCTTTTTGTCGATATGGTTTTCTTCCGCCACCATTGACTGCAGATCTGTTTTTCGTCATGACTGTACCTTGACGCATTGCAGCTCTTTGTTGTCTGATAACATCATATATTACCTGATTATTTGCTTCAACCGCAAAGATGTCATCATTTAAATTAAGACTATCAATTGTTTCACCTTGTTGATTTAACATTGCTAATTTAGGCATAGCTCTTCCTCCTTCCAAAGATTATTATTATTTTTGTTTTTTAAATGCATTCTTAATGATAACTAATGATTTGTTAGGCCCTGGAACATTGCCTTTAATAAGCAACACGTTCTTTTCTGCATCAGCACGTACAACCAACAAATTCTGAATAGTAACTCTTTCATGCCCCATTCTACCTGGCATGTTCTTACCTTTTCTAATTCTATTAGGCGCAATAACACCCATTGATCCAACACCGCGATGATATTTAGATCCATGTGCCATAGGACCGGTATGTTGGTTATGACGCTTAATCACACCTTGATAACCTTTCCCTTTTGAAGTTCCTGTAACATCTACATAATCACCAGCGGTAAATATATCACATTTTACCTCTTGGCCAACTTCATACTCTTCCATTCCTTGAAGACGTATTTCGTTGATGTAGCGCTTAGGTGTTGTATTTGCTTTTTCAAAATGTCCAGTTAATGGTTTATTAACCAAATTAGCTCTTTTCTCCATATAACCTAATTGAACTGAGCTGTATCCGTCATTTTCTACTGTTTTCTTTTGCAATACAACATTCGGTTCCACCGAAATTACTGTAACAGGAATCATTTTTCCGTTCTCGTCAAACACTTGAGTCATTCCTACTTTTCTTCCTAAGATACCTTTTGCCATGAGTACACCTCCTATTTAATATTTTTTACTTCAAGACGATATCTACACCAGACGGTAAATCTAAGTGCATAAGTGAATCGATTGTTTTTGGCGTTGGGTTCACGATGTCGATTAATCTCTTATGAGTTCTTCTTTCGAACTGCTCGCGTGAATCCTTGTTTACGTGTGGGCTTCTCAGAATTGTAAAAATTTCTTTTTCTGTTGGCAGTGGAATCGGTCCACTAACCTTAGCACCAGTTTTTTTCGCTGTATCAACGATTCTTTTTGCCGATTGATCCAATAATCTGTGATCATAGGATTTCAATCTGATTCTAATTACTTGATTTGTAGCCATTTAAGCTCCTCCTTTGCATATAATTCAGCTTATATACAGGCTCATTGCAAATTCCCTAACATCACCCACAACACCATAACAACGGCTATGTGTGTGTCAGCAACCTCACAAATCTCTGCCTTCCTATTTTCCATAGGCTTTAATATGATATCAAATTTAATACTCAAATGCAAGGATTTTTTTCTCTAAATTCCCTTTTTTTTAATATTTCTCTAAAAATAACTAAAGATTATCAATAAATTAACATGTTACATATAAAGTTGAAAAATTTCATTTGTTCTTAACTGCTTTACGCTTTTTTACTTTTATTATAATTACGTAAATGATATTAGGTAAAAGTATGCTTAAAATATAGATAATCAACACTCCAAAAGCATATGAATTCATTATGTTTTCCCTTCCTAAAACTGTAAGATCTGTCCTAACTTATCTTTAGTTACTAATCCCATTTTCTTAAACAATATCATTATGTTTTTATCAAATGAAGAATGGCTTATTACCGTAAAAAAACTTGAAAGAATATCGATGTATTCATCTAAACTATTTTTATTTTCCATCAAATTAATCGAGATAAATCTTAAAAAAGAATAAGTTCCAACAATTGCAATAAACTCGTCATAAAAACTATTTGTATAATTCTGAAAAGGAAATTGTCGATAAAACAAATCATTGATCAAAAGTTTTTCAAAAAATATCTCATGATTATCGAATAGATTTTCAAAGTGATTTTTGTTTGATATGTAGATCTCATAAAAGTTTTTTCCTCGATGCAAATCCTTAATTCTATTTAGATACGGAGCTAACCTTTTATTGTTTTCAATAAACCAATCGGTTAATTCCATAAAATAACCATAGTTTTCATCAAAATCTAATTGATAATCTTCTGTTTTAAACTCTAAATTTTCAATATTGGCTGTTTCATCTAAATCTAACTTCTGCAAAAGTTTACCAACATGAACTATTCTGTCTTTAAAACTGAAGTTACGGTTTGCTAGATTAGAAAAAATTATATCCCTAACTTTTCGATAATTAACTTTTTCAACACTTGAAATCGTTGTTTCTTGTTTGTAAACCTTGAATCTTAAAATCATGTCTTCAAATTGAATAGGATCATTATTTTCAAATAGTAACTCCAAAGTTTTTTCACAACTATTAGCACATGAGACTTCATAGATATAATTTGTTTTTATAGCTCTTGGGTAAGTCCTACAAACCATAGGTAATGCAGCTTCATCACAACGCTCATGCAATAAGCAAAAACCATCTGATTTATGCAAAGGACAATCACCATCAAGTTTATGAACTATTTCAGCATAGCGTAAAGGTGTTGGTTTTTCAAATGGTCTAAAAGTTCTATCTATCTTATTCTTTAATTCCTTTTCAACATCAAGTCCATGTAAAAGAAAATACTGATCCATGGTAATAGTAACAAGCCAATCAACACAGCAACTATCACGACAATGCACTGTTTTACAATTGAAATTTTTGTAGTAATTAGGAACTAAAAAAGTTCCTTTAGCATCCTCATATTGCTTTATAAGGCTTTTAATTAACAAATTATCCCTCCGAAAAACATTTTTATCAAGAAAATTATATCACTCTATCTCGAATAACCAAATAGTTTTTTCAATAAGCCAAACCTTTTATAAGACAATTATTATTCAATTAAATAATCAGCTTATTATGTCGTATATAATTGACATATTGTAATATATATTGTATATTATTCTTGGCGGTGATTGTTGATGAATAATCAAATGAAATCCAAACGAGTTTATCTGAATTTGTCTCAAGCTGATTTAGCTAAAAAGATTGGTGTTTCTAGACAAACTATAGTTTTGATTGAATCGGAAAAATATAATCCGAGTTTGAAATTATGCTTGGCGATATGTCATGAACTAAACGCAACATTAGATGAACTGTTCTGGAAGGAGTCTGCTGATGAAAGACGAAAGAATATTGAGTGAGTTAAATAAAACTAAACTGGTTATTATCTATTATCTGTTGTTTTCTTCAGCGCTTTTGGCAGCTTTTAAACTTCTTTTAGGCCTTGAGGGTTTGTCAAACTATCTAGTTGAAATATTTATCTTTTCTGCAAGTGGACTAGTGCTTCTAATCAAAATCACTCTATCTTTTTATGGAAGAGATGAGAGAATAGAAAGTTTATTTGCCATTATTGGCAATACTTTCTTTAGCATTATTCTTTTTGGTGGTCTATTTATCCACTTCGCTTCTAACGCATACGGTAACACACAAAATTATATCCAATATAACCTCACTTCTAATTTTATTTTGATAGGAATTATCGTCTTGATAAGTCAACTTAAACGAAGGAATATTTACTTGCATGCGTCACTTTTCTTGCGTTTTGATTCTAAGTATATCCTGATTATATTCAAACGAATTCTGTTCTTTGCATTAATCATGTCAATTAACATTTTACCTTATATTTATTTTAAAAATGATTTGCTAATCGGCATTTTAAATGTCTTTATATCTTGGTTGTCACTAAGCATCACCTACTTATTCTTTAGTATATATGAAAAAAACCACTATGAAGAAACAGAGATGTCAGCTGAAGAAAAATATCGGGGTTTGAGCAAAAATGCCCGTCTTCTTTATATCCCAATACTGGCTTTTCAATTCCTCTCATTATTATTCAATGCCGTGTTCAACATCAGCATATCACAAAACCCCTCCACTGAAAATGTTATGCAATTAACCATAATTAGAATGTTTATTCAGCTTTATGGTATTGATATTGCTATTATAAGCCTTTTGATGTATATAGTGATTAAAAGACATTTGAGAAGAATTAACTTTTCAAATAAATTGATTAATCTTTTAACAGTATATATGATTTCAAGTTTTGTAATCTCGATTGTTTCAATAATAACAAGTGTTGTATTTCCCATTTTCATTCAACTTTATAATGACATATCAATATTAACCATTTTCTATAAAGTAAACAGTTTTGTTAGTATCACATTCTTTATATATACTAATACTCTATTATTTGCCATCATTTATCAACTATACAAAATTGGTGTTAGTGACATGAATTATCTCTATTTTTATGCTGGGGTTCCTGTTATCTCAACTATTGTTTTACAACTAGGTTTAAGTTATGAAAACACTTTTTCTATCATAGTAGCAACTATACTTTCAATAACTGGATTTTTATGCTTATATATATTTATGAAGAGAAAAGAAGATTTTGTCATCGATAATAGACTGCTTGAAGAAAATTTAAACTATTAAAGAAAACTACATAAAAAATTTGCCTCTAATTAGAAAGTATTCCTTTAAAAAGGACAACAAAATAAAAAGAGTCATATTAGAATAATTAAACTAGTATGACTTTTTTTAATATAATATATCATTGAGTCAGATAAGCTCTTTTTTGGTAACAAAGTTATCCGCAAAAAGAAAGTTGAGGCATCTTCTGTAGCAACAAGAAAGGATAATTATAAGGAAAGAAAAACAAAGAGTTTCGAAATAAACAGATTTTCGTTAGATTAATAATTTACTGTTTCTCTTTCAAGTCTTGATTAAAATCAATTACTATATCCATAATATCATCAATTAGATCATCTTCACTTGCATAATCTAGCATTATAATAGGTAAAACCTCCAAAAGATTCTCAAATTCCTCATGTTCAATCAAATAATGATTAAATTCTTTTGCCCGATTCAATAAAGACCAAGAACCAAAACTTCTTAGAACTCCCCCCACACTCAAATCCATAGTTGCTACAGCTTGCATAACACGGAATTTGTTCATTATCTCCATATTACTCTTAATTGATTCGCTTTCTAAAAGTAAATAATCTAGAATCTTCTCAAACTCATCCTCATTTGGCCAATTAGAGCGGATGTTTTGTTCATAATCCCAAAAATATTCATCATCGGTTTGAAATTTAGACATGATTATCACACCTGCTTGTGACTTGTTAGATGTTATATCACCATAGGTAATCTCTTTCAATGGTTTTATATTATTAACATAGGCATAATCCAAAATACCTGAATCAAAAAAATATTTTTTCACTCTAGCAAAATCATCCTCATCAGAATAGTTAACTCCATAAGTGTGTTGAATATCCAAGATTAAAAACTCACCATTATTATTTTCAAGAAAATGATTTATCTCTTGTAATACATCAAATAACCTAGAAGAAAAATAATTATGTACTGTATAATACTCATCTTCAATTTCATTGTAAGATAGTCTAATATCAAAATATCTTACTCCTGATTTCAACAAATCATTAGCACTGTGTACTTGTGTCTTTGATTGCCTTATTGAAAAACCCTTTATCACTCTACCAATAAAACCCTGCATCAATGAATCCGATGCTTTATTGTCAACATGACTTGACAGATTTATCTCATGAGAAAATGCATCATGTGCTCCAAGCATAGCAATATCTTTAATGAATAATGAAGTTTCCAAATTTTCACTCATCCAGTTGCTGTAATCATTATCACTAGCTTGATTAGAAACCAAAAAAATAGGTGCATTCATAAGACTTAAAAGCATAAATGTAATTAAAAACACAAAAAACAAAATTTTAAGCAATTTTTTTATCAGCTTCTTCACGATTATCCTCCCAAAAATCCTTTATCATATTTGTTAACTCATCCATGTTATTGCAGACACTAAGGTGGCTCCAAAACTTAGGATACAACTGCAAATACTTTCTTGAAGTAAACCTATCATCAAGCAATAAACCAACCCCCCTGTCGGTTTTTGTTCTTATGACTCTTCCCACAGCTTGGATAACTTTGTTTAACCCCGGATAGGTATAAGCATAATCAAAACCATTACCAAAAGATAAATCATAGTGTGACTTAAGAATGTTGTTGAAAGGACTTATAGCCGGCAAACCGACACCAACAATCAAAACCCCACTTAACAAATCTCCAATCAAATCAATCGATTCTCCGAAAATACCACCCATAACGAATAAAAAAACTTGAGAAATATCACTTTCATCAGAGAAGAGTTTGATCATATCTTCTCGTTCAAACCCAAACATATTTCTTTTTTGTTTCACAAACTTTACATTGACTATGGTTTCTGTCAAAATACTTTCAACTTTATTCAAATAAGCATAACTAGGGAAAAACAAAATATAGTTTCCTTTTTTACCCTCTAACAACGCTTTGGTTGCTCCAACAATCTTATCAATCGAATAATCTCTATCTTTATACCTAGTAGAAACATCATCAATAGCGAATAACAACAAGTTTCTTTGCGAGAAATCACTAACCAACGAGATATCTTGACCGATATTATCAGTTAATAGACTTTTGTAATAATGTATTGGAGTTAACGTAGCGCTGAAAAAAATAACCGCTTCACAATGATTGTCAATGGTATTATTTAAAAATTCTGAAGCATTTAAACAATTAATCGATAGGCTCACTTCGTCATCTTCACATTCCATCACATAAGCAAAATCTTGATTATAATAGTCATATATTTTAACGAATCGAATAATCTCAAAATAAAATTCCTGCAAAAGTTGTCGCTCAAATTTTATCTTGTTATCAGAGAAAATCTTATCTAACTTCAATGTTAACTTTCTTAAAAAAACCAATAAAGTTGGATTAACTTCTTCTTTTTTAATAAAGTCTACTTCAAGTAAAGACATCTTTGCTGCATAAAAGACTTCTAATACTTGTTCTATCTCATTAGTAGGATTGGGCTTTAAATATCTAGACACTTCTAAAGCTTCCTTGAACATAGTTTCTGTTAATCTTGATGAAAACATTCCTCTTGATCTAGAAACCAAATTATGAGCCTCATCACATAGTAAAATCGGACTATAATAACTATCCTCAAAATATCTTACTAACCTTACTAATGGATCAAAAACATAATTATAATCGCAAATTATAATATCTGCATAATTTGAGAGATCTAAACTAAGTTCAAATGGGCAAACTGTGTGTTTTTTTGCATATTTCTTAAT
>Ga0334890_1000625_pt1 | contig 60446 bp, 57 predicted proteins | sample GraSluR1_MG_3_FD_207220 | JGI IMG/M metagenome (GOLD analysis project Ga0334890, IMG submission 207220) | Sludge microbial communities from methane-producing bioreactor in Wageningen University, Netherlands - Granular Sludge_31_08-R1 | ecosystem: Engineered > Bioreactor > Anaerobic >... | reverse complement strand
AGTGAGGATGGCCGGGACTGCGGTGAGACGTGTGCGACTGTCAGTCGCGGCGCTCCTTGATCTTGGCAGCCTTGCCGCGCAGACCGCGCAGGTAGTACAGCTTGGCGCGGCGCACATCGCCACGACGTTCGACCTCGATGTGGTCGATGATCGGCGAGTGCAGCGGGAAGGTACGTTCCACGCCGGTTCCGTAGGAGACCTTGCGGACGACGAAGGCTTCCTGCACACCCGAACCGGTGCGGGCGATCACAACGCCCGCGAAAACCTGGATACGGGACTTGTTGCCTTCAACCACCTTGACGTGCACCCGCACCGAATCGCCGGGACGGAATTCGGGGATGTCACTGCGGACCGAGGCCTTGTCGAACTCAGCAATGATCGGATTCATGATGTTTCCTCGTCGGTGCCACAGGTCACCTCGCGGTAGAAGCGTGTATGCGGGCCCGGCCGTTCCGATCAATCCCCCTGTGGCAGGAGCCGATTCGGCAGAGCAACCTGACAATCATGCCACAGCCACGCCCATTGGCGGTAATCGCCGCAGCCAGCCCGCAAACGCTCGCCATTGACGAGTTCGCTCGCCTTCCAACAGAGCAGCAGACTGACCTGCGTCGGGCGTCTGAGACCGGACGCGCGCAGGGCCCGCGGCGGGCATCTGGGCGGGCACGCAGGCCAGCACGCGAAACGGCGCCGGGAAACCCCGGCGCCGTCTGTTACTCGCGAAGTGTGGCTGACTGACTTACGCGGTGAAGCCGTCCTTGCGGAACAGTGACCACACCAGGTCGCGGTTCAGCGCGCTGATGGACTCCAGCGGGATACCCTTCGGGCAGACCGCAGCGCACTCACCGATGTTGGTGCAGTTGCCGAAGCCCTCGGAATCGTGCTGACCGACCATGTTCTTGATGCGCAGGAAGCGCTCCGGCTGGCCCTGCGGCAGGTTGCCCAGGTGGGTGATCTTGGCCGAGGTGAACAGCATCGCCGACGCGTTCGGGCAAGCCGCCACGCAGGCACCGCAGCCGATGCAGGTCGCGTTGTCGAAGGCCCTGTCAGTCTGCAACTTAGGAGCGAGGTTGGCGTGCGCGTCCGGAGCCGAACCGGTGTTGACCGAGATGAAGCCGCCGGCCTGGATGATACGGTCCATCGCGGTGCGGTCGACGACCAAGTCCTTGATCACCGGGAATGCTTGAGCCTTCCACGGCTCGATCGTGATGGTGTCGCCATCGTTGAACGAGCGCATGTGCAGCTGGCAGGTGGTCGTCGGAACCGGAGAGTTCCCGCGTCCGTGCGCAGTGCCATTGATGACCACGCCGCACATGCCGCAGATGCCCTCGCGACAGTCCGAGTCGAAAGCCACGGGCTCTTCACCGGCGGCGGTCAGCTCCTCATTCAGCTGGTCAAGCATCTCGAGGAAACTCGTGTCCTCCGAAATGTTGTCGATCTGGTACTCGACAAGCTTGCCCTGCTGCGCGCCACGAGGCTGGCGCCAGATCTTCAGTGTGAGTTTCACTTGTAACTCCGTTGCTTCAGCTCGATTGCCTTGTAGACCAGTGGTTCCTTGTGCAGGATGGGCTTATTGCCCGCACCGGTGTACTCCCAGGCCGCGACATAGGCGAACTCTTCGTCGTGACGCAGCGCCTCGCCTTCCTCGGTCTGGTATTCGACGCGGAAGTGACCACCGCAGGATTCACGACGATGCAGGGCGTCGATGCACATCAGTTCGCCCAGCTCGAAGAAGTCGACCAACCGGCCGGCGCGCTCCAGGGTCTGGTTGAGATCCTCAGCGGTGCCAGTGACGTTGACATCGCGCCAGAACTCTGCCCGCAGGTCGCGGATCATGCCGATGGCCTTCTTCAGGCCTTCCTCGCTGCGGGCCATACCGCAGTACTCCCACATGATGTGGCCCAGCTCCTTGTGGAACGAGTCAACAGTGCGGTTGCCCTTGATGCTCAGCAGCTTGTCGATCTGCACCTTGGTGGCTGTCACGGCCTCGACCACGGCCGGATCATCATCGGGCAACCCGCCCAGGTGATGACCGGCAAGGTAATCATTGATGGTGTTCGGCAGGACGAAGTAGCCGTCCGCCAAGCCCTGCATCAGCGCCGAGGCGCCCAGCCGGTTGGCACCGTGATCGGAGAAGTTCGCCTCACCAGCGACGAACAGACCCGGGATGGTGGTCTCCAGATCGTAATCGACCCAGACACCACCCATGGTGTAGTGCACGGCCGGGTAGATGCGCATCGGAAGCTCGTAGGGATCCTCAGCGGTGATCTGCTTGTACATGTCGAACAAGTTGCCGTACTTGACCTCAACACCGTGCTTGCCCAGACGGCTGATGGCGTCCGAGAAATCAAGGTAGACGCCGCGGCGCACCTCGTGCTCGACGCCGTTGGCGTCCTTCTCCTTGACCAGCGGGCCGACACCGCGACCTTCGTCGCACATGTTTTTCGCCTGCCGCGATGCGATATCACGCGGCACCAGGTTGCCGAAGGACGGGTAGATCCGCTCCAGGTAGTAGTCGCGGTCTTCCTCGGGAATCTCGCGCGGGTCCTTGGTGCAGTCCTCGGCCTTCTTGGGCACCCAGATGCGTCCATCGTTACGCAGCGACTCCGACATCAGGGTCAGTTTCGACTGGTTGTCTCCGTGCACCGGGATGCAGGTCGGGTGGATCTGCGTGTAGCAGGGGTTTCCGAAGTAGGCGCCCTTGCGGTGCGCCCGCCAGCCGGCGGTCACATTGCAGCCCATCGCGTTGGTCGACAGGAAGAAGACGTTGCCGTAACCACCGGTCGCCAGAATCACCGCGTCGGCGGTGTACGGAGCGACATCACCGGTGACCATGTCGCGAGCGACGATGCCGCGGGCGATGCCATCCTTGACGATCAGCTCCAGCATCTCGTGACGGGGGAACATCTCCACAGTGCCCGCCGCGACCTGACGCTCCAGCGCCTGGTAGGCGCCGATCAGCAACTGCTGACCCGTTTGGCCACGAGCGTAGAAGGTGCGCTGCACCTGCACACCACCGAAGGAACGGGTATCGAGCAGACCGCCGTATTCACGGGCGAACGGAACGCCCTGGGCGACGCACTGGTCGATGATGTTGCCCGAAACGCTGGCCAGCCGGTAGACGTTGGTTTCGCGGGCGCGATAGTCGCCACCCTTGACCGTGTCGTAGAACAGCCGGTAGACCGAGTCGTTGTCGTTCTTGTAGTTCTTCGCTGCGTTGATACCACCCTGGGCGGCAATCGAGTGGGCCCGGCGTGGTGAGTCCTGGTAGCAGAAGTTCAGCACGTTGTAGCCGGCCTCGCCCAGGGACGCGGCGGCAGCGCCACCGGCCAGGCCGGTGCCGACCACGATGATGGTGATCTTGCGCCGGTTGGCGGGGTTCACCAGCTTGGCGCGGAACTGACGATCGGGCCAAACCTTGTCGATCGGCTGAGCGGTGTCGGCCTTGGTGTCGTGAATCTCGTCGCCGACGATGAAGTAATCGGCATCGTCGCTGAAAGCAAACTTGGGAGTCGTCGTCTCAGTCATCACGCAGTCACCAATCCAAAGAAGATAGCCAGCGGGCTCGCCATGAAGCCGAAGAAGACCAGCAGGCACACGATCCAAGAACAGACCTTGATGACCTTCTCACTGAAGGCACCGACGCGAGCGCCGAGGGTACAGAAAGCGCTGTAGAACCCGTGGTAGATGTGCAGGCAGACCGCGCCAACGAAGATCGCGTAGGCGAGCACGAGCCACCACTGCTGGAAGCCGAGGATCACGCGCATGTGGGGTTCGATCGTGCCGGTGTAACCCACCGTGATCGTCTGAGTGGTGAACTGCAGCAGGTGGAAGATCACGCCGAGAATGATGATCACGCCGCTCCAGATCATGGTGCGGGCGGCGAAGCTGCCGGCCAGGTAACGCTGCTTCAGGTAGCGACCCATGCCCATCCGGGCATCGTAGTCACGGAAGGTCAGGCGCACGGCTGCCTCGATGTGCACGACTGCGGCCAGCAGCAGCACACCGCGGAAGAGCATCAAGAAGAATCTCTCGGGGAGCATGGGGTACAGGAACGTCCGAAGGAAGTGCGAGTACTCATCGAACTCCTGCAGCCCAACATTGGGGATCAGGAGCTTTAGGTTGCCGAACATGTGCATGAGCAGGAACAGAACGAGGAACAGACCTGTGACGGACATCAGCACCTTGCGGAAGACCGTCGAATGAACTGCCCTGTTGTTGGCTGTCCGGCTCGAATCGCGAGTAACGAGTTTGGTTGCCACGGGCAGCAGTCTAATGGGTGCGCATCGGCGGCGATGGGCAGACCCCGCCATCCTTGGGCTAGCCAAACTTAGGTAATCAGATCCGGCCTGCGCCGGGAGGTAATCTCCACCGACTGCTCATGACGCCATTGGGCGACCTTACCGTGGTGACCGCTGAGCAACACTTCGGGCACATCAAAGCCACGCCAACTAGCGGGTTTGGTGTACACGGGATACTCAAGCAGATGGTCGGACGCCGCAGAATACGACTCTTCGACCAAGGACAGCGAATTACCGATCACGCCTGGAACCAGACGCACAGTTGCTTCGATTATAGCCAGCGCAGCGACCTCTCCGCCATTCAGGACGTAGTCGCCAAGGCTAACCTCACTAACATCAAAGTACTGGCGCGCCCAATCGATCACCCGGTGATCGATGCCCTCGTAGCGTCCGCAGGCGAACGCGATCCGCGGCGCTGCCGCCAACTCGTCGGCCATCGCCTGCGTGAACGGACGCCCCGACGGCGTGGGCACCAGCAGCACCGGGCGAGGGCCATCGGTGATCGGGCCGTAGCTCGCCAGTAGCGCGTCAAGGGCTTCACCCCAGGGTTCCGGCTTCATGACCATGCCCGCTCCCCCGCCATACGGAGTGTCGTCCACCGTGCGGTGCCGGTCATGCGTCCACTGCCTCAGATCATGGACGTGCACCTCGAGCAATCCGTCTTCGATCGCCTTGCCGATCAGGCTGAGTTGTAGCGGGGCAAGGTAGTCGGGAAAGATCGTGAACACGTCAATGCGCATCAGCCTTCCTCCGCCCCGTCGTCCAGCAATCCGGGGACATCGGCCAACCGCACGCTGCCGGCGTCCAGGTCGACATCGGGCACCAACGCCTTGACGAACGGCACGAGATACTCGCTGCCGTTGAGGTCGATGACCAGCAGATCCTGGGCGGGCCCATGGACGATTTCCTTGATCGTTCCCGAGGCGGTGCCGTCGGCGCGCAGCACCGTCAATCCGGTCAGCTGACGATCGAAGTACTCCTCCTGACCGCTGGGCCGCTCATCGGCCGGCACCACCGCGCTGAGCACGCATCCGCGCTGCTGCTCTGCGGCGGTCCGGTCGGTGATCTCGCGGAAGGAAACGACCAGGCGCCCGGACGGCTGTTTGACCGTTTGCACAGTCAGTGTGCCGCCCTGGTTGGTGCGCAGCTGCGCCCCGGCGGTGAAGCGCCGCTTGATCTCGTCGGTGCGGGGTTCGACATAGACCTCACCGCGCACGCCGTGCGCCCGCGAGATCACTCCGACAGTCACCTCGACCGTCTCACTCATCTGGTTCTTCCTCTCACAATGGCAAACGCCCCACCATCTGACGATGGGTGGGGCGTCTGCGGCGATGACTTCTTCAGCGGCGGCCGCGTCCGGGCTTGCGATCCACGTCGACGAAGTCGACACGGACCTGCTCGCGTCCGGCGAGCGCCTGCACCACAGTCCGCAACGCCGAGGCGGTACGTCCCTGACGACCGATGACTTTGCCAACGTCGTCGGGATGAACGCGTACCTCCAGCATCCGACCGTGACGCAATTCCTTGTCGCGGATGCGGACGTCCTCAGGATGGGTAACGATGCCCTGCACCAGATGCTCGAGCGCTTCGGCCAGCATGCTCAGGCCTCCTCGGTAGCCTCAGCAGCTTCTTCGGCCTCGGCCTTCTTCGACTTGCGGCTGATAGCCTCGGCCGCCGGCTCTCCATCGGCTTCGGCGAGCGCGGCATTGAAACGGGCCAGCTTGTCGGTGGGCTCCGGCTGAGGATCGATGCCGGCAGGCGAATCGTCGCCGGTGAACTTCTGCCAGTCGCCGGTGCGCTTCAACAGGGCGACGACGGCCTCGGTCGGCTGAGCGCCGACGCCCAGCCAGTACTGAGCCCGCTCGGAATCAATGCGGATCAGCGACGGCTCGTTCTTCGGGTGGTAGATCCCGATTTCCTCGATGGCCTGGCCGTCCCGACGGGTACGGGAGTCCATGACGACAACGCGGTAGTGCGGTGAGCGGATCTTGCCGAGCCGCTTCAGACGAATCTTGGTGGCCACTTGTGTGGTATCTCCTGTAGAAAAACCCGGGTGGTTCCCGGTAGTTCGGGTGGCGCTCACTCACGTGTGGGGCACGTTCGCTTGAGCCGGTGGACTGCGTCGCCAGTGATGAGAGGGCACCTGGACGCCAGACGCATCCTCTATTGTGCCAGATCACTGTAGCCACCACGAAATGCGGGCTAGCGTGGCCTCCAAGGAGGTTGATCACGATGAGCGAATACGACTACTTGATCGTGGGTGGCGGCGAGGCCGCCAACGCAGCGGCGCACGGCATCCGCGAGCTCGACTCGTCCGGATCGATCGGCATCATCAGCGCCGACACCGACGCACCTTACGACCGCACTGCCCTGACGAAGGCACTCTGGCTAGATCCGGAGGTCAACGAGCAGACCATTTCGGAGAACACCGCGTCCGACACCGGTGCCACAATCTTGCTCGACACGCCGGTGCGCGCCATCCACCGCGCAACCCACGAGGTCACCATCAGCGGGGGAGAAAGCGTCGGCTACCAGAAGCTGCTGCTGGCGACGGGTTCGGCACCAACACAGCTGGCCGGGGCCAGCGATGAGCGGATCATCGCCATGCGCTCGCTGGCGAACTACCGCAAGGTGCGCGAACTGGTCACCGACGACCCGACCGCGGTCGTGGTCGGCGGCGGATTCATCGGCACCGAGATCGCGGCCGCGCTGGCAGCCAACGGGGTGGCAGTGACGCTGATCTTTCCCCAGCAGGTCCTGGGTTCAACGGTTTTCCCAGGGAAGCTCGCCGACAGATTCCACCAGCTGTATCTCGACCACGGCGTGACACTGGTTCCCGGGAGGTTGGCAAAGGGCGCGCTGGTCGGTGCTGACCAGCGTCCGGGTGTCCTCCTGGACGATGGCAGCGAGTACTTCGCCGGTGTGGTGGTTGCGGGACTGAGCGCCAAACCGGTGCTCGATCTGGCATCCGAGGCCGGGCTGGAGGTCAACCGCGGGGTCGTCGTGGACGCTCATCTGAAGACCTCGGACCCCGATATCTGGGCGGCCGGTGACATCGCCGAATACCCCGACGTGATTTTGGGACGCACCAGAATCGAGCACGTCGACCATGCGCAGAACTCCGGCGCCACCGCTGGACGCTCCATGGCGGGCAGCGACGAGACCTACGACTACACCCCGTACTTCTGGTCGGACGCCTTCGAGCTCGGCTGGGAGGCGATCGGACGCCTGGATGCCCGGCTGGACACCGAGGTGGTCGAGTTGGGTGAGGGACGCGACGTCGTCTACTACCTGGACGAGCAATCGCGTCCGGTCGGGGTGCTGCTGCTGGGCGTATGGGACTCGATCGACAAGGCCCGCAAGGTGCTGGCCGATGCCCCGACCGACCGCGCAGAGCTCCGCAGCAGAATCGTCTGAACAGAACACTGTCCTAGGCGGGCGTTCGGGCCCACAATGATGACATGGCTGAATCACTGACGATCAACCCAGCAACCACCGCATTGGTGCTCATCGAATTCCAGAACGAGTTCACCTCGCCCGGCGGCGTCCTGCACGACGCCGTCGCCGAGGTGATGGATTCCACCGGGATGCTCGACAACACGACCGCCCTGGTGGACAAGGCACGCGAGGCAGGCGTGACGATCATGCATGCTCCGATCACCTTCGCGCCCGGCTACGGCGAACTGACCCGGCATCCGTACGGCATCCTCAAAGGGGTCGTCGATGGAAACGCGTTCGTCAAGGGCACCTGGGGTGCCGCGATAGTCGACGACCTCACTCCGGTCGCCGGCGACATTCTCATCGAGGGCAAGCGCGGACTGGACACCTTCGCGTCCACGAACCTCGACTTCATTCTCCGCAGCAAGGGAATCGACACGATCATCCTGGCCGGTTTCCTGACCAACTGCTGCGTGGAATCGACCATGCGCTCGGGGTACGAGAACGGCTACCGGGTGATCACGCTGACCGACTGCACCGCAGCCACCTCGACCGCGGAGCACGAGAACGCGATCGCCTTCGACTACCCGATGTTCTCCGAGCCGGTGGCATCTGCCGAGGTCGCAGCCGCGCTGTGATTCGGCGAGCGCGGACGGCAGGCGTCCGCGCTGTGATTCGGCGGGCGCCCGCGCTGTGATATTCGGCTAGCGCGGATAGCACTGCCCGCGCAACATCACCAGCGCCGGTTCGTGCAGTGTCTGAAGATGGACGCGCGGGTCGTCCCGGTAGGCCACGAGGTCTGCCGGGGCACCCGGCTCCAGGCCCTCGGCGCCCAACCACTCGCGGGCCCGCCACGAGGCTGCGCCCAACGCGAACTCGACGCCCCCGAGCCGGGCGAGCAGTTCAGTCTCCTGCGCGATGCGGCCATGGCCGAGCGAACCGCCGGCATCGGTGCCGGCGTAGATCGGCACTCCGGCCTCCAAAGCCGCCCCGAGCACTTCGTAGCGCGAGGCATGCAGGGACCGCATGTGCGCGGCGTATTGAGGGAACTTCGCTTCTCCGGCGGCCGCGAAGGCCGCAAAGTACTCGAGGTTGGTCATCGTCGGCACCAGAGCAGTCCCCTGCGCAGCCATCTGCTCGATGACCTCCGTGCTCATGCCGGTGCCGTGCTCGATGCAGTCGATGCCTGCGGCGACCAGCTCCGCCACCGATTGCTCGGCGAAACAGTGTGCGGTCACCCGCGCGCCGAGTTCGTGTGCCCGGGCAATCGCCCGACGAGCATGATCGGCCGGCCACAGCGGACGCAGGTCGCCTGCGGCACGATCGATCCAGTCCCCCACCAGCTTCACCCAGCCGTCACCGGCCAACGCCTGGCGTTCCACCTCGGCCACCAACTCGGTCGGTTCGACCTCAACGGCGAAGTTGCGGATGTAGCGCCCGGGACGCGCGATGTGGCGTCCAGCCCTGATGATCCGCGGAAGATCGGCCCGGTGGTCGACCCAGTGGGTGTCCACCGGGGCTCCCGCATCGCGGATCAGCAGGACGCCGGAATCACGATCGGTGATGGCCTGCTGCTCGGCGGTCGCCCGATCGACGGCTCCGCCGGCACCCAACCCGATGTGGCTGTGCGCGTCCACCAGGCCCGGCATGATCCACCATCCCGAGCCGAGCGTCTTGGCCCCTGTCACGGGCTCTGCACTGATCAGACCGTCGTCCACCCACAGGTCGACCGGTTCGGTTCCCGGAAGAACAACACCGCTCAGGTGCCAGCTGGCCATCGTCACCTCCGCCTGCTACCGCGGCGCTCAGCGCGGCCCCTTGTTCTGCTGGTTGAGCATCTGCTGCAGTTCCGGAGGCAGCGAGAAATCCTTCATGGCGGCCTGAGTCTCGGCCTGGGTAGGCAGCGCCTCCGGCACGGACGGGGCACGCAAGGCCGGGTCGGCCTTGGCCTTCGCCTCCGCAGCCCGCTTGGCGGGATTGCCCGAGACCTTCTTGCCGCCCTTACCCTTCTTCGCCTGCTGCCTGGGTGTCTGCCGGCGGCCACCGCCCAGGCCGGGCATGCCGGGCATCATCTGGCCCATCGACTGCATCATCTTGCGAGCCTCGACGAACCGGTTCACCAGTTCGTTGACGTCGCGCACCTCGACGCCGGCGCCCCGGGCAATACGCGCGCGCCGCGAACCATTGAGGATGCCCACATCGGCGCGCTCGGCAGGAGTCATCGACCGGATGATCGCCTCGACCCGATCGACCTGCTTCTCGTCGATCTCGGAGATCGCCTTCATATTGGAGGCGCCGGGCAACATGCCGAAGACCTTGGACAACGGGCCCATCTTGCGGATCTGCTGCATCTGCGCGAGGAAATCGTCCAGCCCGAACTGGCCGCCCCCGCCCATCAGCTTCTCGGCGGCCTTCGCCGACTCCTCGGCATCGAAAGCCTTCTCGGCCTGCTCGATGAGGGTGAGCATGTCGCCCATGCCGAGGATGCGGCTGGCCATCCGGTCGGGATGGAAGATGTCGAAGTCGGTGAGCTTCTCACCGTTGGACGCGAACATGATCGGCTTGCCGATCACCCGGGCGATCGACAGGGCCGCGCCACCACGCGCATCGCCGTCTAGCTTGGTGAGCACCACACCGTCGATGCCGACACCCTGCTCGAACGCCAGCGCGGTGTTGACCGCGTCCTGGCCGATCATCGCGTCCACCACGAACAGGGTCTCGTCCGGCTTGGTGAGCGCCTTGATCATCTGCGCCTGGCGCATCATCTCGGTGTCCACACCCAACCGGCCGGCGGTGTCGATGATCACCACATCGAAGAGGTGATGCTTCGCATAATCGATGGAGTCCTTGGCGACCTGGATCGGATCGCCGACACCGTTGCCGGGCTGGGGGGCGTAGATACCGACCTTGGCCCGCTCCGCCATCACCCGCAACTGCTCGACGGCCTGCGGACGCTGCAGGTCGGCGGCCACCAGCAGCGGCGAATGACCCTGCTCCTTCAGCCAAGCGCCCAGCTTGCCGGCCAGCGTGGTCTTGCCGGCGCCCTGGAGGCCAGCGAGCATGATGACCGTCGGCGGCTGCTTGGCGTAGCGCAGCAGCCGGGTCTCGCCGCCGAGGATGAAGACGAGTTCGTCGTTGACGATCTTGATGATCTGCTGGCTCGGGTTGAGTGCCCGCGATAGCTCCGCGCCGCTCGCACGTTCCTTGATGCGCGCGACGAATTCCTTGACCACCGAGAGATTGACATCGGCTTCGAGCAGCGCGATGCGGATCTCCCGGGCAGTGGCGTCGATGTCGGCATCGGTGAGCCGACCCTTGCTGCGAAGTGACTTGAAGGTCGCGGCAAGGCGATCTTGAAGGGTGTCGAACACGGGCGTCCTCGAAAAGTGGCGGATATCAGTGTCCAACGATACCGTCTACGGCCGGCCCGCCCGCCCAGACGCTAGTGGGACGGGCTCGCTCCCTCGGCGCTCAGTCGCCGAGCAGGCCGTCAACGAACTGTTCGGCGTCGAAGGGGGCCAGGTCGTCGGCGCCCTCCCCCAGCCCGATGAGCTTCACCGGCACGCCGAGTTCGCGCTGCACCTGGACGACGATGCCACCCTTGGCCGAGCCGTCGAGTTTGGTCAACACGATGCCGGTGACGTCGACGACCTCGGCGAAGATCCTGGCCTGGGTGAGACCGTTCTGACCGGTGGTGGCGTCCAGCACGAGCAGCACCTCGTTGACCGGGGCCTTCTTCTCGATGACGCGCTTGACCTTGCCCAGCTCGTCCATCAGGCCGACCTTGGTATGCAGCCGGCCGGCCGTGTCGACCAGCACCACATCAACGCCCCGATTGATGCCCTCCTCGACAGCGTTGAAAGCCACGGACGCCGGATCCGCGCCCTCGCCCGACCGAATGGTCTCGACGCCGACGCGCTCGCCCCAGGTGGTCAACTGCTCGGCGGCGGCAGCGCGGAAGGTGTCGGCTGCACCGAACAGCACCGTCTTGTCCTCGGCGATCAGCATCCGTCCGAGCTTGCCCACGGTGGTGGTCTTGCCGGTGCCGTTGACACCGACGACGAGCAGGACGGCGGGCTGGCCCTCGGCATGGTCGAGCTTGAGAGTGCGGTCCAGATCGGGGTTGACCAGCTTGATCAACTCGCTGCGCAGCAGATCCCTGGCTTGCTCGGGATCCGATATCCCGTCGATGCGCAGCTGCTGGCGGAGCGCGCTGACCAGTTCACCGGTCGGGCCCACACCCAGATCGGAGGTGATCAGCGTGGTTTCGAAATCGTCCCAGGTCTCGTCGTCGATGCGGTCGCTCGACAGCAGATCGGCAAGCGCCCGAGCCAGGGCGTTGTTGCTGTCGGCCAGCTTGCGACGCAATCTCGCAAGGCGAGATGCTGCCTTCTCCGGCTCTTCGATCTCGGGGACGACCGGCGCGATCGGTTCGACAAGCGCCGTCTCCTCGAGGGGAGCCGCGATCTGAGGTTCGACGACCTCGGCCTCAACGGCCTCGACCTCGACAGGCGGAGCGGTCTCGACCAGTTCGGCCGAGGCGACTCCCTCGACGGCCGGGGCTTCCTTCTTGGGCAGCTCACCGCGTGCCTCGGCCCGCTTCTTGCTGATGACGATCGACAGCCCCGCGATGGCGGCCACCAGGAGAACACCGATAATGACTGTCCAGGGAATCCATTCCACGGCGTCAGACTACCGGCTTTGCAGCCAAACCAAACAGGCGCCGTCCGGCGGACGTTCGGCGAGCACCCGGATCAGGCGGCCAGATGTCGCCCTTCCTGCGGCTCGTCGTCGGCCCCGGCCGCCGCGGGGACGGGCTCCTGAACGGGGGGTTCGCCGGACGTGACGACCTGCTGTTCAACAGGATCGGCATGGTGGGGCTCCGGCTGAGCTGCGGAATCGGCAGCGGCCAGAGGCGTCAGTGCGTTCACGATCGCCGCCGGCGGCCGGGCCTCCCCATTGAGATGGCGAAGCACCCTGCGCAACCTGGCCGCCAATTGGGTCCGGTCACCCCCGGCGCGCCCGGCAGCGTCGGCCGCCACCAGAAAAAGAACGGCCAAGCCGAAAATGACGACAAGGAACAACATCACGAAGAAGACAGCCATGCGAGCCTCCGGTGCAGCTGGGAAGAGGAAGGTCCACCCATAGTGTCGGCCAGCCCGCGCGCCTTGGCCCCGTCGCCACGCCGGGCACCCGCCTTCGCGCGACCAAAGTCACAGCGTCGGCAGAACTCAGCGTTCGCCCAGTCGTTGTGAGATCACTGTGGATACCCCGTCACCGCGCATCGTGACACCGTAGAGCGCGTCGGCGATCTCCATCGTGCGTTTCTGATGAGTGATCACCAGTAACTGCGAGTTCTCCCGGAGCTCTTCGTAGATCGACAGCAGGCGGCTCAGGTTGATGTCGTCGAGCGCGGCCTCGACCTCATCGAGGATGTAGAACGGGCTCGGTCGCGCGATGAACAAGCTGATCAGGAACCCGACGGCCACCAGCGACCGTTCGCCGCCCGACAGCAGGGATAGCCGCCGGATCTTCTTGCCTGCCGGGCGAGCTTCGACCTCGATACCGGTAGCGAGCATGTCGGACGGATCGGTCAGCACCAGGCGTCCCTCGCCACCGGGAAAAAGCCTACTGAAGACTTCGGAGAAGGTCTTGGCCACATCGTCGTAGGCCGCCGCGAACACCTCCTGAACCCGCTTGTCGACCTGGTCGATGATGTCGAGCAGGTCTTTGCGTGTCTTCTTCAAGTCGTCCAGCTGCTCGGCAAGGAACTGGTGACGTTCGTTCATCGCCTCGAACTCTTCGAGTGCCAGCGGATTGACCTTGCCGAGCGCATCCAGGTTGCGTTGTGCTGCCCGCAGCCGGGCTTCCTGCTTCGCCCGGACGAAGGGCACCGGTTCGGGAAGATCGTCGTCCTCGGGGTCGATTGCGCTGCCGTCCGGGTTGACCAGCACCGGAATCAGCTGATCGGGACCGTACTCGTCGACCAGCACGTCAGCCTCCAGACCGAGTTCGGTGAGCGCACGCTCGGTGAGACGTTCCAGCTGCATGGTGAGTTCGATGCGGGCCATCTGATCGCGGTGCTCGCCTTCAACCAGCGTTTCGAGTTGCTTCGCGCTGGCGCGGGCGGCGGCGCGGTGATGGCCGAGCGCGGCCTCAGCCTCCTGTCGTGCCACCTCAACCGCCTGCCGTTCGGCACCGGCAGCAGCCTTGGCCAGCTGGACCCGGGCCGCCAGCCACTGCGCGCCCTGGAAGACGGCGCCGGCGGCGGCGGCTTCGCGCCGAAGCTGATCAGCTCTGGCCTGGGCCTGCTGCCTGGCCAAGCGCTCGGCCTGCGCGGCGCGGTGCAGGGAGTCTGCACGTCCGGCCAGCGAGCGGGCCCGCTCCTCGGCCGTGCGCAAGGCCAGCCTGGCTTGCATCTCGGTCTCGCGGGCCTGACGGGCGAGGCCCGCCAGCCGATCACGCTGTGCGGCGTCCGGCTCGGCCAGATCGTGCTCGCTACCGGCGGCAGCCAGCCGGTCTTCGAGTTCGGCCAGTTTCTCCCGATTGGACGCCTGATTACGTCCGGCCTGCTCGATCGCGGCCTGCAACCTGGCAGCGTCAGCACGCGCGCCACGCCCGGCCTGCCCCAGCGTGCTCAGCTGTTCGGTCAACGCCGACATCTGAGCGTCCGATTCATTCAGCTGCTCAGCAGCGATTGCGGTCTGCTGCTCGGCCTGCCGCAGGCGTTCATTCGCGGCAGACAGCGCAAACCGAATCTGTTCGGTCTCGTGGCGGGCCGCGTCGAACTGGGTCTGGGCTTCGTCGATACGGGCCTGTACCTCGATCACCGAGGGTTGCGCGCTCGACCCACCACTGGCGAACCACGATGTCACCAGATCGCCCTCGGCGGTAGCAGCCCGCACCTGCGGAAGCGCACTCACCAGCGCCCGGGCCGCCTCCAGATCGGGCACCAGCGCCACTTTGTCGAGCAACTGCCACAGTCCGGGCACGATCCGGGGATCAGCCTGGATCGCATCAACCGCCCAGCCGATCCCGTCGGGCAGCTCAGGCCATTCTGCAGGGTTCTGGCCAGGGGCATCGCCGAGCAGCAGGCCCGCCCGGCCGAGGTCTTCGGTCTTCAGCCGGTCGAACGTGTCGAGAGCCGTGACCAGATCGGTCACCACCAGCGCCTCGGTCGCCGTCCCCAGCGCAGCCGAGACAGCCTGCTGCCAGGCGGGATCGACCTTGACCATGCCCGACAACGAGCCGAGCAAACCATCCGCCAGCTCTCCTGCGAGCAGCGCGCCGGACGCATCACGGCGCTGCAGGCCCAGCTTCAGGGCGTCGATACGAGCGGCCAGCGTGGCACACAACCGTTCCGCGTCCTGCTCGCGGCTGCGCAACGCCGAGATCTCCTCGCTCACCGCCGCCTGGGCGGCAGCCGCCGATTCGTATCGTTCGTCCAGACCAAGTTCGCCGTCGCTCACCCCGCCAAGACGCATCTCCAGGAGGGCGTACTGGTGTTCGGCATCCTCTGCGCGAGCGAGGGCCTCGGCGAGCCGCGCCTGCAGCCGCGCCTCCTCTTCACCGAGGGTCTGCAGCCGGGACTGCAGCGAGTTGACCTGCCCGGTGAGTCTGGCCAGGCCCTCGCGGCGGTCGGCGACCGCCCGCAATTGCGCTGCATAGCTGCGAGCCTCAGCGGCTTCGGCTAGCTCAGCCTCCTCGCGGCGGCTGGTGGCCGCTGCCAGTACCTGCTCGGCTGCCGCCACCTGCTCGACCAGTTCGGCCTCTTGTTCGCCGATCTTGACAGCCTCTTGTTCGAGCGCGTCGGGATCTCGTCCACTGGTCGTGGCCGGCTGGGCGTCGCCGTGCCGCATCCGTTCGGCAGCGACCTGCTGCGTGCTGGTCACTCGTTCGGCCAGTGCGGCCAGCGCATACCAGTTCTCCTGAGCCTGTGCGAGCCTGGGCTTGAGTTCGTCGAGTGCCAGCTCCGCAGCCCGTTCGGCTTCGTGCGCAGCTGCCAGCTGTGCCTCGGCTGCCTGCTTGCGGGCCTGCAACTCGAGTTCGGCTGCCTGATCGCCGGCCAGCGCCAGGCGTGCCTGGGTGAGGTCGTCGGCCAGCAGTCTGGCCTTGGCGTCGCGGAGTTCGGCTTGGACGGTGGCGGCCTTGCGGGCAACCGCCGCCTGGCGTCCCAGCGGTTTGAGCTGACGGCGGATTTCGGCGATCAGATCGGTGAGCCTGGCCAGGTTGGCCTGGGTCGATTCGAGCTTGCGGACGGCTTTGTCCTTGCGGCGACGGTGTTTGAGCACGCCGGCGGCCTCTTCGATGAATCCGCGGCGGGCTTCGGGGGTGGCCTGCAAGATCTGGTCGAGTTGGCCCTGCCCGACGATGACGTGCATCTCCCGGCCCATGCCCGTGTCGCTGAGCAGCTCCTGGACGTCCAGCAGTCTCGCGGCGTGGCCGTTTATTGCGTACTCGGAACCGCCGCTGCGGAAAAGTGTGCGGCTGATAGTGACCTCGGTGTAGTCGATCGGCAGTACACCGTCGGTGTTGTCGATTGTCAGCGACACTTCGGCGCGGCCGAGGGGTGCGCGTCCGGAGGTGCCCGCGAAGATGACGTCCTCCATCTTTGCGCCACGCAACGACTTGGCGCCCTGCTCGCCCATGACCCAGGCCAGCGCGTCCACCACATTCGATTTTCCCGAACCGTTGGGCCCCACGATGGCGGTGATGCCGGGCTCGAAGTTCAGGCTCGTCGCCGAGGCGAACGACTTGAATCCCTTCAGAGTCAGGCCCTTGAGGTACACCTCACACGACCTCGTGTTCCGAGGGCTCGGACGCGGGCTCCGGTTTGGCGTCCTTGACCGCCCGGAAGGTCCATACCTTGTTGATCAGGTAGTTGATGGGCATGGTGAGCACAATAGTGAACAGCTGCGCCCAGTAAGCACGGGCGCGCAAGCCTTCGTGGTCATTGAAGATCGGGCTGGGCAGGTAGACCGGCGATGTGGGGTTGGTGAGCGCCACCTTGATCAGCGCACCGATCGCGGCCGCGACCGCGCCGACCAGGAAGAACGGCCAGAACTCTGCCCACCAACTACGCGTCTGGGCCCGCTTGAACGTCCACGAGCGGTTGAGTTGGAAGTTCCAGGTGTTGGCCACGATGAAAGCGACGATCCACACCAAGACGGTGAAACGGAACGCGAACCGTCCGGGCAGGTCGATGATGACAGCGTTGTCGTTGCCGACACCCCCGTGGAGCTGGGTCATGATGTACGTCACGATGAGGTTCACCACGATGCCGGATCCGCCGACGATGCCGAACTTGATGAACTGGACCGCGGTGGACAGCAATCGTGACCGCGAGGGTTGGGGTTCTTCGCTCATGAGCACACAACCTATCGCGCGTGTTCGGCAGATGACATGGGTGGACGCCGCTGACACCGCGGGCAGCGATAGCTCGACCGGCTCATGAACGGCTCCCGGATGATGGTCGTAGCGCAGCGGGGGCAGGGCTGGCCGGCGCGGCCGTAGACCTGGAGACTGCGGCTGAAGTAGCCGGAGTTCCCGTTGACATGGACGTAGAGGGCGTCGAAGCTGGTGCCGCCCTGGTCGAGGGATTCGAGCATGACGAGCTTGGCGGCGTTCAGTAGCTCGACGGCTTTGCGCTGGCTGAGACCCTCGGTCGCACGGTTGTAGTGCAGCCGGGCACGCCACAGCGATTCGTCCGCGTAGATATTGCCGACGCCGCTGACCATGGTTTGGTCGAGCAGCGCCCGCTTCACCGTGCTGCGGCGCGCTCGCAGGAACGCCGCAACCCGGTCGGGATCGAAACCGTCATCGAACGGATCGAGGGCGATGTGCTGGATCTGCCGCGGCAGCTCGGCGCCGCCCGGCGCGAGCTGCAACCCGCCGAACATGCGCTGGTCGACGAATCGGAGTTGCGGACCACCGTCGGTGAAGTCGAACAGCACCCGTGTATTGGGCAGCAGCGGTGCGTCCGCATCGTCGATGCGGAACTGGCCGCTCATGCCCAGATGGACGAGCAGCGCATCGGTGTCGTCCAAGGGCAGCCAGAGGTACTTCCCGCGGCGACGGGCAACACCGACCCGGCGTCCAACAAGATCGGAGGCGAAGGCGTCCGGACCGGACAGGTGATAGCGCACCGGCCTGGGGTGCAGAACACGCACCGCACCGATCGTGCGGCCGCCGACCGATGAGGCGAGCCCGGCGCGGACCACCTCGACTTCGGGCAGTTCAGGCATCGCCGCCGGCGGGCCCGGCCGACGCGGGTTCGGCCGTCAGTGCCTTGTAGGCGGCGGCGGCTGCCTCCTGCTCGGCGTGCTTCTTGTTGTGGCCCTTGCCGGGCCCGAAGCGGCGATCACCGAAGACCGCCCACGCCGCGAAGCGCTTGTCGTGGTCGGGACCGGATTCTTCGATGTCGAAGACGGTCGGGCCCAGTCCCAAGGACGCGGCGACTTCTTGCAGCGAGGTCTTCCAGTCGAGGCCCGCGCCCAGCGTGGCAGCGTGATCGACCAACGGGTCGAAGATGTGATGGACCAGCCTCTCGGCCGCCTCACGGCCACCGGAGAGGAAAACGGCCCCGATCAGCGCCTCGGTGGTGTCGGCCAAGATCGAGCTCTTGTCCGAACCGCCGGTGCTGATCTCACCCTTGCCGAGCTTGATCATCGGCCCGATGTTCAGCTTGCGGGCGACCATCGCCAAACTGACCGCGCTGACCACGCTGGCGCGCAGCTTGGCCAGCTGGCCCTCGGCGTGGTCGGGATAGCTGCGGTAGAGGTACTCGGTGACGATGACCCCGAGCACCGAGTCGCCGAGGAACTCCAGACGCTCATTGGTCGGAATCTGGCCGTGCTCATAGGCATACGAGCGGTGTGTCAACGCAAGATCGAGGAGGTCGGCGTCCAATGGGACGTCAAGCTCCTCGATCAGCGATAAGAATGGCAGCGACGCGGCACTGCCGCCGTTATCGGCGCGCACTCGGCAGGTCAGCCCTCAAGAACCTGACGGCGGTCGCCGCGGGGACCGTACTGGCCGCACGACGGGCAGGCGGTGTGCGGCAGGTGCTGCGCACGGCAGGCCGGGTTGGCACAGGTCACGGTCTGCACCGCGGTCGTCTTCCACTGGGACCGACGAGACCGCGTGTTGCTGCGGGACATCTTCCGCTTCGGAACAGCCACGGTGTTTCTCCTTCAATCGTTGTGCCCCCGATGCCGGAGGCTGCCCATCGTGGGCAAAGTACAGTGGCATCCGTGAGGACGCACGCCTGCACACTTTACTCCGCCGGGAGTAGCCGATGCAAAAGGCAACCAAACCTCCATGTCTCACTACCTGAGACGCCCCCCCACGGCCGAATTGATCGCGGTGCTTGAGCACTGTACTGTCCCTGCCATGACTGAGCAGCAGGTCTTCATGCCGACGACCACGAAGGCCGTCTTCATGCCCTGTTGTCGAATGCGCTGAAACCGTAGCCCCAAGACCGGACACCAGCAGCCTCCCGCGATCTGACCTCACCTCGATGAGGTCGTTTTCGCATATCCACAACTGACCGGGCCGGCTGTCCACATTCACGTTCCGCGCATCAGATCCTCCCGAGGGAGACGTCCATGTCAGTCGCCGCAGCCTTCGCCGTACTCGCCGGCCTGATCGCCGTGAGCCTGGCGCTCGCCGCCGTGCTCGCCCGCACCAGGGGCCGGGGACGAGTCGTCCGGCCGAGCCGAGCCGGCTCGCTGCCCGAGCTGCCGATCGCCGACGCCGAGCTGGGTGACACTGCAACCTTCGTCCAATTCGGGATGCAGTCCTGCGCACCCTGCCGGGCGACGGCTCGCCGGATCCAGGCATTTGCGGCCGAGAACTCCGGCGTTCGCCACATCGAGTTCGACATCTCACAACATCCCGACCTTGCCAGCAAGCTCAAGATCGTGAGTGCCCCCACCACCTTCCTGCTCGACTCCCACGGGAACATCCGGGTCCGCATCAGCGGACTGCCACACCCGGATGAACTCGTCCACCACGTCGAGTCCCTCGCACCGGCCAATGACACCAACCAGCCAGGAGCCGTCGATGTCCACGCCTGAAACCGCTGTCCCCACCCATAAGCCCAAGCAGATCGATCCGCGCGGGCCACGCGTCGCCGCCGCATTCACCAGCATCCTGCTCGCGGTCACCATCGTGGTGGCCCTCACGGGTCAGAACGTCGCGGCGCTGATCCTGCTCGCCGTGATCGTGGTGCTGTTCGCTCTGGGCGCCGCCGGGTCGCCCGCCTACCCCTGGAGCCTGGTCTTCACGAAGCTCATCCGGCCCCGCCTGGCACCACCGGCCCAGACCGAAGACGCCGCCCCGCCGCGTTTCGCGCTGCTGGTCGGGTTGATCATCACCGGCATCGGACTGATCGGAGGTCTGGCCGGCATCCAGCTGGCCGTTCCGATCGCCGCCGGCTTCGCGTTCGTCGCCGCTTTCCTCAACGCATCCATCGGATTCTGCCTCGGCTGCGAGATCTACGGCCTCATCGTCCGCGTCCGAACCGCCTCCTCCCGAAACTGACCCACCACCATCACCTAGGAGCCCTCAGCAATGCCCAGCCGACTCGCGTCCCGAACGCTCACACCAGTCACGGCCACGCATCCTCTATTCGCAGCCATCGGCAACACTCCCCTGATCGAACTCACCCGCATCGGCGAACTGCCTCACGGAGTGCGGCTGTTCGCCAAGGCCGAGTTCATGAACCCCGGTGGATCGATCAAGGATCGCGCCGCTGCCGCGATGGTGCTGGACGGAATCGAGCGCGGTCTGCTTCGACTGCCGGCCGCCGACGAGCCGCCGCAGCAGCTGCCCACGATCATCGACGCGACCAGCGGAAACACCGGAATCGCGCTGGCCATGATCGGTGCGGCGCTGGGCATCGGCACCACCTTGGTGATGCCCGAGAACACCAGCCCGGAACGCAAGGCGACCATGCGGAACCTCGGGGCGACAGTCATCGACACGGCCTGCTGGGCAGCTGCGCACCCGACACGGTGCTCGGCTTCGGCCTGCGGCTGAACGACGGGGACGAGATCGATCTGGTGCGGCAGGTGCGATCCGTGGCCAATCCCTGCCTCGGCGTGCCCTTCTTCAGGATTCCGGTCCAGATATCCCGGCTGCCCGGCCAGGTCGTTATCGATGTGGTCGATGGCCCCGATATCAGCGAGTTCGGCGACACCGCGGACCGCATCTTCGAGGCCCCCTATGTCGTCGGTGTCCAGAGCAACCACGTCGGACTGCGGCTCGGTGGGCCGATGCCCGTCCGGCAGACCACCGCTGAGGTGCTGTCCCGCGGCGTTCCCGTCGGAGCCGTCGAGGCCCCGGCCGGCGATCAGCTGCTCGTCCTGCACCGCGGGCGTGGCGTGACCGCCGGTTATCCGGTGCTGTCAGTGGTCACCGAGCCCGGTCTGGACCTGATGGCGCAACTGCGTCCCGGTGACCAGATGAGCTTCCGTCGGGTGAGCCTGGCGCGGGCCACCCAGAACGCGCGGCAGCGCCGGGCGCAGATCGACCGCCTGCAGAATGCCGTCGGCCAGGCTTTCGAGGCCCTCGGCCTGTTCGACAACGCCAGCGGCGATCCGCGCTGGTCGGCCACTCCCACAAGTAACAACCGATGAAGGAGAACACGCATGCCCTATAACGATTACCGCACAGCGCTGGTCACCGGAGCCTCGACGGGCATGGGAGAGGCCATCACCCGTTGCTTGGTTGCCCATGACATCACCGTTCACGCCGTGGCGAGAAACGAGAGCAGCCTGCAGAAGCTGGCCGCCGAGCTGGGGGTCATCCCGCACGCACTCGATCTGCGCGACCTCGACGCCGTCGCTGAGCAGCTGTCGGGCCTGGAGATCGACATTCTGGTCAACTGCGCCGGGGTGTCTCGTCCGGGCAATGTCCTGGATTCCAGCGCTGACGACCTGGATGCGCTGGTCGACGTGAACCTGCGCGCGATATTGCAGCTGGCCAGGATCCTCGTGCCGGGGATGGTCGAGCGCGACCTCGGCCATGTCATCAACATCAGTTCGATCGCCGGCATCTACAACTTCTACGGGCACACCGCCTACCATGCGACGAAGGCTGCCGTGCATCAGCTCAGCCGCCAGCTGCGCAACGATACGGTCGGACGCCGCATCCGGGTGACCGAGATCTGCCCCGGCCGCGTCGAGACCGAGATCTTCGGACGCAACATGGGCGGCACTCCCGAGGCCCTGCAAGAGGCGTGGGAGACCTACTACGAGGGCTATGAGTCGCTCACCACCGCGGACATCGTCTCGGCCGTCGATTTCGCGATCGCCGCGCCGCGCCATATGAACGTCTCGATGATGGAGATCCTGCCCACCTTCCAGGTGCCCGGGGGCCTGGTCTTCGACCGCCGGGAGGAACCCGCCGGCGAATGACGGCTGCCGACGCTGCCGTCACCATCGCCAGCTGATTGCCGCAGCCCCGGCTGATTGCGGCATCCCCAACCCAAACGCTCGCCGTAAGTAGGTTCGCTCGCGTTCCACGCGAACCCACACTTGCGGCGAGCGTTCTTGTACGGACGGCCAACGTCTTGTCGTGATGGCAAGCGTTCTGGGCTGGGCGGGGCGTCAGTCGGCCTTGAAAAGTTCCAGGCCCTCCCAGCGGGGATCGATCTGTTCGCCGTGGTTGTGCTCGGGATCATCATTCAGATTGAAACCGCAGATGGGGCACAGTCCCAGGCAGTCCTCACGGCACAACGGCGTGAAGGGCAATTCGAGGACGATCGCATCGCGCATCGGCGGATCGAGATCGATGTATTCGTCCACGACGAACAGGGCATCCTCTTCGGCGTCGCGGCCCGGGTAGTAGTAGAGCTCCTGCAGGTCGAAGTCCCGCTCCTCGCGCACCTCGCCCAGGCAGCGGGAGCATTCCCCCACCAGCTCGGCGCTCACCACGCCGGTCGCCAGCACGCCCTCGCTCACCGACTCCAACCGCAGGTCGACATCGACGGGGCTGCCTTCCGGCACTCCGATCATTTCGATTCCCACGTTCGCCGGAGCCGGGATCTCGCGATGGAATTCCTTCAGTTCACCGGGGCGGCGGACCAGCTCATGGATGCTGATGACCCACGGCGACCGCAGATCAAGGGTCTGGTGCTCGTTCACGCGGCCAGCCTATAGCGCCGCACGAATCGTCAAAACGCCATCCGCACGGCGTGGGCTCAGGGCGTAACAAGCGAATCGACGGCCCGCTGTCGCCTCGGGGCCCGGCAGTTCCAGGTCACAGAGGGTGCCCGAGGCGGACCCACCACGCGCAGACCTGTCGGCTCAGCGACCAACCTTGGCGAGTACCGCGCGGTTGACTGCGTCAGTCACGAAGGCGCTGATGTCGGCACCGTTGTGGGCGACCTCGCGCAGCATGGAGCTGGAGACCGTGCCGAACTCGCGCCCGGCCGGCAGCAGCACCGTCTCGATCCCCGACAGTTGCCGGTTGAGCTGCGACATCTGCAGTTCATAGTCGAAATCGGAGCCGAACCGGACGCCCTTGACGATGACCTTGGCGCCCTGCTTCTTGCAGAAATCGACCAACAGCCCTTCGATCGGCGCCACCCGCACATTGTCCATATCGGCCACCGCGTCAGCGGTCAACGCCAGCCGCTCGTCGAAGTCGAACATGTAATTCTTCGTGGTATTGAGTCCGACCGCCACAATCACTTCGGAGAAGACACTCGCGGCGCGATGGATGATGTCCAGATGTCCGCGGGTGATGGGGTCGAATGATCCGGGACATACGGCACGAACCGGTACGGCATCGCTGGTGGTCATTGGCCCTCCTCAACGGACACTGGTGCGGGACGTGCGAAGTACAGTTCTGTCTCACCGTAGTGCCGCGACCAGCGATCAGCCAGTTCCGGCGGCCAGGCCGGAGCCGGATCGCGGCGGGCGCGCTCCACCACAACCAGCCCGTCGCGGGCCAGCCAACCATCGGCGAGCCGGGAGAGCACCTCGTCCAACTCGCGGCCTGCCAACGCGTAGGGAGGATCGAGCCAGATCACATCGAATGGTGCCGCCGGAGGCACCCCGAGGAACGCACCGACGTCGGAGGCGCGCACGCTGACCCGGTCGGCCAACTTCGTGGCGGCAGCATTACGCCTGATGATCTCGACCGCCGGCCGGAAGCTGTCGACCAGCACGACGTCGCGCGCACCACGGCTGGCTGCTTCCAGACCGATCGCGCCGGAACCTGCGTACAGATCGAGCAGCCGGATGCCCGCCAATTGCTGATCGGCCGGTGCCCCGCTGCCCCCGGCCCAGGTCGCCAGCGCAGAGAAGAACGCCTCCCGCACGCGGTCGGTCGTGGGACGCGTGCGCTCCCCCGGTGGCACTCGCAACGGATTGCCGCGAGCCGAGCCGGCGATGATCCTGGTCACCGCGCCAGCTTATCGATCACTACCCGCCATCCCGCGGACTCGACCATGTGCACCGGCCGCCTGAACCATTTGCCCCTGAGCGAACACCCCGGCGGTCGTTCTTTGTGACAGCGCAGGCGCGGGTGCGGTTGAATGGATCTATGTCTGACAACAACAGCCCGGTGACCATCATTCCGGAAGAATCCTGCTGGGGATACCTCGCCTCGCAAGAGGTCGGGCGGCTCGGTGTGAGCTCCCACGACGTGCCTGAGATCTTCCCGATCAACTACTACGTCGACGGCGAATCGGTCATTTTCCGGTCGGCCGAGGGCAGCAAGATGGACCTGCTCGCGCTCAACAAGAATGTCGTCTTCGAGGTCGATGGCTGGACCGATGAGGGCGGTTGGAGCGTCATGGTGAAGGGCATCGCCGAACGCATCACCGACGAGGACGAACTCGCCAGGGCTCGCAAGGCTCCTCTGCTGCCGTGGATTCCCACCGTGAAGACGATCTTCGTGCGGGTCACCCCGACGATCGGCATCAGCGGACGCCATTTCGTCTTCGGCCCCGAACCAAAGCAGGCCTGATCAGCGTTGTGGACCATCAGCGGCTTCGCCGATGAAGTAGCAGATGACTTCGCAGCGCAGCTCGAATTTCTCAATCAACGAGGTATCCGGTTCACCGAATTGCGTAGTGCCTGGGGCGTGCGGGTCTGTGACCTGAACGACACCCAGGTGCACCGCATCAAACAGATGTTGGACGACAGCGGTATCGCGGTAAGCGCGCTGGGCACAGATCTGGGAAAGATCCGACTGGACGACGATTTCGGCGCGCAGCTGGATCGCGCTCGCCGGGCCGCAGATATCGCGTGGTACCTGGAGACCTCGGACGTGCGCGGTTTCTCGTTTTTCATGGACGGTGACGACGACCCGCAGGCCTGCCGCGATGAGGTGATCGACCGGATCGGCCAGCTGGTAGCCATCCTCGATGAGGCGCAGATCCGCTATCTGCATGAGAACGAGTCCGATGTCTGGGGTGCCACCCCGCAGCGCTGCGCCGACCTGGCGTCCCAGATGCCCCGGCTGGGCTTCGGACTGATCCTGGACCCGGCCAACTACGTACAGGCGAACGTGCGTCCATATTCTGATGCCTACCCGGTCGTGCAGCAGGCCACCCGCTATGTTCATGTCAAGGACGCCCATCTGTCCGATGGGACGATCTGTGTCGCCGGCGAAGGCGATGGGCAGTGGCCAGAATTGCTCGCTGCTCTGAAGAACGACGGATACGACGGATTTCTGTCGGTAGAACCACATTTGGCCAGGCAGGAAGCCTTCGGAGGCTTCAGCGGGGCCGATGCCTGGACGCGGGCGCACGAGTCCTTGATCCGGCTGCTCAGCGCAGCGGATGTTCCCTATTCGTAGAAAGAGTGAGAATGAACGACCAAGTTCGCCTGGGTGTGGTGGGTGTCGGCGTCCAAGGCCGGCTGTATGCCGAGTTGGTTTCAACCGGACGGGCGCCGTCGCTACGGTTGAGCGCACTGTGCAGCGCCAACCCGAAGAGCAGATCACACCAGGATCACGCCGCCATCGCTGCCGGGCTGGGTGTGCCGCTGTTCACCGACTACATCGAGATGCTCGACTCGGGTGAGGTGGACGCTGTGGTGATCACCGTCCCGCACTTCGAGCATCCACGATTTGCCGCCGAGGCCATCGAACGAGGCGTGCATGTGCTGCTGGAGAAGCCAGCAGGCATCTACGGCAAGCAGGTGACCCGGATGCTCGACGTTGCTGCCGAGCATCCGCAGACCACCTTGGCGATGATGTTCAACCAGCGCGCCAACCCGCTGTTCGTAGATCTGAAATCCATGATCGACTCCGGTGAGTTCGGGGCGCTGCGGCGGACCTCCTGGCTGCTGACGCACTGGTGGCGCCCGGATGCCTACTATGCCTCCTCATCGTGGCGGGCGAGCTGGGGCGGCGAGGGCGGTGGCGTGCTGGTGAATCAGGCGCCCCACCAGCTCGACCTGTGGCAGTGGCTGTGCGGAGCACCGTTGCGCTGCTTCGCCAGGCTCCGGTTCGGTTTCCGCCGCGACATCCCGGCCGAGGACGAGGTGAGTGCCTCGCTGGAGTTCCCGGGCGAGGCGTCCGGCGTCTTCGTGACCTGCACGAACGACCTGGTGGGCACTGATCGGCTGGAGTTGAGCTTCGACAAGGCGCGGGTGCTCGTCGAGGACAGCCTGCGGATGACGATTCACCGCTTCGTCGATGACGAGCGCGAGATCGCCCGCAGCATTTCTGCCGAGGACGCCGCACTGGTGCCTTCCGGCGCCTTCGATCGGTCGGTCTTCTTCAGCAGCGAGACCCGGGAATACACCAGTGCCTGGGGTGAGCAGCATTCGCTGCTGCTCGACAACTTCGGCAAGCACATTCTCGACGGCACGCCGCTGATCGCCCCCGCCGAGGAAGGGCTCACCAGCGTCCGGCTGGCCAATGCGATGCACCTGTCGGCATGGACCGGGCAGGACATCGATCTGACGACCTTCGACGACGATCTCTACCTGGCCGAGCTGAACAAGCTGATCGAGGCCGAGGGGCGCTTCCCGACGCGCGCATAGGCCGGTCACCCGATTGCGCAGCCGGGCCCGCATGGGGTGTCGCGTTCGTGGCTGGAATCAGATCGTGAAGAGTTCGTCGGCCGTGGCGGTGTTCTCTTTGGCCGTCACGAGATCGGGAGTGATCCGGAAGACTGCGACCGGGTTTCCGCCGGTGCCCGAGCGGTAGCGCTCGATCATCCGGGCGGTGATGGTGCTGCGGTAATAGCCCGGCGTCAACTTGTCGACCAGCGCCTGCAAAGCGTCGGCCGCCTCCGCCGGATCGGTGACCTGTTGCGCAGTCCCGAAGACCATCACGCACAGGTAGGCGGTGTCGGCGTGGCAGGCCACGCGGGCGGTCACCGTCCCGTGCTCCACGAAGACCGTGAAGCCGACCTTGGGCGCCTGTTGCAGCAACTCGCCTTTGCGGCCCGAACCCACGCCGTGGAAGTACACGGCATCGTTATGCCAGACGTAGTTCACCGGCACCGGGTACGGATAGTCATCGGTGTGCAGGCCGAGCACCCCCACGCGCTGGGTGCGCAGGAAGTCGGTGATGCGCTCCTGGTCGTGGCAGGCGCGTTGGGTGTAGGCGATCTGGGTCATCGGTCTCCTCGGTATCGCTCGGTGGGCCGGATGCGGGCTGTGGCCGTTATACCAGACGGTGTCCGCGCCGAGCTGCTAGGACCGCTCCAGGAAGTCGGCATCGGCCCGCAACTCGGTTTCGGTGACCAGATCGGCCAGCCAGTCGCTGGACTTGTCCGGATCACGCCCGACCAGCATCTCGGCGATCTCGCGGGATTCGGCGAGCATCTCGGCATCGTCCAGCACTCGCAGCAGCTTCAGGGTGGTGCGGCCACCGGCCTGGGAGGCACCCAGCACATCGCCCTCGCGGCGCTGTTCCAGGTCGACCTCTGCCAGCTCGAACCCATCACGGGTGGCCGCCACGGCTGCCAGCCGCTGATCGGCCGGCGTTGTGCCATCGGTGTAGGTGACCAGCAGGCAAACTCCCGGATAGGCACCGCGGCCTACTCGTCCGCGCAACTGATGCAGCTGGCTGATACCGAAACGATCGGCATCCATGATCACCATCATCGAGGCGTTGGGCACATCCACGCCGACCTCGATCACGGTGGTGGCCACCAGCACATCGAGTTCACCGGCAGCGAAGGCCGACATCACCGAGTCCTTCTCACCGGTGGCCAGCCGTCCGTGCAGCACTCCGATGCGCAATCCCCGCAGCGGCCCATCCGCCAGATACGCCGACAGCTCCTCGACGCTCGGATTCGGTAGGCCGTAGGGAACGATCTCGTCATTCGCGCTGATCCGCGGGCAGACCACGAAGACCTGGCGCCCGATCGCGATCTCTTCGCCGATCCGCTGCCAGGCCCGCTCCAACCACGCCGGCCGCACCAGGGCATGGACGATCGTCGTCTGCACGTCCTGGCGTCCGGCGGGTATCTCGCGCAGCGTGGAGACCTCCAGATCCCCGAAGACGGTCATCGCGATCGAGCGCGGAATCGGGGTCGCAGTCATCACCAGCAGGTGCGGCATCAGTTCGGCCCTGCCCTGCAGCACCGCACGCTGCTCGACACCGAAACGGTGCTGCTCATCGATCACGATCAGTCCGAGATCGGCGAACGACACCGTCTCCGACAACAACGCATGGGTACCCACGACGATGCCTGCCCCGCCACCGGCGATGGCGTCCAACGCGGCCCGACGCTGCGCAGCACCCTGCGAGCCCGTCAGTAAGACAATCTCAGTAGCGTTCTCCGGAGAGCCCAGCACCCGACCCCCGCCCAGGTCACCCAGCAGCGACCGCAACGACTCGAAATGCTGGCCCGCCAGCACCTCGGTCGGAGCGAGCAGGACGGCTTGGCGTCCGGAATCGACCTCGGCAAGCATGGCCCGCAAGGCCACCACCGTCTTACCGGAGCCGACCTCGCCCTGCAGCAGCCGCTGCATCGGACGCGTCCGCGCCATGTCCGCGAAAATCTCCTCGCTCACCTCCACCTGACCGGCGGTCAGCACGAAGGGCAGCCGCTGGTCGAAAGCGGCGAGCAGGCCATCGTCAGATGGCAGCACCGGGGCCGCGGTATGGCCGGCAGCATCCGCCCGGCGGTAGGCCATGGTCACCTGCAAGGCCAGCGCCTCATCGAACTTGAGCCGGTCGACTCCGCGCTCGGCCGCCTCGATCGAGTCCGGACGATGAATCGACCGGTAGGCCTCGTACAGCTGTGGCAGCCCGAGCCGAGAGCGCAGCTCGGCGGGCATCGGATCATCGATCCCCTTCACGATGTCGAGCACAAGATCGGCGCATTCCGCGATCTGCCAGGTGGGCATCTTGCTGGTCGCCGGATAGATGCCCACCAATCCGGAGCGGCTCACCTGATGGGCCATCGACGTCTTCGCCTGATCGGCGCGGCCCACGATGTTGCCCTGCGCATCGAGCATCACGAAGTTCGGGTGGCTCATCTGCATCTGATAGTTGAAGGCTCCGACCTTACCGACGAAGATCCCTTTGACCCCCTTGCTGAGCTGCGCCTGCCAGAACTTCGTGTAGCGGTCCTTGCCGAAGAAGGTTGCCCTCAAGAAGCCGGTGCCGTCGGTGAGCTTGACCTCCAGCCGGCCGCGACCGTTCGGAGTATGTGCGGGATATGCGATCATCTCGGCCACCTTCGCGACCAGAGCGACATCCTCCCCCGGCTCCAAGCCACCCAGTTCGGTGGTCTCGGTGCCCGAGAGGTAGCGCCGGGGCAGGTGGCCCATCAGATCGGCCACCGTGACCAGCTTGAGGGCAGCAAGCGCCTTGCTGGTCGGAGCACCCAGCACCTCGGCCAATGGCGTGGCCAGCTGCCGGAAAGCCTCGGTGCGCCACGGCCCGCTCACTCGCCGCCCGCTGGGTGCGCGTGAGGTCTGCTGTGCGGATGCCCTCTTTTCAGCCACCTCAGCAGACTACCGGCGCCGACCGACACTCAACGGCAAGCAAAATGCCCGCTGTCCGACAGGACAACGGGCATCAAGCGGAAAAGGCAGCGTCAGCGAGTGACGCGGCCGGCCTTCAGGCAGCCGGTGCACACATTCAGGCGCTGGGGAGCACCATTCACGACTGCACGCACCCGCTGGATGTTCGGGTTCCAGCGCCGGTTGGTCTTCTTCTTCGACCAGGGGACGTTGTGCCCGAAGCCTGGGCCCTTACCGCAAACCTCACACACGGCAGCCATGGGAGCACTCCTCGTTCTGGATAACGTTCTGTTTCTTTCGCAGCGCGCCGTCGAGACGCAACCACGCAAGCTTAGCCAATGGATGGTGACACTGCCAAATCTGCTCGGCAGGCGCCGTCAGGCGACCGCAGCCCGCGCCGCCGCCGCCACGACCGCGACGAATGCAGATCAGACCGCGATCACCACGGGCACGATCATCGGACGCTTGCGGTAGGTGCGCGAGACCCAGCGTCCGATCACCCGGCGCACCAGCTGCTGCAGCCGATGCGGATCGTCCACGCCTTCTTCCAGGGCATCGTTCAGCGCACCCCGGATGTCCTCGGTGATGGAATCGAAGATCGTCGGATCCTCCAGGAACCCCCGGGCGTTGATATCGGGTCCGGCGACGATGGTCTGGGAGCGCAGATCGACGGCCGCGATGACCGAGATGAAGCCTTCCTCACCGAGAATCCGGCGGTCGGTCAGCGAAGTCTCGGTGACATCGCCGACGGTCGTGCCGTCCACGAAGATATAGGACGCGTCCACCCGCCCGGTGCGCCTGGCATGACCATCGGCCAGGTCGATGACGTCGCCGTCCTCGGCCACGATCGTGTGATCGGCGGGGATCCCCGTCGCCTGAGCAAGCTTGGCGTTGGCCACCAGGTGCCGGGCCTCGCCATGAACCGGCAGCGCATTGCGCGGCTTGACGACGTTGTAGGTGTAGAGCAGTTCACCTGCGCTGGCGTGCCCCGAGGTGTGGACGAGCGCATTGCCCTTGTGCACCACCGTCACGCCCAGCCTGGTCAGCCCGTTGATCACCCGGTAGACCGCGTTCTCGTTACCCGGAATCAGCGAGGACGCCAGCAGCACCGTGTCGCCGGAGCCGACCTGGACGATCGGGTGTTCCCGATTGGCCATCCGCGCCAGAGCCGAGAGCGGCTCACCCTGCGAACCGGTCGAGATGACCACCACCTGGTCTTCGGGGTATTGCTCGATGTCGTTCAGCTCGATCAGCGTGCCGCCGGGCACCTTCAGGTAGCCGAGTTCTTGCGCAGTGGTCATATTGCGAACCATGGAGCGCCCGACATAGACCACCTTGCGGCCATGCCGCACGGCCAGATTGAGGATCTGCTGCACACGGTGCACGTGCGAGGCGAAGCAGGCCACCACGAGTTTCTGGGGAGCCTGGCCGAAGACCCGCTCCAGTGCGGGCTCGATGTCCTTCTCGGGAAGGGTGAAGCCGGCCACATCGGCGTTGGTGGAGTCGGCCATCAGCAGGTCGACCCCCCGCTCATCACTGGACAGCCGCGCGAACCCGCGCAGGTCAGTGATCCGCTTGTCGAGCGGCAGCTGATCCATCTTGAAGTCGCCGGTATGCAACACCACGCCGGCGCTGGTCTTGATCGCGACGGCCAGCGCATCCGGGATCGAATGGTTGACCGCGAAGAACTCCAGCTCGAACGGGCCGGCGACCACCGTGTCACCCTCGACCACCTGGTGATACATGGCGGTATCGCGCAGCCGGTGTTCGCGCAGCTTGCCGTCCACGAACGCCAAGGTCAGCTTGCTGCCGTAAAGCGGGATGTCCTGGCGGCGGCGCAGCAGGTAGGGCACCGCGCCGATGTGATCCTCGTGGCCGTGGGTGAGCACGAGGCCGACGATGTCGTCCAGCCGATCGTCGAGGTAATCCAGCCCGGGCAGGATCAGATCGACGCCGGGCTGGTCGTCCTCGGGGAACAGGACCCCACAGTCCACCACCAGCAGTTTGCCGTTGATCTCGAAGACGGTCATGTTTCGGCCGATGTCGCCGAGCCCACCGAGTGGGATGATGCGCAAGGTGTCGGGGGCCAGCCTGGGCGGCGTCTGAAGTGCACTCATATCGCGGCAATCCTAACCGGACGCCCCCCTCGTTCCTGCATTCCGGCGCGAATTGACAGTGCAACAGAAGGCGGATTCTGCCGCCGATGATAAACTGAAGCTGCTTTCACGCCCGTGAAAGTGTCGTGGGTCGCAGTGAAATCCGGTGAGAGTCCGGTGCTGTGCCGCAACTGTGAAGCCGATACTTTCGGACAAGCCAGGACATCTGTCCACGACCACGTTCTGTTCCTCGGACGAAGGACGGTTCGTGCGTCAGGGTCTCGCCCACCCGGCTCGCCCGACTGCCTCGTCCTCCGTCAGAAACCGGAGGATTCCCGCTGTGACTCATTCTTCTTCTGCGCGATCACCGCGTGCCATCGTGGGCGCGCTGCTGCTCGCGGCGATGCTGGCGGCGTGTGGAGCGCCGAACGATTCGGCCTCGTCCCAGCCCGCCCAAAGCCCCGGCGCGTCCGGATTCCCCGTCGACGTGGTCAGCGGTGCCACCGGGTCGACCGACACGATTACTGTCGACCAGCGTCCGGAGGCGATCGTCTCGCTCAGCCCCACGGCGACCGAGTCGCTGTTCGCCATCGACGCCGGCGCCCAGGTCGTCGCTGTGGACGAGCAGTCGAACTATCCCGCCGAGGCTCCCGTCACGCAGCTGTCGGGATACACGCCCAACGTCGAGGCGATTCTCAACTACTCCCCCGATCTGGTCATCACGGCGATGCCCGATCCCGACACCGTCGCCAGTCTGGCAGCCGCAGGCGTCCCCACCCTGGCATTGCCCCCTGCGAGCACCCTGGACGAGGCCTACGATCAGCTCGCCCGTCTCGGCCAGGCCACCGGCAATACCGATCAGGCCGCAGCACTCGTGGCGGACATGAAGTCCCGGATCGAACAGGCCGTGTCTGCCGCTCCCGACCTGAGCGGTGTCAGCTACTTCCACGAGTTGGACCCAACGTTGTACACCGTGTCCAGCAGCAGTTTCATCGGCGAGATCTACGGGCTGTTCGGCATGAAGAGCATCGCGGACGCCGCCCCGGGCGGTGACGCATTCCCCCAGCTGTCCGAGGAGTTCGTGGTCGATGCCAACCCCGATGTGATCCTGCTTGCGGACGCCCAATGCTGTGGGGTCACTCCCGAATCGGTCGCCCAGCGTCCCGGCTGGGCCGAGGTGCGCGCCGTCCAGCAGAACCAGGTCTTCGTCCTGAACGCCGATATCGTCAGCCGCTGGGGTCCGCGCGTCGTCGACTTCGTTGAGTCCATCTCCTCCTACGCATCCCAGCTGAATCTCGAACACGCATGACCACCACGCGTACCGCAGGAACGGTGACGGGCACGATGCCCAGCACCGCTCCTGCGGTCGTGCCAAGCGCCCCACGCCGGGCTCGGCGGGCCCTGCGCTGGGTGCTCGCCGTCGTCGTCCTGCTGGCAGCTCTGCTTGCCGGCGCCCTGGTTGGGCCGGCCGGGCTGACTCCGGCAAGCGTGCTGGCCGAATTGGCCAACGCACTGCCCGGCGTCGACATCGATTCCGGGCTGACGACTCAGCAGCAGGCCATCTTGTGGCAGATCCGACTTCCCCGGGTGATACTCGGCAGCATCGTCGGCGCCACGCTGGCCGTTTCGGGCGCCGCCTACCAGGGCGTCTTCCGCAACCCACTCGCTGACCCCTACCTGCTGGGTGTTTCGGCCGGTGCCGGGCTGGGCGCCACCATCGCGATCACCGCCGGTGGCGGCATCGGCGCATTCGGCGTGCCGGCATTCGCCTTTGCGGGTGGCCTGCTGGCCGTCGGCGCCACCTATGCGCTGGGCGCAACGGTCGGCGGCGGGCGAACCTCGACGGTCATCATCTTGGCCGGTGTGGCAGTGGCGGCCTTCTTCAGTGCCATTCAGACCTTCGTCCAGCAGCGATTCGACGATTCGCTGCTCGCCGTCTACACCTGGATCCTCGGCCGTCTCAGCACCAACGGCTGGTCGGATATCGTCACGATCGCGCCCTACGTCGTGCTCAGCTGGGTCGTCTTGCTGTTGCATCGCCGGGTCCTGGACGTTCTGGCGCTCGGCGACGTCGAGGCCGCCAGCCTGGGCATCAATGTTCCCCGGGTGCGGCTCGTTCTCGTCCTCACTGCGACCTTGGGCACCACCGCAGTAGTCTCGGTGAGCGGCCTGATCGGCTTCGTCGGAATCGTGGTCCCGCACGCGATGCGGCTGATCTTCGGCAGCTCATATCGGCTGCTGCTGCCGCTGTCCATGCTGTTCGGCGCGGCATTCCTGGTACTGACCGACGTCGCGGCCCGCAGCCTGATCGCACCCGCCGAGTTGCCCATCGGCGTGGTGACGGCTCTGCTGGGCGCACCTTTCTTCCTGGTCGTGCTGCGCCGCGGAAGGGCGATCTCGTGAGCATCCTGGAATGCCGCGACCTGTGCATCACCCGCGGCCAGGCGCAGGTGGTGAGCGACCTGACGCTGAGCGTCCGGCAAGGGGAATGGCTGGCGGTGGTCGGCCCCAACGGTGCGGGCAAGACCTCGCTGCTGCATGCGATCGCCGGTCTCATCCCCTTGTCCGGCGAGCTCCGGCTGGCCGGCCAGAATCCGGCGACGCTCACCCGCCGCCAGTACGCGCGTGTCGTCGCGCTGATGCCTCAGCAACCTGCCGTGCCTGCGGGCATGAGCGTCCGCGAACTGATCGCATTGGGACGCACTCCGTTTCTGCACCGCTTCGGCACCGAATCGTCCGACGACCGGCAGGCCGTGGATACCGAGATCATTCGGCTGGGCTTGACCGAGCTCGCCGATCGACCGGTCGATCAGCTGTCGGGAGGGGAACTGCAGCGAGTGATCCTTGCCCGGGCCTTGGTTCAAGAACCCCGTCTGCTGCTGTTGGACGAGCCCACCAGCGCGTTGGACATCGGTCACCAGCAGACCGTCTTGGAGCTGGTGGATCAGCTGCGCCGAGAGCGCGGGATCACGGTGCTCGCCGCCATGCACGACCTCACGCTGGCCGCGCAGTATGCCGACCAGATGCTGCTGGTGGAGCGGGGACGCCTGGTCGACAGCGGTCGGCCCAGCGATGTGCTTCAGTCGGTTCAGCTCAATCGCACCTATGGCGCCAGAGTCGAGGTACTGGCGCGCGACAGCGGGCCGGCGGTCATCCCGGTCCGCCCCAACCGGGCCTGAGACGACAGCTCCTAGGATGGCGGGGTGACTCATGAATTGCACCCCGACAGCGTCCGGCTGGCGATGCCTGCTGAGGCCCTCGGTATCGTCGAGGTCCAGCGGGCTTGGCTGGCCGGCCAACCCCGGTTGGCCGCCGTCTTGGATGAGCTGGACGCCGAAACGATGGCCCAGGCCTGGGTCAGCGCGATTCTGCGTCCACCGCTGGCCACCTATCGGGTGCTGGTCGCGCTCGACCAGTCGAACGCGATCGTCGGTTTCGCTGCCGTGGGGCCCAGCGATGATCCCGATGCCGAACCGACCGATGCAGTGGTCGCCCAGTTCTGCATCCACCCCGATGCGCTGGGCCAGGGTCACGAGGACCGACTGATGCACGCGATCGCCGACACGCTACGGGCCGATGGCTTCGCGCGGGCGACCTGGTGGGCGAACGCCGATGATGACTCGACCCGTGAGCTGCTGGACGCGTCCGGCTGGGCACCCGATGGCGCTCATCAAGAGATCGGCGACGAGGACGATCACGTTCGCATCAAACAGGTGCGACTGCACACCGCACTGGTCTAGGTCGTCTCTGGTTCGCCGGTGTGCCCGCTCACATGAAATCGCCGACCGCCACGTTCTGGCCGGTCAGCCGCACGCTGATGGTATCTGCACCGATGCTGAGGCCCTGATAACTCAGCCCGGCTGGGGTGGGCAGCTGCAGGTCCGGGGCCAGCTGGTCGAGAGCCAGCTGAACGATGGTGGACGGCAGCGGCAGGGTGTAGTCGGCCAGCGCGACGCTGGGATTGTCGAGCACCAGGGCACCGTCGGCCTGCAGCGACAGTTCGGCCTGAAGCTCGATCGGGATGACTCTTTGCATGATCTCCACCGAGGTTTTCGCCGAAATGCGGTCATCGTGCACGCGACTTATCGGGAAGCCGAGCAGCACGCTCAGTTGATTCCAGGTGATGGAGGCTGTGGCGTCCAACCGTTCTGCATTGGCCCGACCGAGGTCGTCGATCGGACTCAGCCCGGTCACCGCGATGTCGACGCGTTCGACGGTCGCCTTCCTGGCCTCGTTGGCGACTTCTGCGTCCACCACGCTCACCTGAGCGTCCGGCAGCCTCTTGGTGAGGCCGACCAGGGCAAACGGCCAGCCGCCCAGCCGGACATCCGCAGCTCCGCCGTGCTGGCTCTCGATCTGCTGACCGATCTGGCTCTCGACGTGAATGCGCAGCAGTTGGTCGCCACCGATGACGGCGGCAGCAAGAGCGACCACCACCACAACCGCGATCCAGGACCTTTTCATGTGCGGTACCCGACCAGCGCTGGGTCAGGCGATGCCGAGAAGATCGTCGATGCCGATGGTCAGGCCGGGACGCTTCCCCACGGCCCGTACCGCGCCCAGCACACCCGGCATGTAGCTGCTGCGGTGGAAGGAGTCATCTCGAATGGTGAGCATCTCGCCGGGATTGCCGAAGACGACTTCCTCGTGCGCGAACAGGCCCTGCAACCGCACCGAATGCACGTGGACTCCGTCGACGACGGCGCCGCGGGCACCGTCCAGCTCCTTGACGGTGGCATCGGGCATCGGCGGGCAATCGGCATCGGCCCGCGCTCCGGCGATCATGTTCGCGGTGGTGATCGCGGTGCCCGAGGGGGCATCCACCTTGCGAGGATGATGCAACTCGATGACCTCGACGGATTCGAAGAACGGGGCGGCCTTCGCCGCGAAGTGCATCAGCAGCACTGCGGCGATGGAGAAGTTGGACGCGATGAGTACGTTGACACCCGGCTTGGCGGCCAGCCAGCCGCGCACCTCGTCATATTTGGCGGGGCTGAAGCCGGTGGTACCGACGACAGCATTGATGCCATGATCGATGCACCATTTGATGTTGTCCATCACGGCATCGGGGTGAGTGAAATCGATCACGACCTGCGCTTTTTCGACCTCGGTGCGATCATCGCCGGCATCGACGCCCGCCACCAGCTGCAGGTCAGCGGCCTCGTCGACCGCCTTGCAGATCTCCCGCCCCATGCGCCCCTTGGCTCCGAAAACCGCCACCTTGATCATCTGCTGCTCACCTCTCGCGTTCGTATGAGTCCAGACTAGAGGATCGGCCCCCAGGTCTTGTATTCGTACGTGTGTTCGATTAAACTGGTGTCATGGAAGACCCCACCTGCGACCCCAGAAACCTGGTCCCGCCCGCGAGCAGCACCGAGGCGTTCAAAGCCCTCGATCATGCGCATCAGCAGTTGATCGCTGCTGAGATAGCCGAACTGATCATGATCACCCACGCCGCCGACCTGTGGAGAATCGATGATGATGCCGTCAGTGAGGGCATCGAGCGGCTCATGCAACCCGGACACGACGGTACGCCGAAGGTCGGCGAGTTCCTCGCCTTGGAAGTTGGCGCCCTGCTGGGCATGTCACCTCAATCCGCCCTTTTCCACATCGGTGATGCCCTCGATCTGCGCCACCGGCATCCGGCGCTATGGACTGCTGTGCTGGCGGGCAAGGTGCGGGTATGGCAGGCAATGAAGATCTGCCGGGAGGCTGCGCACCTGTCCGCTGCAGCTGTGGCAGAACTCGACAAGACGGTCGCCAACGGGCTGTCGATGATGCCACTCCCGAGGATCATGGCGGCGCTGCCCGGCTGGATCACCGCAGCCGATGAAGACCTGGCTCGCAAGCGAGCCGCGGCCCAACGGCAAAGCCGCAAGGTTCAGGTCTCCCGAATCGAGGACGGACATGTGACGATCTGGGGCAAGGTCGACCCCGCCGACGGGATCGCCTTCGATCGTGCGCTGACCGGAATCGCTAAGACCCTGCCGACCCAGCCCGATCCGCTGTTCGGCAGCGACTTGGATCGTCGTCGCGCCGCTGCCGTCGGAATCCTGGCGAGACAAGCCTTCGGTCAGGACGCGCTGCCCAGCCACACCCTGGTCGTCCACATCAATGCCGACGATCCCGCGCTCAGCCCGGCCATCAGCACCTCTGAGAATGCGCGGGCTGCCACCGAGAACACCGGAACGCCTGCGCCGGCCACCGGCGTCGCGCGGGTCGAAGGTTGGGGACCATTGCTGACCGAGCGACTCCCCCAGTTCCTGGCGGAGTCGAATGTCATCGTGAAGCCGATCCTGGATCCCGGGCAGCTGCAAGCATCGGACTGCTACGAGACTCCCGATCGGATGAGGTTCGCAATCGAACAGCGCAATCGCGTCCAGCGGTAGGGAGAAGCGGCGGCCCGCAAGCGCAATGCCTGCGGGCCGCCGTTCGGTAACTCAGAGGAAGCGAGCTCAGTTCTGCTCGGAGGTCTTCTCCTCGGATTCCTCGATCACCGGGACGAGCGAGAGCTTGCCACGGTCATCGATGTCGCTGATCTCGACCTGGAGCTTCTGGCCGACGCTCACCACGTCCTCCACGTTCTCCACGCGCTGGCCGCCGTTCAGCTGGCGCATCTTCGAGATGTGCAGCAGGCCGTCCTTGCCGGGCAGCAGCGAGACGAACGCGCCAAAGGTGGTCAGCTTGACCACGGTGCCGAGGTAACGCTCGCCCTTCTCCGGCATGGTCGGGTTGGCGATCGCATTGATCATCTGGCGGGCCAGCTCGGCGGCCTCACCGCTGGTGGCACCGATGAAGATGGTGCCGTCCTCCTCGATGGAGATGTTGGCGCCGGTGTCGTCCTGGATCTGGTTGATGACCTTGCCCTTGGGGCCGATGACCTCGCCGATCTTCTCGACCGGGATGTGCACGGTGATGATCCGCGGCGCGTTGACGCTCATCTCGTCGGGTGTGTCAATGGCTTCATTCATCACGCCGAGGATGGTGGTGCGAGCGTCCTTGGCCTGCAGCAGCGCTGCGGCCAGCACGTCCGAAGGAATGCCATCGAGCTTGGTATCGAGCTGCAGCGCAGTGATGAACTCCGACGTACCCGCGACCTTGAAGTCCATATCGCCCAGGGCATCCTCAGCGCCCAGGATGTCGGTCAGCGCCAGGTAGTGAGTCTGACCGGACTCGTCGGTCTCGCTCATCAAGCCCATGGCGATGCCGGCCACCGACGCGCGCAGCGGCACACCGGCATTGAGCAGAGCCAGCGTGGACGCGCAGACCGAGCCCATCGAGGTCGATCCGTTGGAGCCGATGGCCTCGGAAACCTCGCGAATCGCGTAGGGGAACTCCTCGCGGCTCGGCAGCACCGGAACGATGGCCCGCTCGGCAAGTGCGCCGTGGCCGATCTCGCGGCGCTTCGGCGAACCGACGCGGCCGGTCTCACCGGTCGAGTACGGCGGCATGTCGTACTGGTGCATGTAGCGCTTCGAGGTGACAGCGCTCAAGGTGTCAAGCTTCTGCTCCATGTCGAGCATGTTCAAGGTGGTGATGCCCAGCACCTGGGTCTCACCGCGCTGGAACAGCGAGCTGCCGTGGACCCGCGGAATGATGCCGACCTCGCTCGACAAGGGGCGGATGTCCTTGGGGCCACGGCCGTCGATGCGCTTGCCGTCGCGCAGCACACGACCACGGACGATCTTCTTCTGCATCGACTTGAAGGCCGCCGAGATCTCGCCCTCGCGGCCCTCGAACGCCTCGTTGTTGTTCATCTGATCGAGGATCGAATGCTTGAGGTCCTTCTCAGCAGCCTGACGATCGAGCTTGTCGGCGATCTGTTCGATGCGATCGAGCTCTTCCTGGCCCAAGACCAGAACCTGCTCGTAGACGTCGTCCTCGTACTCCTTGAAGACCGGGTAGGGGTAGGTCTCCTTGTCGATCTGCTGGGCCAGCTCGGCCTGAGCGTCGCACAGCACCTTGATGAACGGCTTGGCAGCTTCCAGGCCACCGGCCACCACGTCTTCGGTGGGGGCGGTCTTGCCCGAGCGCACCAGGTTCCAGGTCGCCTCAGTACCGCCGGCCTCGACCATCATGATGGCCACGTCGCCGTCGGCCAGCACTCGTCCGGCGACCACCATCGAGAAGGTAGCGCCCTGCTCCTGCTCGACGGTCGGGAAACAGACCCACTGCTCGTCGATCAACGCGACGCGCACGGCACCGATCGGGCCGTGGAACGGAAGGCCGGCGATCTGGGTGGACATGGATGCGGCATTGATCGCCACCACGTCGTACTCGACCTGCGGGTTGAGTGCCAGCACGGTCACCACGACCTGGACCTCGTTGCGCAGACCCTTGACGAACGCCGGACGCAGCGGCCGATCGATCAGGCGGCAGGCCAGGATCGCGTTCTCGCTGGGACGGCCCTCGCGGCGGAAGAACGAACCGGGGATGCGTCCCACGGCGTACATCTTCTCTTCGACGTCAACGGTCAGCGGGAAGAAGTCAATGGACTCGCGCGGAGATTTCTGCGCAGCGGTGGCCGACAGCAGCATCGTGTCGCCATCCAGGTAGACCGCGGCAGCGCCGTCGGCCTGCTGAGCCAGCACACCGGCCTCGAAACGCACGACATGTTTGCCGAACGTCCCGTTGTCGATGATCGCCTCAGCGAATTTGAGGTTTTCACCCTCCATGAAATTGTGTCCTCTCCTATGTTCAGACAGACGCTGCCCACGTCGCGCGGGCGCGTCTTCGGTAAGGACGCAAGAAACCACCGGAGGATTCCGGTCTCGACTGCCGGTCTTCGATCGAGGTCATCGGGATCACCCATTCGGCGGCCCGATGACCACTACCGAGGACCAACAATCCCTGGTCTTCTCGCGTCGTGGTGCTGCCCTTCGAGCAGCGGGAATGTGAAGTTTTCTCCAGATTCAATGATGCCGGGATGGGACAAGGAATGCACGTCCGCCGCCGCGCTTGAAGATGACAAAACGGGGAGTCGCCGCTGTGGGCTTCTCCCCGTGTGTCCCGCTACGACGTCACCGGCGAAGGCCGAGACGCGCGATGAGTGCGCGGTAATGGTCGATGTCTTCCTTGGCCACGTAGTTCAGCAGCCGGCGACGCTGACCAACCATCAGCATCAGACCCCGGCGGCTGTGGTGGTCACCCTTGTGAATCTTGAGGTGTTCGGTCAGATGGGCGATGCGGGCAGTCAGCAGCGCAATCTGCACGTCCGGAGAGCCGGTGTCACCAGGATGCGTGGCGTACTCTTCGATAATCTTCTTTTTGGTCTCAGCGTCCATAATCAGCCTCTCCAGCTCGTTGCGCGGTGCCCCCGGTGCAGGTTGCGAGTGGGGGCTCTTGGACATCCGCGGCCGATCTAACGGCAACCTGGTAAAGATAGCACAGCCGGGCCGGCGATCTCGAACCGGGCTCAGTCGATCCCCAGCACCACCCGGGTGGCGGCTACGTCCTTGTTCATCTGCTCGATCAGCTCATCGATCGAACCAAAACGCACCTGACCACGCAGATGCTCGACGAACTCCACCGCGATGTTGATGCCGTAGAGCTCGAGATCGGTGCGGTCCAACACATAGGATTCGACGCGCCGCTCGACGCCGTCGAAGGTCGGGTTGGTGCCAACGCTGATCGCGGCCGGCATCCGTATTGCCGACGGCTGGTCGAGCCTGCGCAACCAGCCCGCGTAGACGCCATCGGCGGGTGTGGCCAGGTCTGCAGCGACCGGAAGATTCGCGGTCGGGAAGCCGAGCTCGCGGCCGCGCTGATCACCGACCACCACCACCCCGCTCAGCCGGAAGAGTCTGCCCAGATGACGAGCTGCAGCAGCAACGTCGCCGGTCGCCAGTGCCGAACGCACGAACGATGAGCAGGTGCGCTCGGAGTCGATGCTGACCAGATGAATGATGTCGACATCGAAGCGACCCTTGCCGAACTCGCGCATCATTTGGGGGGTACCTGCGGCACGGTTGCCGAAGGTGAAGTTCTCCCCCACCACGACGACCGCGGGGTTGAGCGGTCCCAAGATGGTGTCCACGAACTTCTGCGGTGACCAGGCCGCGACATCACGGGTGAACTGAACGACTCGGACCTCGTCGGCGCCGTAGCGGCGAAGCAGGTCGATGCGGTCCGACAGTGAGGTCAGCAGCAACGGCTGATGACCGGGGGCCACCACGCTCATGGGGTGCGGCCAGAAGGTGACGACGATGACCTGCAGCGGTTCGCGCTCGGTGCCCAGTTCCTGGGCGTGCTCCACGGCCGTGCGCAGCAGCTGTTGGTGCCCCGTATGTACACCATCGAAGTTTCCGATGGCTACCACACTTCGTCGCATACCCGCTCCTGCTCGCACCGATGGTCCGGCGACTGCAGGACCGCGGTCCAGCTTAATGCCTCAATGGGACCGCTTGGACGCATTCCCAGGTGACTGATCGAAGGATCAGCTGCCCAATTCGCAACACGCCGAAGAATCTTGCGTCCATACCGCATCTGACAGCCCGTTTCGCGAGCACACAGCGTCTCGCTAGGCTATCTAGCTGTGGAGCTGATCGTTTCGTCCGCCATGGTCTTCATCTTGATCATGGATCCCTTCGGCAATGTGCCGCTGTTTCTGGCCGCGCTCGCCCATACCGCGCCCGAGCGCCGCAGGCGGGTGATCGTCCGCGAACTGCTGATCGCTTTGGGCATCATGCTGGCTTTCCTTTTCGGCGGTCAGGCCTTCATGAGGGTCTTCCATATCGATGCGCCGGCGTTGACGGTGGCCGGCGGAGTCATCTTGATGCTGATCGCGCTGCGCATGGTCTTCCCGACTCCCGAACGCAATCTGCGCGAGAAAGCGCCCGACGATGAGCCGTTCATCGTCCCGCTGGCGATCCCCTATGTGGCAGGGCCGTCGTTGCTGGCCATGGTGATCGTGCTGGTCTCAGGCAATCCGGATGCGCTGCCGAGTTACCTGGTCGCACTGGTACTGGCCTGGCTGGGCTCGGCTCTGGTGCTCTACTTCAGCCACGGCCTGAACCGGGTGCTCGGCCCCAAGACATTGCTGGCCGTGGAACGGCTGATGGGCATGGTGCTGGTCATCGTGGCCACTCAGATGACACTCGAAGGAGTGGCCGAATTCTTCCAGATCGTCCGCTGACCGACCGGCCGGTGGGTGCCGAACCGCATTCTCGGCTCGGCACCCAACCATCAACCGGTCGATCTGAAAACTACAGTTGGCTACCCACGCGCCGGGCGCCGATCATCAAAGCGATTCCGGCCACGGTGCAGAAGATACCCCAGACGATGGCGAGCCAACCCAGCAGGAACGCCAGCGACAGCGCCGCTTCGGCGGGATTCGCCACGAAGATCGCACCCGCGATGACCAGCAGCACGCCGGAAACCACGACCCACCACTTATGGTTGCCGGGCAACGAGAAGCCACCGGCGAAAACGAAGACGCCGTGGACGATCAGCCAAATCCCCAGTACCCAAGTGAGCACGGCAGCCGACATGAACGGATTGAAGACCACGATGATTCCGGCGACAATTCCGAGGATTCCGGAGAAAATCAGCCATCCGCGGCCCGGGACCCCAGCCGATGTGGCGCCCAATGCCAGCTCTCCGATGCCGTCCACCAGCGCATAGATGCCCCAAACGAGGGCGAATGCTGCGACAGTCAGTCCTGGCCAGGTGAGCACGATCGCCCCCAGGACGATGGCGAGCGCCCCCTGCCCGATCAACACCCACGCTGCTTGCTTTCCCAGCAATTCCATTGCAACTCCTTTGATGAGGTGGCGCTCGTCCGCGGTGTTTTTCTGCCGGCGGCTGAACGCTGACACTCAGACAAACACCGCGACCGGTCGGCTGCATTCCCCATCCGGACGATAGAGCGCCAATAATTCCCCCGACGGCCCGATAATACCGGTTACCGCGGCGGGTACCTGGGTGTCCAACGCTCGTCCAAAACCGACATCGCGCGCACCGGCTTCGTCGATCTCGACCACCGGAAAGCTCAGCCTTGCCGCCTCGGCCATGCTCATCAGCGGGGTTTCGGCGGTCAGCGAGTCCAGTGCGACGGCGTCGTCCAGCAGATAGCGTCCGATCCGGGTGCGCCGCAACATCGTCAGATGCCCGCCCACCCCCAGCGCATCGCCGAGATCGCGGGCCAGCGCCCGCACATAGGTGCCCGAGGAACACTCGACCTCGACATCCACATCGAGGTAGCCGGCCACCGGGCGCGCCGCGAGCACTTCGAACCGGCCGACGGTCACCTCACGGGTGGCCAGCTGCACGTTCTCACCGGCGCGTGCCCGGGCGTAGGCACGCTTGCCGTCCACCTTGATCGCCGAAACCGTGCTCGGACGCTGCATGATCGCACCCCGGAAGGCACCCATGGCGACTGCCACCTGAGGCAGCGACAGACTGGACGCGTCTGCTCCCCCGGTCGGTTCCCCCTCAGCATCATCGGTCGTGGTGGACGCGCCCAGCCGGATGGTTGCCGAGTACGCCTTGTCATGCAGAGCCAGATGGCCCAACAGCCTGGTGGCCCGGTTGAGCCCGACGATCAGCACTCCGGTGGCCATCGGGTCCAAGGTGCCCGCGTGGCCGACCTTTCGCGTCCCGAAGACACGGCGGACCCGTCCGACCACCTGATGAGAGGTCCATCCGGTGGGCTTGTCGATGATCAGCAGGCCGGAAGCGGTGGCGTTCACCTTGAACTCATCTCTCCTCTACGGGCAGGACTGCTGTGACGGCGCTCGTGAACCTGCATCGCCTTGCCATTCGGCCGACGCTCATGCCCGGCGCAGGACGTCGTCGATGAATGCGGTCGCCCGGCCGGCATCGGTGGTGCGCAGCAGGTAGTACTCGTTGCCCATCTGCGGAACGAAGAGCTCGAGATTGCGCTGGTGGGCAACGATCGCATCGCCGTAGATCTCGGCCAGCCGATCGGAGCTCAGCTGGTAGTCGCGATGGTCGCGCCGCGATGCATAGACACAGCGCGCGGGGTCCTGCGTGGCCTGCCGGGCCGCCCCGGTGTCGTGACCACTCACCACGTCGGCATAGATCTGATAGACATCGGCGTTGCGCGCGTAGTTGTACATGTCGACCGTCACTCCGCCTGCCGGACGCATGTTCACCTCCAGCGCGACGAAGTCGCCGACCTCACCCAGACCAGGCTTGGCATCCGACAGCCGGAAGAACTCGAGGTGGAACCAGCGGTTGCGCACCCCGAAAGCCTTCAGCACGCGCTGTCCGAGTTCCCGCAGTCTGTCCGGCATCTCGTCGAGCACCTGATAGGCCAGGTCGAGGTCGTTCAGCACGATGTCCATGATGGACGGCGGCCACAGCGTCGCGGCCTCGAAGACCGGCACCGAGTCGTGGTCGACGATACCGTCGTAGCTGATGATGTCGCCGGTGACGAACTCCTCCATCACCATCGGCCCATCGGCCGGCTCGGAACAGAAACCGGCCAGCTCGGCGTCATCGCGCAGCTGGTAGGTGTGGGTCGCACCCATTCCGAATTCGGGTTTCACGATGACCGGGTAGCCGACCTGGGCAACGAACTCCTGCGCCGCCTCCAGGGTCGTGATCCTGATCTGTCTGGCCGTGGGAACCCCGGCACGCAGATAGACCTGCTTCATGTCGACCTTGGAGCGGATCTCATTGACCTTCTCGGCCCGGCGTCCGGTGTGGATATTGAAGTCGGTGCGCAGCCTGGCGTCGAGTTGCAGCCAGTACTCGTTGTTCGACTCCACCCAGTCGACACGACCATGGCGGGCGATCAGATGCGCCATCGCCCGATAGACCCGGTTGTAGTCCTCCAGGGAATCCACCCGGTAGTACTCGGTCAGCGCCGCCGTCAGCCCGTTCGGGAGTTCGTCGTAGGGCGCGTCGCCGATCGCCAACACGGTGACCCCGGAGGCGGCCAGCCGCTCGCAGAAATAAACGTTCGTCGGCGGATATGCGGGGGAAATGTAGACGAAGGTGGTCATCGGATCCCTTCTCAGCTCGGTGGGGGTGAGGTCGTGCCTCATCAAGTCAAGAGGTTCCGCAGCGGAGCATCGTCGCGCTGCGGAACCTCCTGCGGCCTTCTCCCGGCCAGAACCGGGCATCGGGCGGGGCCTACGCCAGGGGTATTACTCGTCGGCAGGTTCTACCGGCTTCTTGTAGGGGTCGGCCTCGCCGGCGAATGCGGAGCCCTCGCGCTCCTTGGCCAGCTCGGCGTCGGCCGCCTGCACGCGGGCGAGCAGGTCTTCCATCTCCTGGGCGGTCTTCTCGCTGGCGTCCGGGACGAAGGTCAGTGTGGGAGTGAACTTCAGCCCGAGTTGCTGCCCGATGGTGGTGCGCAGCAGGCCCTTGGCCGATTCCAGCGCGGTCGCGGTGTCGCTCACCCCGCCTGCGGCATCGGCCTCGCGGCCGTCCAGCGAACGCCCGAGATCGGTGTAGAAGACGGTCGCCTCGCGGCCATCGCCGGTGAGCCGCACATCGGTGATGGTGACGAATCCGAGTCGCGGATCCTTGACACGGCGCCCCAGCATCTCGGCGATGATCCGCTGGATTTGATCCTCAAGCTTGGCGATTCGTGGATTTGCCATTTTCCCTCCCGATAAGATGATGCGGATTGCGGGCGGAAGACGCTATGTCTTCCGCCCGCAACCGTTAGTGATTCAGTGGATCAGTCGCGAGCCTTCTCGATCATCTCGTAGGTCTCGATAACGTCGCCGATCTGAATATCAGAGTAGTTGGCCAATGTCAGACCGCATTCGAAGCCCTCGCGGACCTCGGTGACATCGTCCTTCTCCCGGCGCAGCGAGGCGATCGAGGTTTCGGCGACCACCACACCATCGCGCAGCAGGCGCGCCTTGGCATTGCGCCTGATGTGACCGTCGGTGACCATACAACCGGCGATGTTGCCGAACTTGGAGCTGCGGAAGATCTCCCGGATCTCCGCGGTGCCCTGAGTCTTCTCCTCGTAGATCGGCTTGAGCATGCCCTTGAGGGCAGCCTCGATTTCGTCGATCGCGTCGTAGATGACCGAGTAGTACCGGATATCGACGTTCTCCTGATCGGCCAGGCGGGCTGCCTGCACGGTCGGGCGGACGTTGAAACCGATGATGACCGCGTGCGGGGTGGACGCAGCCGCCAGCGACACGTTGGTCTCGGTGATGGCACCGACACCACGGTCGATGACGCGCAGGCCGACCTCGTCGGACACCTCGATCTTCGACAGGGCATCTTCCAGGGCTTCGACCGAACCTGCGCCGTCGCCCTTCAGGATAAGCGTCAGCTCGCTCGTCTCGCCCTTTTCGAGTTGCTCGAACAGCTCTTCCAGGGTCTTGCGGCGCGAGGACTGAGCCTGCAGCGCGGCACGACGGTTGGCGTCCCGCTTCGCGGCGATCTGGCGAGCCATCCGGTCGTCCTCGACGACCAGGAAGTTGTCGCCGGCTCCCGGCACGCTGGTCAGGCCGAGCACCTGAACCGGCATGGACGGCGGAGCCTCGTCGATCGTGTCACCACGGTCGTTGATCATCGCGCGAACGCGGCCGTGAGCCGCACCCGCCACGATCGAGTCGCCCCGGTGCAGCGTGCCGCGCTGAATGAGCACGGTGGCCACCGGGCCACGGCCCTGATCGAGGTGGGCCTCGATCGCCACGCCCTGGGCGTCCATGGTCGGATTGGCGCGCAGATCAAGAGCTGCGTCGGCGGTCAGGATGATCGCCTCCAGCAGATTGTCCAGGCCGACCCGGGTGACCGCGGAGACATCCACGAACATGGTCTGGCCGCCGTATTCCTCAGGCACCAGGCCGAACTCCATGAGCTGACCTCGCACCTTCGCCGGATCGGCGCCGGGCTTGTCGATCTTGTTGACCGCGACCACGATCGGCACATCGGCTGCCGTGGCATGGTTGAGGGCCTCAATCGTCTGCGGCATCACGCCGTCATCGGCCGCCACCACCAGAACGGCGATGTCGGTCGACTTGGCGCCACGCGCACGCATCGCGGTGAAGGCCTCATGGCCGGGGGTATCGATGAAGGTGATGGCACGTTCCTCGCCGTCCACCTCGGTCTCGATCTGGTAGGCACCGATCGACTGGGTGATACCACCGGCCTCTTTACCCTGCACATTGGTGTCGCGCAGCGCATCCAGCAGCTTCGTCTTGCCATGGTCGACGTGACCCATGACGGTGACGACCGGCGGACGGGCCTCGAGATCGTGCTCGCCGCCTTCATTCTCACCGAACTCGAGGTCGAAGCTTTCGAGCAGCTCGCGGTCTTCGTCCTCGGGGCTGACGACCTGAATCTTGTAGTTCAACTCCGCGCCGAGGATCTCCAGCGTCTCGTCGGGAACCGACTGAGTCGCGGTGATCATCTCGCCGAGGTTGAACAGCACCTGCACCAGCTGCGCCGGCTCGGCGTTGATCTTCTCGGCAAGATCGGTCAGCGATGAACCACGGCGAAGACGGACGATCTGGCCGTCCCCACCACGGATGCGCACGCCACCGATCGACGGTGCCTGCATCTCATCGAACTCTTGACGACGCTGCTTCTTCGACTTGCGGCCCCGCCGATTGGATCCGGCGCGCCCGAAGGCACCCTGGGTTCCGCCGCGGCCACCGCGGCCACCACGGCCACCGGCCATGCCACCGCCGGGTGCGCCGCCCATCGAGGGGCCGCCACGACCACGGCTCGGACCACCGGGGCGTCCACCCCGGCCGCCACCGCCACCACCGGCGCCCTGCTGGGTGCCGAGCGAGGGGTTGGCGTGCTTGGGCATCATCGCGGGATTCGGACGCGGCATCCGGTCGCCGCCGCCGGGACGCGGCGGACGGCCCTCACCCGAACGGGGAGCGCCACCATCGCGGCTACCGGTACGCGGCTGGGAGGGACGACGGGCCTGGCCCATCCCCTGCGACGACGAGAACGGGTTGTTGCCCGGACGCGGAGCTCCCGGACGACGCACGTTCGCCGGTGTCGGACCCGGACGTGGACCCGAAGCGGCCTTACCGGAGCCGGTACCACCGGGAGCCGGAGTCCGGCGCGGTCCCGGAGTCGGACGGGGACCGCCCTGGGATTGCGGCGATGCGGGGCGCGACTGCGGCTGGCTACTTACACCGGGCTTGGGATGCGGCCGCTGCTGAGCGGGCTTGCTCTGGGAGGCCTGTCCACCTTGGCCGTTGCCATTGCTCTGCCGCGGACCAGGCGCTGCGTGCTGGCCGGGCGTCGGACGCGGACCGGGAACGGCGCGCGGACCGGGTACCGGGTGCGGGCCCGGCGTCGCGCGCGGACCGACCTTGGCACCGGCCGCGGCCTGCGGCGCGTCGGGCTGTGGAGTCTGGGGTGTGGCGGATGTCTTCGGCTTGGGTGCCGGCGCGCCACTCTTCTTGGGTGCGGGGGCCTGATCGACAGCCCCCGACTTCGCGTCCTTATGAACGCCCTTCACCTTCTCGGTCACTCTGCGAACCACGGGTGCCTCGATCGTCGAGGACGCCGAACGGACGAATTCGCCCATCTCGTTCAGAGTGCTGAGAAGCTCCTTACTTTCCAAACCGAGCTCTTTAGCAAGCTCGTAGACACGGACCTTGGCCACTGATCTCCTTCGTGGTCCAGGCCCCGGGCCAGAACCACCTAGTTGTTTTCGGTGCTCATTGGTGAGTACTCATCGAGTCGTCATGAGCTGTCGCCCACCTTCTGGCTCTGCGTGATCACCGCGATACCCGGCCCCAGCCGCGCCTGACCGCGCCATGGGGCGCCATCATTGACGGGAGCTTTGCCGAGTTCTTCGGAACCTTCCCCGAAGACACGCGCTAGCCAGTGTATCGCGCTTGATCCCCGGATGCCCAACCACGAGACGCCAACCGTCTCGTTGTGTTGCCAGGGTCGTTGCCGGCTTCAGTCGGGCAGGGCTTCATCCGAGTCGTGACAGGCTTGGTCGGGCGAGGACGAAGCGGGCCAGTCCGCGAGCACGGCATCGTCGACTTTGCGACGGAAACTACGCGCGAAAGCGCCCCTGCGGCGGGCCGTGTCAGCACAGTGCGGGTCGGCGTGCAGCCACGCTCCCCGACCGGGCGCGTGCCCGGACGCGTCGACCCGCAGGACCGACCCGTCCAGGACGAATCGGGTCATGCCCGCCGGATCGCAGCTCTCGCGGCAGCCCACGCAGGTGCGCGCCGGCCGCCGCGATGCCCGATCAGGCACCCTCAACGGCTGTGTCGGGCTGGATGTCGATGCGCCATCCGGTCAGCCGGGCGGCGAGCCGAGCATTCTGGCCCTCGCGTCCGATGGCGAGGCTGAGCTGATAGTCGGGGACGATGACCCGGGCGGCCCGCGCGGCCGGGTCGAGCACGATCACCTGGTTGACCTTGGCCGGGCTGAGCGCGTTCGCGACGAACTTGGCCGGGTCGGCATCCCAGTCGACGATGTCGATCTTCTCCTCGTTGAGCTCGTGCATGACCGCGCGCACCCGCTGCCCCATCGGGCCGATGCAGGCGCCCTTCGCGTTGACCTCCGGATTGTTCGAATGCACCGCGATCTTGCTGCGGTGACCGGCCTCGCGGGCGATCTCCTTGATCTCGACGATGCCCTGCTCGATCTCGGGCACCTCCAGCGCGAAGAGCTTCTTCACCAGATTCGGATGGGTGCGGCTGACGATCACCTGCGGGCCGCGCAGTTCTTTGCGGACACTGACCACGTAGACGCGCATGCGCTTGCCGTGGGTGTATTCCTCGCCGGGAGCCTGCTCGGCCAGCGGCATGATCGCCTCGATCTGTCCGAGATCGACCCGCACCGAGCGGGTGTCGCGATCCTGCTGGATGACACCGGTCAGAATGTCACCCTCGGACGCGGCGAAGCGCCCGTACTTCTGTTCGTCCTCATGTTCACGCAGCCGTTGGAAGATCACCTGCCGGGCGGTGGCGGCGGCGACCCTGCCGAAGTCGGCCGGCGTGTCGTCGTACTCGCCGACCTGTTCACCGTCCTCGTTGAGATCAGGCACCATCACGGCGACGGTTCCGAGCTTGCGGTCGAGCACGACCCGAGCCCCCGGCTTGGCGCCGTCCGTCTTCAGGTACGCGTTCAGCAAGGCATCCTCGAGCGCCTTCAGTAGGTACTCGAGCGGGATCTCCTTGTCCCGTTCAATCGCCCGCAAAGCCGACAGATCGATATCCATCCCGTTCACTCCCCCGCTTCGTCGTGGTCATCGGTCAGGCGGCGGTTCATCTCCACCTGGATCACGGCCTTGGAAATCTGATCGAACCCGATCGTGCGCTCCTCACCGTCGACATCGACGGTGACGGACCGCTCATCGGCGGCGCTGATGCGCCCGGTCAGCGAGGTCCCGTCGGCAAGGGTCAGCGTGACCAGACGGGTCAGATTGCGGCGATAGTGCGCCGGCTTGGTGAGCGGCCGCGAGACTCCGCGGGTGCTGACCTCAAGGGTGTAGGGGGCGTCGCCGAGCGCATCGGTGTCGTCCAATGCCTGGGAAATCGCTCTGGTCGCGTCTGCGATCTGATCGAGGTCCGGCCCGGTTCCCGACGGTCCGTCTCCGTCCACTGTGACGCGGACGACCCGCCGCTTTCCCGCGGCCTGAACCTCGAGGTCATCGAGTTCGAGTTGGTGACCAGCGAGCACAGCCGCCAACTCCTCTTCGAGCCCGGTGTGCTTCATGGACGATCCTTTTGTGAGTTGAGCCAGTTGTTGGTCAGCATGACGCTGATCTGCCAGTCTAGGCCATCGTCTCGCGACCTGCACGCCGAGAGCACGCTAGGGTGACCCCATGATCCCCCCTGACCACCATCGCGGCTTGCGGCGGCGCGAGTTCATGCGGTTAGCCCTTGCCGGTTCGGCCGCGGTCACGCTGGCCGCGTGCGCCCCCAACCCGCTGATCACCGCCGATCAGAGTCCCAAGCCTCAGCCGACCTTGGACGACGCCCGGCGGCAGACGGCGCAGAGCGCTGCCGACCTTGCTGCCCTGGCAACGGCGTGTGCTGGGCTGGAGGACGCCGACGAGGCCTTCGCGGCTTGGTGCACCGCGCTGGCCGCGCAGCATCAGGCGCATCTGAGCGTGCTGTGCCAGGCCGATCCGCTGGGTGGGGTACTGGCGGATCCGACTCCTATTGAGCAGATCACGGCAGCCACGCCGGCAGTGCCGGCCGCGCAGGCCGAGGCCATGCAGGTGCTGGCGCAACGCCACGCCGAGTTGGCCGAGCTGACTTCGTCGGTGGCGGCCACCCAGAGCGGTGGATCCGATGCCGACCAGACTGCCGGCATGGCGCTGCTGTGGATCTCGCAGTGGCTCTGTGCGCAAGTGGCTGCCACAGCGTTCGGCTCCGGAGATGCCGCGGCGTTGAGTCCCGCCCCGGTGCAGGGCGAGGCGGTGCCCGCCCGCACCGAGATGGGAGACGCTGCGCAGGCCCGGCAGGTCGTGCTGAGCCATCAACGGGCGTTGGTCTTCGGGCTGCAGGCGCTCTACGGACGCGCCGACTACACCCAGCCGATCGACGGCCAGCTGGCAGCGCGGCTCAGCGAGGCGATGCGCGAACGCGACGCCACCGCCGCCGCCATTACCGCCGGCGGAGCGACACCCGAACCGCAGCCGCCCGAGTACGCGATGCCCGGAGACGTCACTGACCCCAGTCAGACGGCCCAGATCTGGGGCGCCCTGGAGTTGGCCGTGATGAACGCGTGGGCCCGGCTGGCCGCCGTCGACGCGGCCGGTCGTGCCGACGCCAGCCAGCAGGCGCTCACCCAGGCCGGACGAGCCCGCGATCTGGGAACCGCGCTGCCCTTCTGGCCCGGCTGGGTGTGAGTCGGGACCTCAGATCTCGATCTCGGTGAGAACCTCCGGCAGCGCGTCCGCGAGGGGAACGAGCCGTGCCCGGCCCGACCTGCGATCGCGGATCTCGACGTTGCCCTGGGCCAGTGCCCGCCCGACCACAACGCAGGTGGGAGTGCCCAGGATTTCGGAGTCCTTGAACTTCACGCCAGGTGACGCCTTGCGGTCGTCCAGCAGCACGCTGACCCCCGACGCATCCAGATCGGCGGCCAGCTTCTCGGCTGCCTCGGCGATCTCGTCACCCTTGCCGGTGGCCAACACCATCACGTCGAACGGGGCCAGCGAACGCGGCCAGCACAGTCCCTTGTCATCGCAGGTGGCCTCGGCTACCACGGCGACAGCACGAGACACGCCGATGCCGTAGGAGCCCATCGTGACGGTCTGCAGCTTGCCGTCGGCGTCCAGCACCTTCAGCCCGAGAGCCTCGGCATACTTGGTGCCCAACTCGAAGATGTGGCCCATCTCGATGCCGCGGGCCAGGCTCAACGGACCTGATCCGTCCGGCGCCTGGTCGCCATCGCGCAGCACGGCGACATCCAGGTGGCCGTCGATCTGGAAATCGCGTCCGGCCACCAGGTTGATCACGTGGTATCCCGCGGTGTCGGCGCCGGTCAGCCAGGCCGTCCCGGGCACGACCTCGGGATCCAGCAGGTAGCGCACGCCGGCAGCCTTCAGGCCCGCCGGTCCGATGTAACCCTTGGCCAGCTGCGGGAACTTCTCGAAGTCCTCCTCGCTGAACGCCTCCACCTCGGCCGGCGACACGGCCGCCGCCAGGCGCGTGTCATCGACCTCGCGATCGCCGGGCAGACCGATGGCCAGCGGCTCGACCGTGCCGTCGGGCTGGCGCAGGTTGAAGATCACATTCTTCAGCGTGTCGTGCGCCACCCACTGACGATCGGCCCGCGGGAACAGCGCATTGGCCTGGGCCACGAGCGTGTCGATGGTCGGCGAATCGGGGGTGGCATGCTTCTGCGCGGCGGGCACATCCGAGGCGTCCACCTCAGCGGCCAACGGACGCTGCACGGCCTCGACGTTGGCCGCGTAGCCGCCGGGCGAACGAACGAAGGTGTCCTCCCCGTTGGGCGAGACCGCCAGGAACTCCTCCGATGCCGAACCGCCCATCGCGCCGGAATTGGCCTGCACGATCACATAGTCGAAGCCCAGCCGGTCGAAGACCCGGATGTAGGCCGCGCGGTGCGCCTGGTACGAGGCGTCCAGTCCGGCCTTGTCGATGTCGAACGAATAGGAGTCCTTCATCACGAACTCGCGGCCACGCAGAATGCCCGCCCGCGGGCGCGCCTCGTCCCGGTACTTGATCTGGATCTGATACAGCGTCAGCGGCAGCTCCTTGTAGGAGCTGCACTGGTCCTTCGCCATCAGGGTGAACATCTCTTCATGGGTGGGCCCGAGCAGCATGTCGGAGCCTTTGCGGTCGACCAGCCGGAACAAGGTGTCGCCGTACTCGGTCCAGCGGTTGGTCGCCTTGTAGGGCTCGGCGGGCAGCAACGCCGGGAAGAGGACTTCCTGGGCGCCGATCGCGTTCATCTCTTCGCGGACGATCTCTTCGACCCGGTGCAGCACCCGCAGTCCCAGCGGCAGCCAGGAGTAGATGCCCGGCGCCACGCGGCGGATGTATCCGGCGCGCACCAGCCAGCGGTGGCTTGGCACTTCGGCGTCGGCCGGATCCTCACGCAGGGTCCGCACAAAAAGGTGGCTCATTCGGGTGATCACAGGTGCTCCTCACATACTTGCCCGAACAAGGGTATCCGACGCGCCGGGCCGTCTGATGACCAGCGACCACGGGTGCAGAGGTTTCGGCCACAATGGGGTTCCAATATGAATGCGCAACCATCTGTGGCAACCCCGGCGGGCAAGCGGGCCATCAGCATCCAGATCGTCTTGGCGATCGTCGGCAGCCAGGCGCTGGCCTGGTTCCTGATCATCGTCGCACGGCTGGCCGCGAACGTGTTCGGCTCGTCCTCGCTGCCCGTGGGGCAGATCTGGGCGGCGGCTGTGCTGATCGTGGTGGCCGGCGCGGCCCAGGCAGCCAGCGACATCGTCCAGGGTCGTAGCGCGGCGGAGGCCGAGGCCGGGCTGCATCGCCGCGTCCTGCAGCACGCGTTCGATCTGGGTCCGGCGATGTTCACCGGACGCCAGACCGGTGCGATCACCGCGATGCTCACCGATCAGACCGAGCGCGTCGCCGGATACCGGCAGACCTTCATCGGCCCGATGATCGGGGCGATGGTGAGCCCTGTGCTGATCCTGGTGAGCGTGGCGATCGCCATCGATCCGATCGCGGCTGCGGTGCTGTTGATCAGCGTGCCGTTCATCCCGCTGGCGGTGGGTGGCTTTCAGCGGGCCTTCCGCAAGGTGTCGGCTGCCTCGCGTCAGGCCCGCGGCAAGCTCGCCAACCAGTTCCTCGAGGCCATCCAAGGACTGACGACGCTGGTGCTGCTGGGCGCGGCCGGGCGGGTGGGCGATCAGCTCGCCGACACCGGTGAGGAGAACCGGAAGGCGACCATGGCGCTGCTGGCCCGCAATCAGCTGATCCTGCTGGTCACCGACGCGGCCTTCTCGCTTTTCATGCTGACCGCGACCGCCCTGGTGGCCTGGTGGCGGCTCGACGTGGGCGCCATCAACGCTGCGCAAGCCCTCGGGCTCGTACTGGTCTCCGCTCTGCTGTGCGCCCCGATGGAGCAGATCGGCAGCTTCTTCTACGTCGGCATGGCCGGGATGGCCGCCCAGCGCCAGATCCGGGCCTTTCTCGGACGAGACACCCCCAGTCAGGTCCAGGTAGCGGGATCCGGCAGCGATCTGGCCGTCGAGCTGAGGCAGGCGGGCTTCGGCTATGCCCCCGACCGTCCCGTCTTCAGCGGACTCGACCTGCGGGTTCCGCCGCGTTCCACGACGGTGATCGTGGGGCCCTCCGGATCAGGCAAGTCGACGCTGATGTCGATGCTCGCCGGCGACCTGCTGCCCGATGCCGGGCAGTGCTACGTGGGCGGTATCGCGCTGACGGCAGCCAGCCGCGATCAGGTGCGCGCCGCCTCGGCGATGGTCCGTCAGCGCAGCTGGCTGTTCTACGGGACGCTGGCCGAGAATCTGCGGATCGCCAGGCCGCAGGCCACCGACGACGAACTGCACCAGGCGTTGACCAAGGTCGCCCTGGACGACTGGGTCGGCTCGTTGCCCGACGGCTTGGACACCCAGGTGGGCGAGCACGGGCTCGCAGTCTCGGGGGGTCAGGCCCAGCGCATCGCCTTGGCCCGCGCGATGCTGTCGGGACGCGACCTGTTGCTGCTGGATGAACCGACCTCGCAGGTCGATCAGGAATCCGAGCGCGTCATCCTGGACGCCATCGACGAGATCGCCGGCCGGCACACCATCGTCATGGTTTCCCATCGGCTGACCGCAACCGAGCGTGCCGACCAGATCCTGGAGCTGAACCGATGACCACCACCAAGCAGCTGCGGCGCTGGCTGATCTCGGTCGCCCGTCCCGTCCTCAAACCCCTCGGCGCGTCCATCGTCTTCCGGCATGTCGATCAGCTCGCCGGGCTGGCGCTGCTGGCGATCAGCGCGGGAGCCGTCACCAAGGTCGCCGGCAACGCGCTCGGGGCCCCGGCATCCGAGACGGCCTGGCTGCCGAACACGGCCGCGATGCTCGCCGTCGTGCTCGTCACGGTCTCGTTGGTCAAGGGCCTGGCTCGCTACCTGGAGCATTTCTTCGGGCACCTGGTCGCCTTCAAGGCCCTCGAGCTGTTGCGGGTGCGGCTCTATCAGGCGCTCGTCCCGCAGACCCCGGCGCTGATGCAGCGCTCCACCTCGGGTGACCTGCTGGTGCGGGCCACCAAGGACATCGACCGGATCGAGGTCTTCTTCGCGCACACCTTCCCGCCGGCGGTCACCGCGGTCACGGTGCCGGTGATCGGGATCCTGACCATCGGCGGTATCGCCTCATGGCCGGTGGCGCTGGTGGCAGCGGCCGGGTTGGTGGCAAGCCTGGCGAACGCCTGGCTGGGTTCGGGCGCGAATCTGGCGGTCTCGCATCGGGTGGCCGGTTTGCGCGGGCAGATCAGCCAGCACGTCACCGATTCGGTGCAGGGCATGGCCGAGGTCACCGGCTACGGGCACGTCACCCGGCGCTTGGACGAGTTGGCCGGCCTGGACGCCCAGGTCGCCGCCGCCCAGCGCAGCCGCAGCCGCTTCCAGGCGGCCCGGAACGGGCTGCAGGTCATCGCGATGGGTGCCACCACCCTGGTCGCAACAATCGTGGCCGTCGGCCAGGGGTTGGGGCTGGTGCCCACCGCCGTGACGATCGCCCTGATCTGGCGGTTGTTCGATTCGACCGCTGCGGTTAAAGACTTCATGTCGAGCCTGGACGTGTCGATGGCCGCCGCCGAGCGGGTCCACCGAATCGTTACCGCGGCGCCGCTCATTACCGATCCCGAATCGCCGGCGCAGCTGCCCGCCGGTCCCCTTGCCGTGGCCTGGAACCAGGTCAGCTACAGCTATCCGTCCGAAGGCATCGCCCGCGAACCAGCGGTCAAAGACGTGACGATCGACGTGCCCGCCGGAACGCACTGCTGCCTGATCGGCCACTCGGGTTGCGGCAAGTCGACGCTGCTGCAACTCGCTTTGCGCTTCGACGATCCGCAGTCGGGGCGGGTGCTGGTCGGCGGCGTCGATGTGCGCCGGCTCGAGCTGGCTCAGTTGCGCTCACGGGTCGCATTGGTCAGTCAATCGCCCTTCCTTTTCCACGGTTCGATCGCCGACAACCTGCGGGTGGCCAGCCCGGAGGCCACCGACGACCAACTCCACGAGGTGTTGCGCATCGCCCAGCTCGACGAGGAGGTCGAGGCCATGCCAGGAGGTCTGGATGCCCCGATCGGCGAGCAGGGCCAGCGGCTGTCGGGAGGCCAGCAGCAGCGGCTCGCGTTGGCCCGGGCGTTGCTCACCCCTGCCGATGTCTTCTTGCTCGACGAGTTCACCTCGCATCTGAATCGCGACCTCGCCGATCGGGTGCGGGAAGGGCTGCGCGCTGCGCGTCCGAGGGTCACGATCATCGAATCGACGCATCTGCTGGACGCGGTGCGAGCCGATCAGGTCGTCCGCTTGGATGCCGGCCGGCTCGTCTCTGCCTGATCGCGCAGCTCAGTAGAGCACTGTTGCCAGTTCACCGACCGTGTCGAAACCGATCTCGGTGTACAGCCGGCGGGCCCGGGTGTTGAAGTCGTTGACGTAAAGCGAGACCACCGGATACTGCTGCTGGCAGAGCACGACGACTTGAGCCATGGCCGGTATCGACAGACCGCGTCCCCGCAGCTGTGGGTCGAGCCAGACTCCTTGCACCTGGCAGTAGTGGCGCCACACCGAGCCGATGTCGGACTTGAACCAGACTCGCTCGGGCTGCCGCCGGGCATCGTCTGCGGGTACCACGCCACCGATCGCCCTGCCCAGCTGCATCAGCAGCCGCACATAGCGGGGATAGCTGCCGGACGAATCCAGCGGGCTGACCCCCACCTCCTCGGTGTACATCGCCACCGCGGCCTTCACGTAGGCATCGAAGTGGGAGGTGTCGACGCGCTGGATCCGCCGATCGGGTTCGACCAGCGGTGGCACCCGGATGACCATCAACGGCTGATGCGACCGGATCTCCCGGGGACGCGTCCAACTGGACCCCCAGCGTTCGCACAGTCCGGCGTGCAGGCGGGTCACCGCCGCGGCCGGCCCGACGATCGAGGCGACGTGTCTGCGGGTTCCGATGGCCTGGACGAAGGCATCCAGGGCCTCGGGAAGTTCGCCGACCGGAACCAGATTGGAGCCGACGTGACAGGCGCCGATGAGTTCGCCGTGCACGTGATAGCCATAGACCGCGCAGCCCAAGGATTCGGGCGCCAACCCGAACGTGGCGACCCGCGACGCGACGAACAGGTTGCTGAGCGGATCCTGGCCCAGCAACGCGAGGAACTCGGGGAGGTCCTCATCGTCCAAGATGCGCAGCGAGCCGCTCAACTGCCGGTGGCTCTCAGCTGACCAGGACTTCGGGCGAGCCCGACTCGGTGATCTCTGCGGCGATCCGGTTGGCCTCGGCGATCAGGGTCTGCACGATCTCGTCCTCGGGCACGGTAGCGATGACCTCGCCGTGGACGAAGATCTGGCCGCGCCCGTTTCCGGATGCGACCCCCAGGTCGGCTTCGCGAGCCTCCCCCGGGCCGTTGACCACACAGCCCATCACCGCGACTCGGATCGGAGCGGTGATCTCCTTGAGGCCCTCGGTGACGTCGTTGGCCAGCTTGTAGACATCGACCTGAGCGCGTCCGCAGCTGGGGCAGCTGACGATCTCGAACTGTCGTGGCCGCAGATTCAGCGATTCAAGGATCTTGATGCCGACCTTGACCTCTTCGACCGGGGGTGCCGACAAGGACACCCGGATGGTGTCGCCGATGCCCTCGGCGAGCAGGGCACCGAACGCGGTCGCCGACTTGATGGTGCCCTGGAAGGCCGGGCCTGCCTCGGTCACGCCGAGATGCAGCGGATAGTCGCAGGCCTGTGACAGGCGGCGATAGGCGTCCACCATGATGACGGGATCGTGGTGTTTGACCGAGATCGCGAAGTCGAAGAAACCGACCTCCTCGAACAGGGCCGCCTCGTTGAGCGCGGACTGCACCAGCGCGCCGGCCGGATCAGCCTCGTACATGGGACGCAGCCGCTGGTCGAGCGAACCGGCGTTCACGCCGATGCGGATCGAGGTGCCGTGGTCGGTGGCCGCCCGGGCGATGTCGGCGATCTTGTCGTCGAACGCCTTGATGTTGCCCGGATTGACCCGCACCTTCGCGCAACCGGCTTCGATGGCGGCGAAGACGTAGCGCGGCTGGAAGTGGATATCGGCCACCACCGGGATCTTCGATTTGGCCGCGATCGCGGGCAACGCGTCCGCATCGTCTTGGCTCGGCACAGCCACGCGCACGATGTCGCAACCGGCCGCCGTGAGCTCGGCGATCTGCTGCAAGGTGGCGTTGATGTTGGAGGTGAGCGTCGTGGTCATCGACTGAACAGCGATCGGGGCATCTCCCCCGATGTATGTCGTGCCGACCTTGATCTTGCGGGTCGGACGCCGCGGCGCGAGCACCATGGGCTTGGTCGGCGGAGTTCCCAGATTGATGGACATTAACCAGCTTTCTCGAAATCGTCTGCTCACAATCCTAACCGGAGGCCGTAACCGGCCCCCGCAAGTGCGCCCTTACCGGCCATGGTTCATACCTGATCCATTCCGGCATGCCTCGCCGTGCTTCGAATCGGTAGCATCGTCGATGATCACCCGTTCGGAAGGGACCAGATGAACACCGCGCATATGCCCACTCTTGAGATCGAGTCGCTGCGCGACTGGGATGCCCGAATCGGTGCGGCCGATGAGATCACGGGGTGGGTGATGCAGGCGATCGACCTGTCTGGGCGGGCCGGCGACCTGCTGCGGGTCGACCCCCACGGGGCTGCCTTCCTGGGATGCACGCTGCCGCCCGAGCTCACCGATGGGCTGCGAGAACGCGGCGCACTGATCTTCCCGCCGCTGCCGCACGTCCCCTTCCACGCCTACCGCCCCGGTCTGTACAGCCCCGGCGAACTCTACGATGCGATCCTGCACGGCGAGTTGTACACGCAGACCACCGACTCACGCATCTACTCATGGACCACGTCGCTTCCGACTCCCGACGACCTGTCGGCATCCTTGGCGATGACCCTGCACGACCATGCGATCTCCGACGCGCTGGAAGAACTGCTCGAGGCCAGCCCGCCGGAACGAACCGTCGGCATTCTCGGCGGGCACGCCGTTCGGCGTGGTTCGGACGATT
>Ga0334890_1000623_pt1 | contig 60507 bp, 39 predicted proteins | sample GraSluR1_MG_3_FD_207220 | JGI IMG/M metagenome (GOLD analysis project Ga0334890, IMG submission 207220) | Sludge microbial communities from methane-producing bioreactor in Wageningen University, Netherlands - Granular Sludge_31_08-R1 | ecosystem: Engineered > Bioreactor > Anaerobic >... | reverse complement strand
CAATCAGCAGCCCGACAACACCGAATCGCCCCAGCAACTGCTCCACCGACCCCCCGCCTTCATACGCGGCCGGCTCCGGCGCCGCGTCCTCCGTGGACGCCGGCAGCCCCACCCCCACCGCTAGCTCATCCCGTGCCGCGGAATCTGCCCCGGCGGCATCCGCCTCCGCCGGCGCGGCGCCTGCGCCTTCCACGCGGGCCCGGGCCTCCCATGCTACGTACTCCGGCGGGAAGCACTGGTTGGTTCTGCTGTTGCACGCCTGAGAGAGAACCACGCCGGCCAGTTTCACCTCATCACCGGTGAAGTCGCTCTGGACCGTAATCGGTATTTGCACCGTCACGCCGCCGGCAAACTCGCTCAGCGTGCCCAGTATCCTGTCCTGCCGCTCGAGCGGATCGGGGTACGCCGTATCCCCCACCTTCACCCGGTCCGGGGCGTCCACGAAAACGTCCGTCGCGATCAACCCGGGCACCTTCGGCCGATCGGACTGAATATGAATGGCGTCATCCATCCGCAGCCGGACCAGAAGGTCGGCCGGCTCGCCCACGCGCACGACGGGGGGTCGAACCTCCGCCGATACCGTCACGTATGTCCCCTTCCCGTCGGGCTTTGGATGCGACCGGGCGGCCCGCGCGAACACCGCTTCGTTGGCCGGCTGCGCTTCCTGGACCACCGGCAGCGTCAGGCTCACCGTGGCCTTCTCGCGGACGCACAGTTCCCGGCAGATCAACCACACCACGTCGGCCTCCAGCGTGACCTCGCTCGCATCAAGCGGCGACGGAGTGGTGAGTTGTGTCGTGAGGATCGGAGAGCCTTCGAGGATGTTCGTGGACAGGCGAATGCCGCCCACGTCATCCACCTGCCGCTTCGGTCCCGGGAAACCCAGTGGCCCGACGGAGAATCCGTCCGGCAGCTTCCAGGTCACCGTCGGCGGCCCGCCGCTGTCGCCGGGGTTCTTCCAGTAAATGTGCCAGCCCTCGGCCAACTCGAAGGCCAGGGCCAGATCCAACGTCTGGCCCGGCACCACCCCCGACCGGGCGGACAAGAGCTTCACCGTGCCCTTTGCGTCCGCGGCCAAGACCGGCGCCGCCGCGGAGACCGCAACGGCCACCGACCAGGCGATGCAACACGCGATGCGGTTTCTGGTCATGCCTGCATATGCCTCCAGCTACAGGATGCTCGCGGGGCCGTCGTCGTTTCCGCGCCCCGCGGACGGGTATTGTACGGCCGCGAGTGTATTTCGATCGCGCGGCCGGACAAGTCCCGACAGCATTCTGTGATGCTGACGCAATTACAGCGGGACGGTAATGCAGTCTCAGTAAAACCGGCCGAGCGGCGTGGACTCGCCTTGACACGGCCTTCGGGCCGATATACTCTCCAGCGGGCCAGGTTGTGGCCCATCGGTTAAGTTGTTGTGGTGTAATAGCCTACGGAGCCGATCGTTCGTCTTCACGGGACATCGCGAGAAGGCGGTTTTTCGGGTTCGTCTGGCACGGTGTTTGTTGGAGAGCGAATCGCTTTAACGCCACCCGATTGAGCGGGATTCAGGCGAATGCATCCGAGAAGGACGTCATGCAGCCGGCGACCCGCGCTGGGATGATCATGGGTCGTGCGGAGGGATCGTCGAGGATGCCATCCGCCGGATAGCTGGAACAACATCGGTTCAAGTTGCTGTTTTGTGCGACGGGTCACGGTGAGTATGAGCGCTGCAAGCGTAACCAGAGAGCAACGGCCATGATCGGGCCACGCGCCACCCCTCCCCGGGAGTGTGGTGACGTCCGGAGTCTCATTGCGCAGACACTGACCCACTGACCCGCCGCGCACAGCAAGCCCCCCCTCGGGCGTGCATCTCGAGCGATCCGCAAGCCGAGGCCGGCGCGTAGCAGCCGGAGTGCACGCTATTCCACGGAAAGCCGCACGCACGCCGACGCGCGCCGAGACCCGGACAGACACGGGTTGCGGACCATCAGGCGGATGACATGAACATGCTGACTATTCCATTGCCGGCCCTTGCGATGACCGCCCTGACCGCGACGGTCGCGGGCTTGCTGATCGGCGCAGGTGCAGTCGCACTGGCCGTTTTCGTATTCGACCGGATTCGAGCGGGGCACCGTCGCCAGCAGGCCGACCAGGTTCTCACCGAAGCACGGAAAGAGGCGGATGACGTCATCAAGGCCGCCCAGGTCGAGGCAAAGGCCGAATACATCAAACGGCAGGAGCAGTTCGAGCAGGAAACGGCGGAGATCCGGACCGAGCACCGGGAAACGGAGAAACGGCTTGCCAAGCGCGAGGACAACATCGAGAAGAAGCTCGACACTCTCAGCACGAAGGAGCGGGCGCTCGATCAGCGGGACAGGCAGCTCGGCGAGCGCGAGCAGGAGCTGACGGCCAAGAACGAGCGGCTGGATGACATCATCCGCGAGCAGCGTCAACACCTCCTGCGCATCAGCGGCCTGTCGGCGGAGGACGCCAAACAGATGCTCCTGCGGAACCTCGAGACCGAGGTCGAGCAGGAGGCGGCCGTTCTCGTCTCCAACATCCTGACCGAAGCAAAGGAAGACGCACACAACAAGTCCCGGGAGATCATCCTGACCGCCATCCAGCGATACGCGGCAGAGCACACGTGCGAGTCCACCGTCTCCACCGTGGACATCCCCTCGGACGACATGAAGGGTCGGGTGATCGGCCGCGAAGGCCGGAACATCCGGGCCTTTGAGAAGGCCACGGGCGTGGACGTGATCGTAGACGACACGCCCGGCGTGGTGGTGGTCAGCGCCTTCGACCCGGTCCGGAAGGAGATCGCCCGGGCGTCCCTCGAGCGGCTGATTCAGGACGGCCGGATTCACCCCGGACGGATCGAGGAAATCGTGGAGGAAACCCGGAAGGCCATCGAGAAAGACATCCTGGAGGCCGGCAAGAAGGCTTCCGTCGAATCCAACGTCGGCGGGCTGCACCGAAAGCAGATCGAGCTGCTCGGCCGCCTGAAATACCGGACCAGCTACGGCCAGAACGTGCTGCGGCACAGCATCGAAGTGGCCTACGTCTGCCAGATCATGGCCGAGGAACTGGGCCTGGACGGGCGTCTGGCCCGGCGCTGCGGCCTCCTGCACGACATCGGCAAGGCCGTCGATCACGAAGTGGAGGGCGGACACCCGCAGATCGGGGCCGATTTCTGCAGGAAGTTCAACGAGCGCCCGGAGGTGCTCAACGCGATCGCCGGCCACCACGGCGACGTCGACCCGATCAGCCCGTACACCCCGCTGGTCATGGCGGCCGACGCGATCAGCGCCTCGCGTCCGGGCAGCCGGCGAGAGTCGCTGGAGCGGTACATCAAGCGACTGGAACAGTTGGAGGAAATGGCCTCCGCCCACTTCGGCGTGCAGCAGGCCTACGCGATCCAGGCGGGCCGGGAGGTCCGCGTCATCGTGGATGCAAACAAGGTCGACGACGCGATCGCCGTGAAGATCGCTCGCGACATCGCCAAGCAGGTGGAGCAGGAAATGACGTATCCGGGCGAAGTGAAAGTGACGGTGCTCCGCGAGGTGCGGGCCACCGAATACGCCCGGTAGAACGGTGACGTCCGGTTCCCGAAGCCGGCTTCCATCCGACACAGCCCGGTGGAAGCCCACCCGCGCCGCGGGAGAATTCCCGCGCAACGGGTCTGACGGCGGCCGTTGGGCCGCCCTGGAAAGGTCGGCTGACCTTGATCATCAATCTGCTTTGCGTGGGCGACGTCGTGGGCAGCCCCGGACGCACGATTCTGGCCCGCGCGCTGCCGCGCCTCGTGCATGAGCACGACCTGCACTGCACCATCGTCAATGCGGAAAACGTGGCCTCCGGGTCCGGTCTCACGCCCTCGCTCTACCAGAAGCTCATCGACTCGGGCGTTGATCTGATGACCATGGGCGATCACGTGTTTCGCCGCACGGCCATCATCGAGACCATGGAATCGTCCGGCCGGATCGTGCGACCGGCCAACCTGTCCCCTGCGGCGCCCGGACGCGAGTACGTTATTTTCCAGACGGCCAGCGGACACCAGGTCGCCCTGCTGTCGCTGCTGGGACGAATGTACATGCGTTTGCCCAGCGACTGCCCCTTCCGGGCGGCCGATCGCGTGCTCAGCGCCCTGCCGAAGGACGTGAAGATCGTGGTCGTGGACCTGCACGCAGAGGCCACCAGCGAGAAGGTGGCCATGGGCTGGTATCTCGACGGGCGGGTCAGCGTGCTGTTCGGTTCGCACACCCACGTACCCACCGCCGATGAACGAATCCTGCCGCGCGGCACCGCGTACATCACCGACGTCGGCATGACCGGCCCGCACGATTCCGTGCTCGGCCGAAACAAGGAACCGGTCATCCGGTCCATGACGACCAACGTGCCCTCGCCGTTTGACGTCGCCACCGGCGACTTGCGCCTGAACGGCATCGTGGTCAGTGTGGATTCCATCACGGGGAAAGCCACTTCCATCCGGCGCGTCGCGGTCAGCGAGGACAACGTGCCCGAGGACGCCGCGAAGGGATGAACGCTTCGGCCGACAACGGTCCGACGCATACCAAACCGTCGAGCCCCCGATCGATTCTGTGGACGATCGCCCTTCTGCCGTTTCTGGTCGCTCCGTACCGCTGGCTCTGGCTGCCGTGCGCCGCCGGGGCCGTGCTGACGCTCGCCCGGCCGAGACAGACGTTGCGCCTCCGACTCCGCAACGATCACACGATCATTCTCGGCGCGCCCGTCCTGCTCATCGTCCGAACCGCACTCGATCCGCTGTTCTGGACGCCCTGGGTCGGACTTGCGGCCGCGTTGCTGCTCATCCGCAATCGAATCCACTGGACACCGACCCGCGCACGGGTTGCCGCCCTTGCCGCAATCCTCGCCGCCCTCCTGCTGATCGGCCGGCCGTCGCTCGTGCCGTGGCTTGCGGGCAGCGGCCCGGCAGACCCGGCCACCGTGCTGGTCTGCGCCGGCGACAGCCTCACCTCCGGCGTCGACCTGGACGACGACCGCCAGACCTACGTGGCCCGCCTGCGCGCCGCCCTGGGCTGCACCGTCATCAACGCCGGGTTTCCGGGCGATACGACCGCCGATCTGCTGGCCCGGCTGGACCGCGACGTTCTCTCGCACCGGCCGACGGCCGTTCTGCTGTGCATCGGCGGCAATGACTACCTGAACGGTGTGTCTCGATCCGAGTTCGCGCGCAACCTGGAGAGCATCGTATCGCGCATCTGCGCGGTCACGCCGCGGTGCGTGCTGGTGGAAGTGCCGAGCGGCATCGTCTGGGACCCATACGCCGGCGTATACCGTCGCGTTGCTCGCCGCCACGGCTGCGTGCTGGCGCCGGAATCCAACCTGCGCCGGTGGCTGGCGCCGGAAATGCTCGCCCCCGGATGGATGCCACGCCCCATGACCCTGGACGGCGTCCACCTCTCACCCCGCGGCGCAACCGCCGTCGCTCGCTGGCTTCGACCGTACGTGATGCGAGCGTTGTAGCTTCCGCCAGGATGGACCCTACTCCCCCGGCTCGTCGGTCGTTTCGGCGTCGTCCGGTTCGACTGCCTTGGATCCGCGCGAGCTCGGTTGCTGGCCGAAGGCGGTCAGTCCGCCGATGGCGCCCAAGCCCATTGTCTCCACGGCCGTCGAGGGCACGATCACCATCGACCCCTTCTGCTTGAGCCCCTCAAAAACCATGTTCATGGCCCGAAGGTGCAAGGCGACCGGGTTGTGCTGGTAGGCCTGCGACGCCTTCGCGAACTTCTCCGCTATCTCCGTCTCCGCCGTGCCCAGGATGATCCGCGACTGCCGCTCGCGCTCGGCCTGGGCCTGCTTGCTCATGGCGTCTTCCAGGCCCTTGGGGATGATGATGTCCCGAATCTCCACGGACTGCGCGGTGATGCCCCACGGGTTCGTCTTGTGGTCCAGCACCTGCTGGATCTCACGGCCCAGTCGGTCCCGGTGCGACAGCAGGTCGGCCAGTTCACTCCGTCCAATCGCGTCGCGCAGCGCGGTCTGGGCCGAGAGGAGTACGGCCGTCTCGAAGTCCGCCACCTCCAGCACGGCCTTCTCCGCATCCCAGACCATCCAGAACGCGATGGCATCCACGTTGACGGGGACTGTGTCCTTTGTCAGAGTCGTCTCGGCCCGGAAATCATTGACCCGGATGCGCTGGTCCACGTATTGCGCCACCTTGTCGATCACGGGCACGATGAAGAACACGCCCGACCCGCGGATGCCGACGAACTTGCCGAAGCGAAGAAGCACCCCCCGCTCCCACTGGAATGCGATCTGAACACACGGCGCCATCAACGACGAGAGTACGGTGGTCGCCACCAGAACCCGCGGCGGGATGCCCGCGTTACGCAGGAGAAGGTACCCCGCCAGCGCCGCGACTGCGCCCACCACCAGAACACCTTCCCAGACCTGGGTCGCCCGGAACATGCCGGCCAGCACCAGGGCCGCACCCACCACGAAGACGACGGCCACTACGCTGAACTCGTACACGACAACGTGCGTAATGAGTCCGATCAGCATCAGCCCGATCAGCAGGAACGCGTTGAATGGCCCGAAACGGTAGTCGGCACGGGCCGTTGTCGAAAAAAACTCCGCCGAGACCCTCGGCAGACCCATGTTCATGGCAACCATCGTTGTTTCTCCACATCTCGGCGTTCGATTCGTCGAGTTTCCATTCGACCCTCCAGATCATCCGCTCTCACCACCGTGAAGCCACAATACGTTAGCCGCCGGTACGTGCGGGTTGTACACGACACCGACGCGGTCCCCCACCTTCAGCCCTTCAGCCCAGGCATAGTGATACGTTCGGTCGCGCCCGGCCACTCGCCGTCCGCCATGATCCGTGAACTGGTAGTAGACGTCATGCGGATTCTGCCGATTGAAGCGGATGTGGCTCAGCCGCTCGACGCGGGTGATCTCTGCCTCCGCACCGGAACCGTATGCCAGGAGTGCTCGTTCGGCGCGGGCGAGCCTCCACACCACCATCAGAAGCGTCACCCCGATCCCAAACTCGGGCGCCACCAGCCCCAGGATGAGCCAGTACACCCAAAGGTCCACCACCGCCACGCTGCCTCCGACCGGCCGCGCCACGCCCGGTTCGGCCGGATCGAACTCCACATCCAGCGTTTCTCCGGGCTGCTTGTCCGCGAAGGAAGAGTCGTACGTGAACCCGACAGCCTCCACCTCCCGGCCTGAGCCGCTCATGAATCGAAAACGCAGCTTCCACGGATGCTTCGAGTTCACATGCACGTGCCGAACGACCTCCTTCGCTAGCAGCGTGGCTGTAGTCACCTCATGATGGCGATCCAGGGCCAGGTCCGCACCGGGCCACACGCCGCCGCCCAGCAGGGTCACGGCCAGGATTATCCCGGCGCCCAAGCCCAAACCCAGGGCCGTGAACACAACGCCACCCGCAAACATCGCCCGCATCCGCCGCATGAAAAACCATTTCGGAATCGCGCGCGGCGGATCGGGTAGTCTCACTCCTTGCCCGAATCGGTCTGTCATCTCGCCCCGGCCTCCTGCCGTTCGTACCAGCGCCAAGGCCCCTGGGCCGCCACTTCCACCGCGAACGCACGCGTGCTCGTCGCACTACCCGCATCCCCCACCCGCTTGTCACTGACCGTGATCTCCACGCGCAAACCGGCCAGGAGAAGCATCGAGATACCCAGCAGCAGGATCCCACCCGACACGGCCGCCCTCGTTCGCGATGTCATGATCCACCGTCCCCGGACCGCTCTTTCAGAGCTTCCGCCACTTCGGCCGACGTAAACCCGTAGGCCGCGACCCGCGACAGCAGCTCGGTGCAGATCTGGTCGAGCATCCGCTTGCGCTCCAGCTCACTGATCTCCACCTTGACATCGCCGATGAAGGTCCCGGTCCCCATCTGCGTGCTCACCACGCCCTTGATCTCCAACTCCTGGTAGGCCCGGGCCACCGTGTTCGGATTGATCTTCAGGTCCACGGCCAACTGCCGAACTGTGGGAAGCCGGTCGCCGCACGTCAGCCGGCCATCCGCCACGGCAAACTGCACCTGGTCGATGATCTGCCGGTAGTACGGAACCCCGCTTTTCGCATCGATCGTGAATTCCATCGGCCCACCTCTGCCCCGACCGCCTGGTCGTCGTATGGCCGTACCAAATCACCAGTGTACTAATAATCTAGCACATACGAACGGCCCTGTCAAGCTGAAAACCCTTTTTCTGAAGGATCGACATTCGCTACGTAGCCCCGCGGACCAGAATTACAGTTAAGCTGAACACGCCCGGCCATTCCAGAGTCCGTTGTCGACTCGGACCTGACATCCGGACTCCGCGCAAAGCCAAGCCCCGGCCAATGGCTGACCGGGGCTTGGAACGTCTTTCACGCGGATCTTGTTCGGGGCGGATCACATGAACTTCTGTGCCAGCGCCACCAGCTCCTTCACGTGCGATACGCTGGTCTCGAGCATTTTCCGCTCGTTCGCGTCCAGCTCCACCTCGATGACCTTCTCCACACCCTTGCTGCCCAGCACGCAGGGCACGCCGACGAAGTAGCCGCCCACGCCGTATTCCTTGTCGCAGAACGCGGCGCACGGCAGGATGCGCTTCTTGTCCTTCAGAATCGCCTCGGCCATCTGCACGGAGCCGGCCGCCGGCGCGTAATACGCGCTCGTTCCCATCAGCTTGACGATCTCTCCGCCGCCCACCTTCGTCCGCTCGATGATCGCGCTGAGCCGGTCCGGCTTGATGAACTGCGTGACGGGAATGCCCGCGATGGACGTGTACCGCGGCAACGGCACCATGTCGTCCCCGTGCCCGCCCATCAGCAGGGCCGTGATGTCCTCCACGCTGCACCCCGCCTCCATCGCGATGAACGCCCGATACCGGGCGATGTCCAGGCACCCCGCCTGGCCCACCACGCGATGCGTCGGGAAACCGGTCGTCTTCCAGGCCGTATGCACCATCGCGTCCAGCGGATTGGACACGATGATCAGCACGGCGTCCGGCGCCGCCTTCGCGACCTTCTCGCTGACGCTCCGCACGATCTTTACGTTGGTCTCAACCAGGTCGTCCCGGCTCATCCCCGGCTTGCGCGGCAGCCCCGCCGTGATGATGACCACGTCGCTGCCCGCCGCCGCGTCGTAGCTTGACGTCGCGATGATCGAACAGTCGAACCGGTCGATGGCCGCGCACTGGGCCAGATCGAGCATCTTGCCCTTCGTCTTGTCTTCCATCTCTGGAATGTCGATGACGACAATGTCCCCCAGCTCCTTCTCCGCCAGCCAGACCGCACAACTCGATCCGACATTCCCGCCACCCACCACCGTGATCTTCGCGCGTCTCATGTGCGCCTCCCTTCTGTCTTCTCCGGCCGCCTGCACCACAAGCACGAATCGCGCGTGTCGATCCGATCAGCCGCGCTCACCGATGTCGGCGAATCGTACTCGAAACCCCCAGACCGTAAAACCCGCCCCCCGCCCTCCCTCACATGCGCAAAGGGCAAGGGCCGGCACTCATCCGGCCCCTGCCCAACGCCCACTCCCCAATCGTTTCGTCAATCAGCGCCGATGCCGAACCGGCCGCGGAGCTGTGAATGAAGGCGAGGACCGGCTCCAGCCACCCCGGTGATGACTCGGGCCGATCACCGGCGCCCGCCGGACGGGCGGGGGAGCCACGTACACACGCCGGCTGGCGTACGAACGATGGCCGTACGACCGAACCGCCCGGCTCACGTGCCGCGGGCCGCTGTGGTAGAAACCGCCGACATGAATCGACCGGCCGCCGTAATACACCGGGGCCGGAGGCGGGTAGTACACCACCGGCCGCGCGCAGCTCGACGCCACGTACATTCGGCCCGTGGGATACGCGTAGTAGTCACCATGTCGCACGTACGTGGCGCAACCGCCGTAGTAGGCTGGAGTTGTCACTACGACCGGCGAGTAGTAGCCGCCGTAAGCGTAGCTCGGCCCCGACGAGTACCCGAACGAAACCCCGAACCCGCCGGCCAGGGCCGACGAGATCCCCAGGCCGAATACGCCGATGCCCGCAACGAGCACCGCACAGGTCAATCTCTTTGTTCGCGACATCACACACCTCCTGGAGGAAACAGCCCTGCTTCCGGGGCCAATCTGGCCCACACACCGCCACTCATGATGGAAGACACTGCACAGAGTCGAATAGTTAGCACCCGGCAAACGATTTTCTCGCCTCGTCCGGGGAAACGCGCATAACTATTTTTTCTGCAAACGGTTATCCATGTGTGTGCGCATCACGCGCAGAATTCGAATGAACTCGTCCCGATCATCGGGCGCCAGTCCCGCTAGGACCTCCGCCGTCAGCGCAAGCCGGACGCTGCGATACGCGTCGTAACCCGCCTTACCCTCAGGGGTTATGGAGACATCCACGCGCCGCCGATCCTCCGGGTTGATGCTGCACTGCACGAACGGTCCACCGCTCTTCTGCTCCAGGGCACGCATGATCCGCGACATCTGGGCCGGCAACACCCCGATGCTCTTCTGGATGTCGCCTACGGTCTGCGCCCCGTGCTTGACCAGGCAATCCAGGGTCAGAAACTCAGTTTCGCTGAAATGGTGGGCTGCCTCTCCCCCTTTGGCCTTCCCTCGGGCCCGAGCCAGAGCGCCCAGATTGCTCAACTCCAGGACCTCGTTTGCCATCTCCATCAGTTGTTTTCGAGACGCCTCAGTCTTCATCTGCTCTGACCTCGCCATCGAGAACACTTGACCCACCCCTCGCCCAATTCTTCTCTTCTATCGAAAGTAACACGCTTTGAATTATATTCAAGTCGAAAGCTTTTTTCCCCCCCGGGGCCGGCTCCCCCGGTCCGGCCCCAGCGGGGGGGGCGGTCGACGGCGAAGATCGCACCGGCGGGCGAACCCGGGCCTGCGATGGGTGTCAGGTTTTCGCGACTCGCATCGATCCCGGCCGCGCGAGCCGACAACAAGCGAACCGCGAATGTGCCGCGAGAACGCCGTCCTGGTCCGTGCGCGGACGATCGTCCCCACGAATGCACACGCGCGCCGCATGAATCAGGCTGCCACCGTCTGGCACTTTTCAAGAAATCGCTTGACTGGGACGATAAAGGGTGTACACTGTGGTTGAGTGGACCTTGGTGAGTTTATGACGCAGACCCTTCTGACAGCCCGCATCCTCGCGACGAGCTACGGCCAGTGGCAGCAGTACGCTGTATGTCTCATGGCCCGTAATTCGCGCGCGTTCGATTCCGGGCCACCGTAGGGTTTGCCGAAAAACGCCGAATTGTGCAAGCCCTGCGAGCCCGGAAGCTCACAGGGCTTTTTTCTTGGGCGAGTGCTGAATTCCCGCGGGCCCGGCGAAGGCGGCCCGCAACACGGTTTCTGAAGCGCAAACAACCCGGCGTCTGAGACGACCAGAGAGGGTACGCGCGTACCTACACGGAGAGTCTGCGCGCCGGGCAAGCCAGCGAAGGGAGGACGGTCGAGTGTCTTCGTCACCCAAACACGAAAAACCAGCGCATCCCATTCCGCGGGCGGTCGTGCGAGGCATTGTGGTTGGCGCCCGACCGTTGGCGCCGGTGCCGCCGGTCTCCGCGAAGGCCCCGACCTCGGAAAGAGTCCCCGACCCGCTTGCCCGATCGGCGGCGGGAGACGGTTAAGCGTCAAAACGCGACACGCCGAGCCGGCCGTCGAGGATCGGCCGTCTGGAGATGTGTAACGGAGAGTGGTGCCTTGGGTCGCAATCCCGGCCCGGCGTTTCGCGACGAGTTGGAGGCGGTCGATCCTCGACAGTATAGACAGGATCCTCGTCGGCCCCGCCGGCCGGCGTCAGCAGAAGCGGAGAGAACCGTGGCAACGGAGTGCAAACCATGAAGGAACGTTTTTGTGGCGGAGCCCGAGACCCGCCTCCGTGAACCGGATCGCGGGGAATCGAATCCGTGGGGACGGTTCGTCTCGCGAACACGCAGGCGATGGAGTCCGGCCGAGAACCTCAACGCACGAAGACGGGAGTGACAACATGAGGAACAGACCGACGCACAAGAACCTGAGAAAAACCCCGGATCGAGCCTGGACGAACCTGGAGTGCCGGCGCAAGCTGGCGACCGACCGCGGGTTCCGCGAAGAAGGACACGCGGCCCGGCCGCCTCCGGCACCGGCATTCCTTCCGATGTCCGCATAGCAACTCCGCGCATCGCGGCCGCCCATGGAACACGAACGTGGGCGGTATGCGCGCCCGCCCCGATGAGCCACCATCGGGTCGAGCGCCTGTACCACCTTGCGGCCCGAGTCCCGTGTACACCGCACCGGGTCGGGCCGCATCTTTTTTGGGGGCCGCCGTTCTGGCAGGGGGGTTCTTTTGCCGCGGAGAGATCTTCCGCTCATTCACCCTCTGGCTCGACGATGAGGGAAGAGGTCGGTGAGACCTTGCGCTGTTCGTGCGCCTTTCCGATCGGCAGGCTGCGTTGTCAGGCGAGGGCCAGTATTCCAGTTTGTTCCACCGCGGCGGCGACAGACTCCGGGGCGATTCTCGCGCGACCGCCATTCCTTTGACGCACGGTGCGACCCGGCCATCTTTACCCCCTTTGCCTCCGTGGGTAGAACTGTGACCGGGTAAGGGGGGCCCGGCCTTCTGACGCCCGCGCGCGGTGCGGCGGCCGGCGGATTCGCCCTGCAGCTCGAATCGCAGCTATTTGCGCGGTCCGGACGAACGAGGAACCTGCCATGAAGATTCACGCGGTTGATGTGCCGCCGCTCGAGGGCCCCGGCAGTCACTATGTCTCCAACCGGCCCCCGCTGCGACCCAGTCCACTCGTGAAGCTGCCGATCGGGGCCATCACGCCGCGCGGATGGCTGCGCGAGCAACTGATCCGGATGCGGGATGGGTTTGTCGGCCATCTGCCGGAGGTGAGCCGGTTCTGCCGCTCGGACAGCGGCTGGCTCCACCCGAAGGAGAAGGCCGCCTGGGAAGAGATCCCGTACTGGCTCAGGGGGTTCGGTGACCTGGGCTACGTGCTGAAGGACCCGCGGATCATCCGAGAGGCACGGGTCTGGCTCGACGCCCTGCTCGCCGGCCAGGATGCCGACGGCTGGATCGGCCCGCAGCCGATGAAGGCGTCTGGTGACGCGTGGCCGAACATGATCATGCTGTTCGCGCTGCGCAGCTTCTTCGAGGCCACGCAAGACGAACGCGTGCTCCCGGTCATGACGCGGTACTTCCGATACCGCAATTCCCTCCCGGACAAGGATCTGTACGTCCACGCCTGGGGCGTCGGAACCTACGCCCTGCAATGGTGGCAGCACGTGCGGGCGGGCGATGAGTTGGACAGCGTCTACTGGCTATACAACCACACCGGCGATAGCTGGCTGATCGAGTTCGCCCAGCGCATCCGCACAAACTGGGCGGATTGGGGCCGAACGGTCCAAAGCTGGCACGGCGTCAACATCTGCCAGGGGTTCCGCAACCCGGCCATCTGGTATCAGCAGTCGCACGACGAGGCGGACCTCGATGCGTCCCGACGGTGCCTGGCCGAGGTCTACGACAAGTACGGCCAGGTGCCCGGCGGCATGTTCGGGGCGGACGAAGACGCCCGGCCCGGCTACCCCGGCCCGCGGCAGGGGGCCGAAACCTGTTCGATGACCGAGATTATGCTCTCGTATGAGATGCTCCTGAAGATCACAGGGCAGGTGGACTGGGCGGACCGGCTGGAAGACGTGGCCTTCAACGCGCTGCCGGCCTCGATGACGCCGGACTTGAAGGGCCTGCATTACCTGACGGCGCCGAACCTCGTGCAGAGCGACTGCGGCACCAAGGCGCCGGGCCTGGAAAACGGCGGCAACACGCTGGCGTTCGATCCGTGGGACTTCCGCTGCTGCCAGCACAATGTCGCCATGGGCTGGCCCTACCTGGCCGAACACCTCTGGATGGCCACCCAGGACCGCGGACTGGCGGCGGTGGTATACGCGGCCAGTGACGTGACGGCCAAGGTGGCCGACGGCGCGGAGGTGACGATACGCTCGAACACGGACTACCCGTTTGAGGAAACGATCACCCTGCGGATTGCCGCAGCCAAGCCTGTGGCGTTTCCGCTGTACCTGCGCGTGCCGGGCTGGTGCGACGGTCCGGAGGTGGCGGTGAACGGGGAGCGTCGCGCGGCACAGGCGCAAGGCGGGGAGTACGTCGTGATGCAGCAGCGATGGTCGGACGGGGACGAGATCAAGCTGCACCTGCCGGCCAAAGTGACGCTGAAACGATGGAAGGCCAACGGCAACAGCGTGTCGGTGTACCGCGGGCCGCTGGCGTACTCCCTGCGCATCGAGGAGCGCTGGCACACGATCCGCGAGGGAATCGGCGAGGATTACCAGAAGTGGCCGGCGTTCGAGGTCTACCCGCAGACGCCGTGGAACTACGGGCTGGACATCGAGGGCGCGACCGATCCGGCTGCCCTGTTCGAGGTCGTGCATAAGCCCGGCCCGCCGGCCCCGCAGCCGTTCACGCTGGATGACACCCTCATCGAACTGACCACCCGCGGCAAGCGCATCCCGGCCTGGCAGCAGGATCCCACCGGGCTGGTCGGCGAAGTGCAGGAAAGCCCGGCCCGAGTGGACCCGGGTCTGCCCGAGACGATCACGCTGGTGCCGATGGGCTGCGCCCGGCTGCGCATCTCGGCGTTTCCGACGGTCAGCAGCGGTCCGGACGCGCACGAGTGGATGCCGCCGCTGGAATGCCTGCACGAGGCCTCGCACGTGTCTGACGACCTCTCGGCCGTCAGCAACGGCGATTGGCCCTGGACCGGCAAGGACCCCAGCAGGGTGCCTCGCTTCACCTGGCGACCCCACAAGGGAACCACCGAATGGATCACGTACCGGTTCGAGCGAGTGCGGCCGGTGTCGGAAGTGCATGTGTACTGGGTGGACGACGGCGAGGGCGGCGAGTGCCGTCCGCCCGCCTCGTGGCGGATTTTCTGGCGAAAGAACGGCGCGTGGGAGCCCGTGGTGTCGCACGGCAAGGCGGGCGCGGACCGGCGCGGCTGGGACTCCATGCGGTTCGATCCGGTGGAGACGACCGAGTTGAAGCTCGAAGTGACGCTGCAGGAAGGGCACTCCGGCGGGATCATCGAATGGGTCGTGGGGGTGTTGAATCCGAGCTGATCCCGAATTGCGAATGGCGAATGGCAAATTGCCAATTGCGAATGGCGAAACGGGGAGGTAGGGGCCCGAGAATCAAGGGATACAGGGATCGAGGGGGGTGGGGCGCGGGGGTCTGCAGAGCGCGGGCGGTGGTCGGCAAGCGGAGGCGGCACATGGTGCGATGGATGACGATGGTGATGGCGGTCGCGGCAACCGTAGCGAGCGCGGCGGAGCCGGGGCTGACGCCGGTGCCATTTGGCGCGGTGGAAGTCACGGACGAGTTCTGGGCGCCTCGCATGAAGACCAACCGCGAGCGGACGATCCCTCACAACTTCCGGATGTGCGAGGAGTCCGGGCGGATCAACAACCTGCGCCGGGCCGGTGGGCTCCTGGAAGGCAGGGAGTTTGAGGGGTACCGGTTCAACGACTCGGACGTGTACAAGGCCCTGGAAGGCGCGTGCTACGAACTGGCCCGCAAGCCCGATCCGGCCCTGGGCAAGCAGGTGGATGACCTGATCGCCGTCCTCGCCGCGGCCCAGCAGCCGGACGGCTACCTCAACAGCTACTACGCGCTGGCCGAGCCGGACGCGCGCTGGACGAACCTCAAAGACGCGCACGAGCTCTACTGCGGCGGGCACCTGATCGAGGCGGCGGTGGCGCACCACCAGGGCACGGGCAAACGCACGCTGCTGGACGTCGCCGTCCGGTTCGCCGACCATGTGGCGTCCATCTTCGGGCCGGACAAGCGGCGCGACGTGCCCGGGCACCAGGAAATCGAACTGGCGCTGGTGAGGCTCTCGGCCGCCACGGGCGACACCCGGTACCGCGACCTTGCCCACTTCTTCCTGGAGGAGCGGGGTCGGGCGCACGGACGAGGGCTCTACGGCGAGTACTGCCAGGACCACGTGCCGATCGACCAGCAAACCGAGATCGTCGGGCACGCGGTGCGGGCGATGTACTACTACTGCGGGCTGGCGGACGTCATGCGGGCGTCGGACAGCCGGTCGCACCTGTCCGCGCTGGAACACATTTGGAACGACGTCACCCTGCGGAAGCTCTACGTCACCGGCGGCATTGGCCCATCGGCGCACAACGAAGGGTTCACCATCCCGTACGATCTGCCCAACGAAACCGCTTACTGCGAATCCTGCGCGTCCATCGGGCTGGTGTTCTGGGCGCACCGCATGAATCTGCTCACAAAAGACGCCCGATACGCGAACGTCCTGGAGCGCGTGCTCTACAACTCGCTCCCCGCCGGCGTCTCGCTGAGCGGCGACCGATTCTTCTACGTGAACCCGCTGGCCGGCCGGGGCGGGCACCACCGCCGGCCCTGGTACAGTTGCGCCTGCTGCCCGCCGAACTTCGCCCGCTTTTTCCCCACGCTGGGCGGCTACGTCTATGCCGCGGACCACGAGGGGATCTACGTGAACCTCTATGTGACCGGGCGTGCCGAAATCCGCGTTGCCGGCGTTCCGGTGAACGTGGAGCAGAAGACGGACTATCCGTGGAACGGTTCCGTGCGACTGACGGTGTCCCCGCCCGCGGAAAAGCCGTTCGCGGTTTGCCTGCGGCTTCCCGACTGGTGCCCGAAGGCCGAGGCGAAAGTCAACGGCCAAACGCTGGAGGCCCCGTTCATCCGCAAAGGTTACCTGCGAATCGAACGTGCTTGGAAGCCGGGTGACACTGTGGAGTGGTCGCTCGCCATGCCCATCCAGCGCATCGAGGCGAATCCGCGGGTGATGGCCAACCGCGGGCGCGTGGCGCTCCAGCGCGGGCCGATCGTGTACTGCGTGGAAGCTCAGGATGCCAACGGCGCGGCGGACCGGCTCGTCCTGCCCCGCGACGCCGTTCTGAGCGCGATGCACCGCAAAGACTTGCTGGGCGGCGTGACGGTCATTGAGGGAAAGGGACGCGAGGCGGCGGCCCCCACCGCCTGGGGCGCGGACCTGTACCGCCCGGTGACAGAGGGTCGAACCGTGGACTTCACCGCGATTCCCTACTGTGTGTGGAACAATCGGCAGGCCGGGGCCATGACGGTCTGGCTGCCGGAATCGGACGGGCTGGTTCCCCCGCAGCCGGCAGAGCGAATCAAGGCCTCCGCGTCGCACGTGAACCAGCAACTGGCCGCAGTGCATGACGGACTGGAGCCGGCCTGGCCCGGCGACATGAACGTGCCGCGGCTGGACTGGTGGGATCATCTGGGCACCGTGGAATGGCTGCAATACGATTTCGAGAAACCCCGGCAGGTGACCGGCGTGGACGTGTACTGGTTTGATGACGGCCGCCTGGGCGGGCGCTGCCGCGTGCCGGCGTCGTGGAAGCTGCTCCGCCGCGACGGCGAGGAATGGCGCGAGGTGGCCAACCCCACCGACTACGGCACGCAGCGTGACCAAGTGAACCGCGTCTGGTTCGACCCGGTGGAAACATCCGCCCTGCGACTCGAAGTCCAGTTGCAGCCCGATTTCTCCGGCGGCGTCCTGGAATGGGCGGTGCTGGAGGATACGGCTCGGCCGTGCTCCCGGCACGCCGGGGTCTCGGCTGCACCAGAGTGAGAACTCCTTTTCACCCTTCGGCCCGCGAGAAGGGATTTCCGAAAACCCCGCAGGGCCCGCTCCGGCGCACTGGTCCCTATCCGCTCTTCTCCCGAGGACGGTCAGTCTTCCGCGGCCGAGACCCCCTTCTCCGCGATCGCCCGAAACTGCTGCTCACGCGCGAGGAACGCTTCCACTACGGCCGGATCGAAGTGGCTGCCCGATTCGGAGACGATGATGTCTCGGGCCTGCTCGTGCGAGAGCGACGGCTTGTACACGCGCCGACTGGTCAACGCATCGTATACGTCGGCCAGCGCCACCAGACGGGCGGACCAGGGGATGTCCTCCTGCTGAAGCTGGAACGGATACCCCGCGCCGTCCCATCGCTCGTGGTGGGCGAAGGTGATCTGGCACGCGTTGGCCAGGAAGTCGTCCTCGCCGAGCTTCCGCATGATGGCCAGCAGCGTCTCCCCCCCAATGACCGGGTGTTTCTCAATCACCCGCCGTTCGTCGTCGGTCAGGTGACCGGGCTTGCGGAGCACCGCATCCGGCACACCCACCTTGCCCACATCGTGCAGGGACGAGGCAAGGCCCAGCGTGCGAATCTGGTCGGGTGACATCGGCAGATTGCGCCTTCTTTGCACCATCTCTTCGGCCAGCACCTCCACGAAGGCACGGATGCGCTCCAGGTGGTCTCCGGTCTCCGTGTCGCGCGACTCGGTCAGTTTCGCCAGTCCGAAAATGACAGCATCACGCGTCTTGAGCAGGGCCCGGCTGCGCTGGTTGACCAGGTCCTCGAGGTTTTCGTTGATGGCCGCCAGCCGGTTCTCATACTTCCGCATGATGAACCACGTCAGGCACGTGCCCACCAGGGCCATCGCCACGACCACCAGCACACCCACGCGTCGCACCGGTCCGAGCACTCTCTCCACCGTCAGGACGACCGCGGTCTCGGGCCGGTGAATGAGGACGGTGGCGTTCAAGGGGGCGATCTCGTACGCGGCAACCAGGTGCCGTCCGTTCGGAAGGTCAGCCCAACCCGTAACCGGTTCCGAAGACGACCGGGCGGCTTCGATGATTGCCGCTTCCCGCGGCAGCCCGTGCAGGACGGCCAGCCCCGGGCGGGTTTGCCGAAGGTCTTCACGCTCGCGAAACTGAGGATGACAGAGTACTGATCCGTCCGTGTTGCTCACCACGCAGACGAATCCCTCATTGGGAAGCCGGACGGTCTCGATCACCGCCTGAAGCCGGCCCCAGTCATCGGAACCGACCCGCAGGTCACTCAGCTTCATCAACTCCACAATGCTGGCCGTCTGGCGAGCGGTGTGGATGTTGTTGGCCCGATACCCGTCCCGCACCAGGCTGCCCACCTCCCGGCCGAGCCATCGGCCGAAGAGGGCCAGCCCCAGGGACAGGCAGATCAACTGGCCGGCGGCCACGAGCACGATCAAGGCCGATCGGGACCGAATCATACGAGTTCTCATAGGCCGCCCAATCTCCCGACGGGGGGTCGGCTCAACAGCGGGGATGGCAGTATCTTCCCCGGCCGCAAGATCCGTCGCAGGTGCTTCTATAGCACGCGCACCCACACCGCCTTCAGGTACGACGACTCCGGGCAGCGCGGGGAGACGGGATGGTCCATCCCGGCCCCCGTCACCGCCAGGATCTGGACGGACCGGCCGGCCTGACGCACGGAGGCGGTCACCAGGGACACAAACTCGTCGCGTCCCATCGCGCCGCTGCACGAGCAGGTCAACAGCAGCCCGCCCGGCGCCACCAGCCCCGCCGCCAGCCGGTTCAGGTCCGCGTACTTCCTGCGGCCTTCCTCCGTGTCGTTGCGGCCGAAAACCAGCTTCGGCGGATCGAGCACCAGCACATCGTACTGGCGCCGGTTCACCTGCATCTGCCGCATGTATGTGAACGCATCGGCCTGCAGCGTGTCCACGCGCACCTGGTTGAGGTTTGCGTTGACCCGCGCCATGGCGACCGCCGCCTCGTCCAGGTCTACGCAGGTCACGTCCGACGCGCCGCCCAGCACCTTCGCGCAGATGCCGAACCCGCCCGAATAGCAGCACACGTCCAGTACGCTGCTTTCGCGGGCCAGTTCCGCCAGCCGCCGTCGGTTCTCCCGCTGATCGCAGAAGAATCCCGTCTTATGCCCGCCCTCGAACTGCACGCGGAACCGCACGCCGTGCTCCGCGACGTTCACCGACCCCGGACATTGGTCCGAGACGACCGGCTCTGCGCTGAATCCCTCCTGCCGCTGCACGCGCTCATCCACGTGTACGCGATGATGCCGCGTGCCTGCCGCCTCGTGCAACAACGGCAGCAGGCGGTCCAGCAGCCGCCACATGCCCAGGCTGAAGACCTCCACGGACAACACGTCGCCGTAGCGATCGACCACCAGCCCGCTCAGGTCGTCCCCTTCCGCGTGGGTCAGCCGGTACGCGTTCGTGACGGCGTCCAGCCCAAGCCGTTGGCGCCGCAACGCGACCGCCCGCCCGATCGCATCGCGCCAGAACCCCTCATCCAGCGTCCCCTCGCCGAAGCGCAGCATCCGCACCGCGATGGCCGATCGCGGATTGTAGAGTCCGTGTCCGAACAGCGTGCCCCGCCGGTCGTACACCGCCACACAGTCCCCCGGTCGGGCGTCCGGCGACGCCTGCTTCACCATCTTCTGGTAGATGAACGTCTGGTATGCCGCCGACCGCAGGGCGACCCACGGCAACTGCCGCTCCGCAAGGCTCGTGTCTGACGCAGGTTCGGTCATCGCCGGGGATTATACTGCGCTGCCGCCTCGCCCGCGCAATCCCGTCCCCGCGGCACTCGTCTGTCCGGGCGGTCCGGGCGATCCCTTCTCATTTCTCCGTTCTTCGGTACCATGCTCCGTATGAAACCGACGCTTCTCATTCTGGCTGCCGGCATGGGCTCGCGATACGGCGGGCTCAAGCAGATCGATCCGGTTGGACCCAACGGCGAGGCGATTATTGATTTCTCCGTGTTTGACGCCATGCGGGCGGGCTTTGGCCGGCTGGTGTTCGTCATCCGCCGCGATATCGAGTCCGCGTTCCGCGAGACCATCGGTCGGCGGTTCGAGGACAGACTGCCCGTGACCTATGCATTCCAGGAACTCGACGCGCTGCCCGCCGGCCATACGCCGCCCGCCGGCCGCAGCAAGCCCTGGGGCACCGGCCACGCCGTCCTGGTGGCGGCCGATCTCATCCACGAGCCGTTCGCCGCGATCAACGCCGACGACTTCTACGGGCCGGCGTCCTACCGGCTGCTGCATGAATTCCTCGTCCACAACCCGGACGCGGAGGTGGCCAACTACGCGATGGTCGGGTTCCGCCTGGCCAACACGCTGTCGGAGGCAGGCAGCGTGTCGCGCGGCGTATGCCGGTGTGACAGCACCGGTTACCTCCAGCAGATTGAAGAAATCACGAAACTCGACCCGGATCCCGCGGGCGCGCGGTACACGGACGACACCGGCAGCTCGCGGGTGCTGCCCGGCGACACGCTGGTCTCGATGAACATGTGGGGATTCAACCCGTCCTTCTTCAACCACCTGCGAGAGGGCTTCACGGCCTTCCTGGCCCGCAATGGGCAGGATCCGAGGTCTGAATACTACCTTCCTGCGGCCGTAAACGACCTTGTGAATGCCCGCACGGCCCGTGTCCGCGTTCTGAGCACGCCCGAGGCGTGGTGCGGCGTCACGTACCAGCAGGATCGGCTCCAGGTCATCGCCTACCTTCGCAGCCTGGTCGAGAACGGCACCTACCCATCGACACTCTCGCCCTGACCCGTGCTGGAACTGTTGCGTCCGAGAATCTTGCCTGGTTTCATCAGGGCAATCCCTTACCAAACCGCTTGAGTTGAGCCTCCAAAGCGCGTATTATGAAGGCGCTGGGGATGGGTGGGCGGCGTGAGACGCCGCCACAACGGGAACGGACTTCACGCTCGGGGTCCTCCTCGACGAGGCATGGAATGGCCACCATCGACGAAATCGCCAGGCGAGCGAACGTCTCCAAGACCACGGTCTCCTTCGTGATCAACGGGAAGCCGGGGGTCAGCGAGGCGACGGCCAACCTTGTCCGAGCCGTCATGGCCGAGCTGGATTACGTGCCGTCGGTTCTGGCCCAGCGGTTTGCCTCGCGGCGGAGCATGGCCGTCGCGCTGATTGCCCAGTCATACCCCAGCGTCTTCCACGATCCTCGCCACGCGGAGATTGTGGATGCCGTGTACAGCACGCTGGAAGACCAGGATTACTCGCTGGTGCTGGGCACGTCGAACCGGCGATTCCTGGAAGAGCGTCGGCACATCAAGATTCTCCGCAGCGGGCAGGTGGACGGCCTCCTGCTGTTGGAGCCCACGCTGGATCAGGACTATCTGGCGGACCTGGCCGAGCAGGATGCGCCTGTCGTCATCATCAATGGCGAAGGCGGCCACCTGGGCTTGGCCGCCGTGCGGACGAACGACACCGCCGTCGGCCGGATCGCCGCCGAGCACCTGTTGAGCCTCGGGCACCGGCGGATCGGGTTCATTGACGGCGGCCGGTCGCACCAGTCGGCCATCGACCGGGCCCTGGAGTTCCAGCGTTCGCTGGCCCAGGCCGGATGTCCGTTGGATCCGCGGCGTATCTTCCACGGTGAGATCAACACGAGCGAGGTCACGGGGCATCACGGCTGCCGGACCATCCTGGAGCGTATGCCGGACACGACGGCCATCTTCTGCTGCAACGACACCATGGCCCTGAACGCCCTGGATGCGGCCCGGGAGATGAACCTGGACGTGCCCGGCCGGCTTTCGCTTCTCGGCGTGGACGATCATCCGACCAGCATCGCCTGTCGACCGCAGCTTTCGTCCATCCGTCAACCGTCGTACGACATCGCGAAGGAAGCGACCGAGATGCTGCTGACCTGCCTCCAGCATCCGCGGAACGGGAACCACAAGCCCGTGACTCGTCTGCTTCCGCCGGCCCTGGTCCCGCGTGATTCCACGGCGCCCCCGGGCCCGATGATTCCGTGTTGAGTCGTTTGCCACGTGCGTTTTGGACGACGGCACGCGCCTTTGTTACGGAGCACGCAGGTCCGCGCCGACTCCATCGCCTCCCCGCGATTTGTCCGATAATCAGGACCGCCAAGCGGCTCGTGATCGGCGGACGTGCATCGAGCGGGCCGGCCATTCTCTGCACTAAAGCGTTTCAGTGGACCGGACGATATGCAAGCGTGTCTTAACCGGCCGCGTTGCGGCGCGGGGTTCGGCTGCGGATCGGGGAACCATCGTATGGATGTCATCCGAAAGCTGAGGCGCAATTTCCAGCGTGTCTTCGCCAGGGCGAAGCTGCCCACGAGTCCGGCGGTTGCGTCGCGCATTCTCGCCCTCATGAAAGAGCCGGATTCCTCCTCCGCGGATTTCGGGAGCGTCATCCGGGCGGATCCGGCCCTGGCGGCCCGGCTGCTCAAGACGGCCAACTGCGCCCTGTACGCGCAACGGACGCCGGTCACGACGATCGATCGGGCGGTCACCGTGCTGGGCCTGGAACGCGTGAAGACCCTGTCGCTGGGCTTTCAGCTTGTGATGCACCTGGATCGGCTGGGCGAGGCGCCGTTTGACATGCCGGAGTTCTGGCGGCAGTCGCTGCTGCGGGCCTGCCTGGCCCGGGCCATCGCCGAGGCCGCTGCCCCGGAACGGACGGAAGAGGCGTTCCTGATCGGGCTGCTGCAGGATTGCGGCATTGTGCTTCTGGTTCAGGTGCTGGATACCTCCTACGGGCGCCTCTACGCCTCAAGTCTGTCGCCCGGCGCGTTCTTCGCGGCGGAGCGTGAGACGTTCGCGTTCACTCATCTCGATGCCATCGGGGCCATGGCCGAAGAGTGGCAGTTGCCGGAAGACATTGCCATGCCGCTGCGCCGCCATCACTACCGGGTGAATCCCGGCGAAGAGGCGAGTGAGAGGCGGACGCTGATCGCCCTAAGCCACTTCGTGGGGTCTTTGTGCTTCGAGGGTGACTCCGGTCTCGCCACGGGCGATGCCGGCATCCGGGAGTTCGGCGAGCAGATGCTCGGACTGGACGTACCGACGTGGTGCGAAGTCCAGAAGCAGGCCGAGGCGGACTACAAGGCGATTGCCACGCTGTATATGGAGGTGCTGCCGCGCGGCTTCGACGTGTCCGCTCTCCTGCAGGAGGCCGGCCGCTACCTGTCCCTCTCGGCCGAGCAGGGAAAGGAACCGGGCGGCGCCTCAAAGAGCCCGCCGCCGCCCGCCCCGCCCTCTGCGGGGGAAGCCGCCGGCTCGCCGTCAACGGGATCGGAAGTCTCGACGGCGCCGGAGCAGGTCAGCCCGTCCGCGCCGCCGCCGGGCTCGCCAGAGGACGAGAACCGGATTGCGGCGCTGATCCAACTGGCGCAGGAAATGGACGCCCGTCCGCCGGCCGGCGGAAAGCCGTCCGGCGCCAGGCTTCGCAAGCCCTGCACTCTGTATTATTTCACCGGGGATGGTTCCCGGGTCGGCTCGACCCAGGCGGTGATCCGCGAGATTGCCACAGACCGCATCGGGTTTCTGACCGCCCGTCCGTTGGCCCAGGGCGAGGCGGTGGAGGTCACGGTGGCGACGGGTGCGGAATCCCTGTTCCTCGCCGGCCCCGTGTTGAGCTGTACCCAGGCACAGCCGCAGGCCTATGAGGCTGTCCTGCAACTGGCCCACCGTTCGAAGACCCCGCTGATCAGCGGCAACGCCGAGAAGTTCCTCCGCGAAAACACCTGGGCCGCTGACGCGCTGCGATGTGAGCAGGAGGGCCGGTTGGCTTCTGCCGTCTCGTCCTGAGCCGCCCGCGAAGACCGGCGTTCCACGTTCCGCCGGGATCGGTGCGCGGGGTCAGGATTCGCCCTGTTTCGCGGCGATCGTGCAGGCGGTGATGACCGCGAGCAGGCCGAAGAGGATGTCCAGGCCGTCAAACGCCTTCCAGAACGCCTGGAATCCAATGGCCATGGCATACTCCGCGGCAAACACCTGATCGAGCGGCGCCATGCTTTCCATGGCGTCCATAAGCTCGTTCACCTTCTGTCTGCGATAGGTCACGACCTCGCGGGCCTGCTCCGCCCGGGCATCCGGAACCAGGGCGTCCACCTCGCGAACCGCTGCCGCGTATCGAACGTCCCACTCCTGAACAAGAAATTCGTGGTCCAGCATTGCCTGGCGCCGAATCCACTCCCTCGGCGGCAGCGAGCGGGCGTCTTCGACGATCTGATCCACGTCGTAGTTCCGATCCCGCTCCCACGACTGCCGGACTGTTGCGTATATCAGAATCGTCCGGACGTAGGCGGGGTCCGACAGCCACCCAACGTCGTCCCAGGTCGCGAGTTCGCGGATCGCCGCTTCCGTCTCTGCCGCGGGCGCGGCCCGCACGCGGCTTCGCTCTTCTTCGTAGTACTGCGCCCGATGGGGGTGATCGTCGTGCAGCCCCTCTTCGTTGGCCCGGCGATTGGCCCGGAACGCCGCAAGCCAGTTCCGTTCGAATTCCGATTCGTCGGCCGTGGCAATCTCGCACACCTTGTCGGACCGGCTGTGGCGGATGAAACGCAGGCGAATCTGCTCCTGGCTGAGTTCAGCCAGGATGGCGGCGGCCTTCTCATAGGCCTGCTCGGTTGCCTGGTCATCGTCTTCCGGGATGCCTGCCTGGCTGACAAGTTGATGGCTCATGGCCAGCCGCCTTTCCCGCCGCCTCCGGCCTCAGGCCGCCTCCGCCTCGCCGGAGGCGATCCTGTAGGCCGCGCCGACCGCCAGAATGACGAAGATGATGTCCAGAAACCCCACGGTGCTCCTCAACGCGACGTCAATGAACGTGGGAACGCCTTCGCTGACGACCAGGCTCTCCAGCGACGGAAGACCCTCCAGGGCGATCGCGTATTCTTCCTCGTTCCGCTCCCGAGTGAGAATGACTTCCTTGGCTCGCGCGATCCGTTCTGTGGCGGGGATCGCTTGAACCTCGTGCTGAATCATCGCACGGGCTTCGTCCCATTCTTGCGGCAACACCGGTCGGCCCTGTGGCCCGGATTCCATCTTGTCGTACAACTCCTTGGGCGACAGCGAGCGGGTGTCCTCTATCTTCTGGGCCAGGGGCCGGCCCGCCTTCATTTCCTCATATTCTCGCACACGGATCGCGATGAAGGCCGCAATGAGGTACTGCTCGTCCTGCCAGCGGCCGTCCTTCTCCCAGGCGAGGTACTCACGAAGGGCCGCATCGCATTCCGCCTCCGACATCTCGCTCAGACGCTCGGACTCCTCCTCACAGTAGGTGTGGCGCTCATAGCCGCCGTGGCGAATGCCCTCCAGGTCTCCTCGCCGGTCGGCCATGGCCGCGGGTATCCAGTTCTTTTGGTACTCCCGCTCGTCCGCCGTCGCGACGGCAAAACCGCAACTGTAGCGATCGTGCCGGACGTACCGATCACGAAGTTGCTCATCGCTGAGCTTTCCGTAGATCTCCGCCGCCCGGGCACGCGCCTTCTGCAGGCCGGCGTTGTCCTCATCCTCTTCGACAGACGACTCGAATAACAACTCGCCCGCCATGTCGGTCAGCAGAAGCGAGTGCATGAGGTTCCGGGCCGGGCTCTTGAAGTCCACCACCAGGTTGACCATAGGCCAGAGGACGAGCGCCACGACCAGTATCTTGCCCACGGCGATGCCGGCTACCGCCAGTATGGCGGCCACCGCCCCGGCCTTGAAGTCCTCCCGGCGATACCCCAGCCGCATTCCGAAGCCGGCCAGCGCACCCAGGCCGATGGCGATCCAACCGATCTCGAAGTCGGTGATCAGGGCCACGGCGCACCAGACGCCCGCGCCGATCAACGCGCCCGCGGCGCTCAACACCGTTCCCAACATGAATCCACCCGCCGACAGCGCCGCGGAGCGAGCCTGGGTCGCCACCTTCCCGGGGCCGGCGGACGCCGCTTTCACGCTGCGACCGGCCTTCACGTCGTAGCCGCACGAAACGCACAGCCGGGCGTCCGCCGCCATCATCGTGCCGCATTTTGGACACGGGCCCTGATTGCGCGGCGGGGTTGGAGTCGCCGCCGCTGCCGCGGATCGCGCATCGGCCGCAAGCGACTCCATGAGCGAGGACGCGTCGTCCTCATCCACGGCACGCGCAGCCGGCGGTTTCGGCTTCACCCCGGGGGTCGGCAATTCAATCGTGAATTTGTGCTCGCACTTGGGGCACTTGGCCCGGCGCCCTACGGCACTTGCGGGAAGCCCCAGCGTGGCACCACAGTTCGGGCAGGGAACCTTGATCCGGTCACCTTGCGTTCCAGACATGGAAGAGCGTGCTCCTGAGATAGAGGAATGAATGGAAATGGCGCTGCGTCCCGGCGAGCCGCACCCGGCGGGACGGCCGTCACCTGATGCCGGCAGTGTAGCGGAAACGAAGCACCGGGAACAAGTGGATGTTTCGAAATAGTCGGCCCCGCAAGACGGCCGGGCGGCAGATGGGCACGCTCGGCCTGATTCACAGGTCAGCGAGCCGTCGGACCCCGATTGGCCGGCACCCCGAAGATCCAGCGGCCGGTCACCGGGTCGAACCAGTCCTGCCCGCCGGCGCGGTTGGGGACGCCGTAGTACCAGCGGCCGGTCGCGGGGTTCAGGTAGTCCACCGTGTTGTTGGGATTGCGGAAACCCACCGCGGATCGGCCCGTCACGGTGTCATAGGCCTGCATCTGGTATCGACCTGCCGGCTGCGTCGTGTAGCGCGACCACAGGTCAAGAGTTGTGGGTCTCTGATTCCGATCCGGCCAGCGTTGCGGCTGAATGCGGCGGGCCCAGAACTGCGTCTTCTGCATCGTTTCGGCCGCGTTCGTTGGGCGGTTCCACCACGGGGGGTAGGCTCGGGAACTCATGGCACCGTCCGCAGTCCCGTCGAGCATGCGCGTCGGAATAGATGCCCGCACAGCAGATCGGTCCGCCACGGCCGAACGCCGGGGGCGCTGCCGGGTCAGGCGGGAGTCTTCGACCGGGCCACGCACCGGACGACCCGTGCGGGGGTCATGAGCAGTACGAACATCTCCACCGCGCGAGGGGCGGGGCGGCGCCTGGTAAAACAGGGGACCGGTGAAAACCGATTCGGATGGGTCGGCCGCCTCCTCCTGGGGCTCGCGTTCGGCGGGCTGCGTCGTGGGCGGCACGCTCTGCAATGCCGGATCGGCCGGTTGCGCGGCGGGCGACTGGGCGACCGCCGTCGAAAGCCCGGCCACCCCCAGCACCCACACCCCAACCGCGATGCGAAAGGCTGCGAACATGCGGACACCCCCATGCTGGACGATCGGACGGCAGTCCGGACCCACCCGGACCGCCACTTTCAAGTATAGCGCCGCCCCGCGCGGGTCGCAAACGCCTCCAGCGGACCTGGATGGGCGGCCGTTCGTAGAAGTCGTACTGTAACCCGGCGTCAAAGCGGCGCATGGAGCGTGTTTCGAACGCTCTCCGCCAGGGGCGTGCGGGGCTGCCAGCCGCAATGGGCCGTGAGCCTGTCATGACTTCCGTACACAACAGACACGTCTGCAGCGCCGCGCAGGCGGGCCTCGTCAACTTCCACCTGCACCGGAACTCCGCTGGCTTCGATCATCGCGTCCAGCAGGTCGCCCATGCGGGTCGGCCGTCCGCTGCACAAGTTGAACACCCCGCCCGGGGCGGGTTTCTCACAGAGCATCCAGGTTGCCTCGACGGCGTCATGCACGTCAAGGAAATCGCGTTGGCTGTCCAGGTTGCCGACCCGGATCGTGCCGCCGCCCGCTCGGATGAGCTCCTGCAATTGCTCGGCAAACGCCCCCGGCGCCAGCCGGGACGTGACCCCGCGGCCGATGAGCTGGAACGGCCGGATGACCGTCACGCTCAGGCCGTAGGTCCGGTGGTAGAAGACGGCTGCTTCGGTAGCCAGCCGCTTGCTGAATCCGTACGGCGTGACCGGTCGGCAGGGCGTCTCCTCCGTGACAGGCAGTCGGTCCGGATCGATGTGGCCGTACTCGGCGGCAGAGCCCGCGGTGAGAATCTCGGCGTGCGGCGCCTCGGCGCGAACGGCCTCCAGAATGGCGATGAGCGAGGCGGCGTTCGCCCGGAAGACGGCCAGCGGGTCGTCGGTGCCGAACCGCCCGGCCAGGTGTACGATGGCATCCGGCTTTTCCAGCCGGATCAGCGTACGCACGTCGGTGGGCGCGGACAGATCCACGGCGTGAAAGGCGTCGCAGCCGGGCGGCGCTACGCTGGACAGGTCGGCGGCAAGGACGGTCGGCCGATTCGGCACGCCGGCCAGGTACGCGCACAGATGCCGGCCGAAAAAGCCGCCGGCCCCCGTGATCAGAACTCGTTTGCGATGGGTTCCCATGATCCGCTGCTCCGGAATTCGGCAGGCACGTTCTTCTACTCGATGGACGTGACGTCAGCAAGCGGAGTGCCGTGCATGGAAGACGCCGCTGTGCTCGACGCTCCGCCGGCCGGGCCGGCGCCTTCGCTCTGGCGTGGGAAGCCGGGCGAGGTATGATGGGAACCGGGGCCGGTCGAATGACGGCGGCCCAACGGTCCGGATCTGTGTCGGGCATGAGCGAAACACGGCAATTCTCCTGGCCATCCGCCGTCCGCGTCATCGCGGACGTGTTGTATCCGCCGGCCTGCCCGCTCTGCGGACGACCGGACCCGCCTCGGCGGGACCTCTGCCCGGATTGTGAGGCCGCACTGGCTCGATCGCGCAGCGTTCCGTTCTGCACAAGGTGCGGCACCACCGTCGGGCCGTTCGCGGGCACGGCGGACGGCTGCCCTTCGTGCCGGACTCGCCCGGCGCCCCCGGCCGGTTTCGTGCGGGTGGGGGAGTTCTCCGGGGCCCTGGCGGAACTGATCCGGGCGTTCAAGTTCCAGGGGCGCGACGACCTGGAGCGGCGCCTCGGCGAGTTGCTGGGCGACGCCTTGCGGTCCGCGCCGTGGCTTTCCGACATCGACGTCCTCACCTGGGTGCCAACGTGCTGGCAGCATCGACTGACGCGGCGCTCGCACGCAACCACGGCGCTGGTTCCTCATGCGGCCCATCGGGCTGAGCGCCCCCTGCGGAAGCTGCTGCGGCGCGTCCGGGGCGGGCGACACCAGGTGGGGCTGCCTCGGCTGGAGCGCCTGGAGAACATCAAAGGCTGCTTTCGCATCGCCCGCGGCGTTCGGCTGGAACGGGCGGTGATCGGGCTGCTCGACGACGTGGCGACCACCGGGGCCACCGTCTTTGAGTGTGCCCGCGTGTTGAAGCGGGCCGGCGCCCGACGGGTGTACGTGGCCATCCTGGCTCACGCGGGCGGCTTGCCGGAGCTCCCGCGCGACGTGTGAAGTACCGGTTGGGCCGCAGGAGAGTCTTGCCATGACGCAGCAGGAACCCGTGCGATTCGGCATCGTGGGGGCCGGGAGGATCTCGCGAAACGCGCTCGCCCCCGCCCTGAAGGCCGCCGCAAATGCGGAACTGGTGGCCGTCGCCAGCCGCGATCGGGCCCGGGCCGAGGGCCTGTCACCGCGGCGCGCGTACGACGACTACGCCGCGCTGATGGACGACGCCGACGTGGAGGCGGTGTACATCGGCACCCACAACGGGTTGCACAAGCCGCTGGCCCTGGCGGCGCTGGAGCGCGGCAAGCACGTCCTGTGCGAAAAACCCCTGGCCTGCAACGCCAAAGAGGCGACCGAAATGGTCGCCGCCGCCGCGAAGCACGGCCGGCTGCTCATGGAGGCCTTCATGTACCGCTATCACCCGCAGGTGGCCGAGCTGGTCGCCCGCGTGACGGCGGGAGCCATCGGCACGCTCAAGACGGTGGAGGCGGGCTTCAGCTTTCATCACACGGACGACCAGGACGTGCGCTACCGGGCAGACTGGGGCGGCGGCGCGCTGCTGGACCTGGGCTGCTACTGCGTGAACCTGTGCCGCCTGCTCTTCGACGGCCAACCGGCGGCGGCCACCGCCGAGGGGACGTTCCATCCCACCCACGGCGTGGACCTCTGCATCCACGGTGTGCTGGATTTCGGGAACGGACGGCACGGCGTGATCTCGTGCGGCTTTGACGCCGGGCCGCGAGACCACGTCTACGCCGTCGGCACACACGGCACGCTGACGCTCACGCGGGCCTTCGCCAACAACCGCAAGCCGACCGTGCTGATCGAGCGGAAGGGCGGCGAAGCGAAAGAGACTTCCTTCCCGGCCACCGACCTGTTCCAGTTGGAGGTGGAGGACTTCGCCCGGGCCGTGCGCACCGGCCAGCCGCCGCTGCTGCCCCCCGAAGACGGCCTGTTAAATCATCGCGTCCTGGACGCCCTGCTCTACGCCGCCCGCAGCGGCGGCACCCGCTTCGCGGTGGAAGCGTAGGGTTCGCGGTCCGTCGCGCGGGTTTCGTGATGCCGCTGGTGCGGCTACGGCGCCTGGGAGAGCTGTTCGATGTCATCGATGTAGACGGTAAAGGGGCCGGCCGTGCCGGCGCTGGAGAACGCCAGGTGCTCCACCGTGCCCTTCCCGGTCGGCGAGCTGAGGTTCCCATCGCCGGTGAAGCCCAGCACGGGATCCGTCACCGGATCGAACACCAGCGTCTGCCACACACCCGGCTGGCCGGTGAGCAGGACACCCTGCGGGGCGCCGCTGATCTGGCTGGCCGCGCCGACCCACTCGATCGTCCCCGCCGTGCCGCCGTTCTGGCCCACGTCGGCGGTGGTGCCGGTCTCGCGGACGCCCAGAGTGACGCGCAGCGACCCGCTGTCCAGGCGAAGGCGAAGGCGAATCGGCTTGTCCAGTTCAATCGTCGGGTTGGGGAGGTTCGCGGCGTCGAACGTGGTTACGCGCACCCAGCGCTGCGCAGTGGCGTCCACGAACTGCCACTGAAGGCTGTAACTCTTGCTTCCGCCGAACGGCGTGACCGCATCCGTGACCCCGCGAACATTCGGCTCGGCAGTCAGGTGGAATGACGTGCTGCCCGAGAACCGCGGCGCCCGGAACATGACCTCGGCCCCGTTGGCATACCCCTCGAACCCCGTCAGCAGCGTATCCGTACCACCGTTTGACGGAACGGTGAACCGTTCCTGCAAAACGGCAAAATCCAGAAGGTCCACATCCTCATCGACGTCGAAGTCGAACACGTCCAGACAATCCTGCGTCGTGACGGGCGGGGTCGGACTCGGCGTCAGGCCCGGCCCGGCCATGCAATCCGCGAAGACGGCGTAGTCGTCCAGGTCCACGTCGCCGTCGCCGTCGAAGTCGCCGTTGGCCGTCACCGCGGAGAATCGGTCGACACGCGTCCCGCGCATGTTGGCGTCGGTGGCGAAGAACTCGTGGTATCCGATTCCGAAGCGCCCGCGGGTGTGGGTGGAGTCGGTCACGGTCGCAACGGGCACGCCGTCGACCACGTAGCGAATGGAATCCCCGTAACAGCCGATGCGGAACTGCCGCCACTCGGAGGCCGGCTCGTACAGCGGACTGGACTCCAGGAAGTCGGTCAGCACCCCGTCGACCACTTTGCCGGCCCGAATCCGCCCGTTGTGAGAATCGTAGGTCAGCGTATAGGCGTTGCCCCCGCCGAGGTCCGTGCTGTCGAAATTCGCGTTCCCGTCGTCGCGGGCGAAGATGCCCACACGTTCGAAGCCGTCCGCTGCGACGTCCGGTCGGTAATCACAGAAGACCCACGCGTCCACCGTGTAGTCGGTGTCGCCGGACGCTCCCAGAGACACGGTCTCGTACCCTCCGTTGGCGTTCATGACCTGCAGAACGGACCCGTCACCACCCGGGGCCGTGGGCGAGAACGGGATCACGGGATTGATGGTGAATTTGTCATCCCAGGGCAAGGCCCGGCCGCTCCCGGCAAACTCGTCGACCCGGGGAAACGCGGTGGTCGGATCCCGCGCGACCAGGAGCAGTGCATTGGGCACGGCACGCTCCGTTCCCGTGCAGGGCGGGCTGGCGTTGTCTGAGGGGCAGTTCACCACGGCCCCGTGGACGACCAGGGTGGTGGACCCGCCGCCGTCCAGATTCACGGCGTGGTCCGCCTGGAGGGAGTTGACGAGGAAATCGGCGAGCTCCGTGTAGGTCATGCCCACGCTGTAGCCGGTCTGGCGGCCGTCGCAGGTTACGAACCAGTGACGGGTCCCGTTCCAGGCCAGCGCGGTGCGGGGATGCCGGACCGGCGCGTGCCCGTAGTTCCAGTTCTCGGGGAAGGGAGCTCCGTCCTTGACCAGCCAGCCCGACGCGCCGCCACAAATCACCTTGGCATTGTTCAGTGCCAGGGGCACCAGCCCCACGTATGCGGCAATCGGATCGCCCACCGAGACGCGAGCGAGGAGGTCCGCTTCCATGCCCGGGCAGGCGGCCAGAACGAATCCATCCGGGGGAATCGGATTGTTCAGGGATTGCGAGCCGGTGCGGATCGCGCCAATGGTGCCGCCGACCCACTTGTTGGCCCGCCAGGGGTATGACGCGCCTTCAACGATGACCTCCACGCCTTCGGTGGTCGACCCCGTAGTCGGTCCCCAGTCGGGCGTGTAGACGGCCAGCGTGTTGGTTGTGCACGTGTAGTCGAAAACGTCCGCTGCCATCTGGGTGCCGTCGGCGAACCGAACGGTGGGAACTGCCGCCGGCGTGTTGGTGGTCACGAATGCCTCACCGGACTCCTGGAGCACGTACGCCTCGCGGGGCCAGGACAAGGTGGGGTACCCGATCACGTTCCCGTTGTTGCCCAGCATGCCGTGAATGTACAGGCCGGCGTCAAAGTGCGACGCATTGATGGCCCCGATGACGTCACGACCGGGGGTGTCATATCGGCCGGCAATCTGGCTCGTCCGTTCCTTGGCCGAGTAGTTGCGCTTGGCCTGGGCAAAGCCCATCTCCACCGTGTAGGTCGGGTCGGCCACGTCAAACTCCAGCACGTGCAGCACCTGGGGAGCCGGGCAGTTGTACACGGAGTGATACACGCCGGGCGCCACCTCCGTCGTGGACTCCAGCGCGCAGACGCCTCCACCGTCGCCCCCGAAGCGTACGGCATCCGCGATGACCGCGGTGCCCCCGGTGCTGGCTCCGGCGTCCAGGGTGATGGAGTTGGCGCCGGCGTTGAACGCGTAGGTGCCCAGGGACTCCCAGACGAACCCACCGGCCGTCTGGTCCAGGAAGACGGTATACGTCTGATCGGCGGCGGGGATGATGTACTTCGTGGCTGTGGTCCGGTTTGTGCCCGGACGGTACCAGACGAACACCTCGTAACTCCCGCCCTCCGGCAGGTTTGCCGTCCACGTGGCGGTCTCGGTGCTGCCGGGCGGCGTCCAGCGGTAGGTTCCGTCGTTGTAGCCGGTTGACGAACTGGTCAGCCAACCGCTGCCCACTTCCGTGTAGGCCGGCGGGCCTTGGTCGTTGTCCACGATCACATCTGCCTTCGCAGATACGGCGGTGAGCACCAGTACAGCCAGGACTGAACGGGCGAAGATCTGCTGGGGGGTCATTCGAGGCGCCTCCTTCGTAACCAGGGGCCATTTGCACGCACTAACGGGAGCGACGGCGTACGTCGAGCGGGATGCCGAACCGAAGCATTCCCCTCCGCTGGGGACAGGGCCATTGTAACACGTGGGCCCTTTGGCGGAGATGGAACCTTTCTGCCACACGGAAGGCCTGCGACAAGGATTCACACAACCGTTTTTTTGATAATGGATTACGCGCGGTTTCCGGCCGGTGACGATCGGCCGGTTCCTCACTCGCGGCCTGCGCGGACCCACGTGGCGGGGGGGGACGGTTCAATCCGCTTCGTAGAGGGCCCGTTCCCGCAGGGCCTCGGCGCGCTGGAGCAGTTCTTCGCGGTCGGGAGCCACGAAGGGCTCCAGCTCGTAGCTGACCGTGCGCTGGTCGTGAATCCGGCCGGGCCAGAGCACTTCGGCGAAGAAGTCGATGGGCGGGACCTGATACCAGGGCTCGTTCACTCGCTCGTTCGTCTGCAGGGTGGCATAGCCCTCTTTCCGCAGGATCACGTCGTAATCGCCGTACCAGAGAAAGTCCACGCTCACCGGGGTGCGGCCGACTTCGGCGTCGTTCAGGTAGACGAGCGCTCCCTGCGGATCGGAGTTGATGGTCAGCGTGCGTCGCACGCACCCGATGCCGGCGCCGCACAGGACGAGGCCCGCGGCCAGAGCGACCAGGGATGTGCGAGCGGTTTGTCGTGAGTTTTTGGTCATGTTCGTCCGTACCGTTAGTCGTGCAGGTGCTCAATCGTGTTCCGGCGGTTCGCCGCCTTGGCCGCCGCGAGGTCTTCGATGGAAACCACGCGTGCCCGCGCCGGTGGACCCGTCGGACGGGCCCATGATCCGGTCCGCGGCGGGGAAATGCAAGCCGATTCCGGGTGGGGACGCGCCTCGTGTTCCTGGAAGGGGCGCCCCGCCTCGTCCCCACGCACGGCGGTTGAGGGGACGTCAGGCGGTCGGCCCGATGGCCCGCCTGTGCTGGCGCCTGCCGTGCAGACACTGCTCAATCGCACGTTCGATGGATTCGATGGTCTCGAGGGGTTCCTCATACCACCAGGCGTCGGCCAGACGGCGGCGCAATGCCCGAAGCTCCGGATTCAGGTCTGCTCTATTGAGGGCCTCGGGGCTTCGACCCGCATCGGGCCGAACGGGATGAGGGGCAGGTTGTGTGGATCGGTTCGTCATGAGCCCTCATTGTCGGCAGACCGGCCGGGCTTCCGCAGCCGGAACCTGTCTCGTTTCGTCTCTGTCTGTGATACCCAATGGGGTCGGAAAGGTTGCCGCCGATGTGAAGGGGGTACGAATGTGTACGCCAGCGTGGGGAACCAAGCCGGGTGGCCGGTCTGATCCCGCTTATGCGGACGTTTGGGCACGCGACCGGCTCTATCGTTCGCTCAGTTGGAGTGGCCGGCGCCGGCACCACCGGGAAACAGGAACTCGCGTGCAACGCTCCAATTCGACGAGGTGTCGTGCCCGCCTTCGGGAACGAGGAAGAACTCCACCCGGCTGGTGATCCTCTTCTCCTGTGCATACTGCCGCACCGATTCCATGAAGGCATCGACCGCCGCCAGGCGTGCCGGCTCATCCTTCGCGCCGATTACCATGGCCAGCGGTGTTTGAACCAACAGCGAGAAGTCGAGCGCACCGAGATCGGGGGCCAGGCGATTGGCCGCCGTTCCCGCTGGAAACGGCGTGGCGGCGTCCGGACGCACGAGCATCCCGGAGCCTGCCGCCACAGCACGGTCCACCCGATCCGGATGCGCCAGAACGAAACGATGCACGAACTGCCCGCCCTCCGAGTGGCCGAAGAGCAGCAATCGCGGCTCGGCCGGCGCTCCACGCGAATTCTCACGGAGGATGTCGAAAATCCGCCGATCCGGCCGGATCTTGCCGTTGCGAAGGTTGAACATGCCGAACCACGAATACTGTCCGTAATCGAAATGCGGAGCCAGAACCATCAGACCATGGCGGTCGGCATCGTTCCTGGCGAGTCTGATGTGAAGCTCGGGGTTGCCCCAGGTGCCATGGACGCTGACCAGCCACCGTCGCTTCGCACGTTCCGCCATGCCTTTGGGGGTGTAGACGAGGTATCGCGTCCCTTTGAAGTACCCCTCGGTGACTTCGCCGGGGCGCCGGGCGGCCCGCTGATGCTTGCGGTACCGGACGTTTCCGAGAAGGAACTGGAGCGTCCTGTTGACCGAGGCGTTTTGCTCCACGGTCGCCGCCTTGCGAATCGCGGCCAGCGCGCCGGGCGTACCCAGCATGTTCAGGGCTTCCGCTGCCCTCGCTCGCACCTCTTCGCTGGGGTCGGACTGCATCGCGTGGATCAGGTCCGCCTCTGCCGCCTTGGCGCCGATGTGCCCGAGCGTGTGGGCCGCCTCCCACCGGACGACTTTGTTTGCATCGTTCAGCAGCGCCTTGCGGAGCGGATCGACGGATTCGGGCGACCAGATATGAGCCAGAATCCAGGCAGCAGCACGCCGCGACTGGCTCTTCCCGCCAACCAACTCCTCATGCAGCAGTGGCAGGTCCTCCGGCGTGACCTCATCCTTGAGCGCATCCATCTGGGAGAAATAGGAGGGGGGCGTTCCTTTTATGCGGTCCATCGCAGCGCGGATCACAGCGCGGCGGTCGGCGGGCGGAGACGCGACAGGATCCGATTGGTTCGCCGCGCCAAGCCCACAGACCAGGCTCGCAAGAACACCCAAGACGACGAACATGCCCGCTCGCTCCATTCTTCCCATTCCGCCGTTGCCGACGCGCGGTCACGCCCGTTCAGCCGCGCCCGGGTCTCCTTGTCCCACGTCCCGGTTCTTCTCGACCGTCAGGCATCGCCGCGTCTGGGCAGCCGCCCAGAATACCACGTTCACCCGCCTGCCGAGAGGGAAGAGCGGTCCGGCGGCCGAATTTCCCTTTGGGAGCCCCCGGCCGGTCTGCTATGATGGCGATGGAATCGGGCAGACGGTTCGATTACGGATGGCTGCACGAACCCCTGGCGGCACGGACGGTCCGCCCCCGTCCCGAACGGAGTGCAGTCTTCCGCACTTCTGAGCGTCTGGTGGCTTCCAGCGTTCCCGTCGTGCCTTCGGCAAGAAGGAGCACATGCGTGTCTCGGAACAAAGCAAGAGTGATGGGTTGGGTGTTCTGCATTGCGATCCTGGTCTGCGGGTCGGCCGCCTGGCTGTCGGGGTGCTCCGTCTCCGTCGGGCCCGCGCCCGGGGGCGGCGGCGTTGCCGTTTCCTTCTCGATCGGCGGCAAGTCGTTCTCGTTTACGCTCGGAACGGCTGGGTACTTCCCGCTGCAGCCGAACGCGGTCGTGCGGAACGTGGCGGACATGCAGCCGTTTGACCGAACACCCTCCGACACACCGGCCACCGGCGCCGTCCGGCTGCGCGGTTCGAGCATCACCGTCCTGCCGCCGAGCGGATCGGCCAAGCCGATGGCGGCGGCCCAGGCGTCGATCAGCGGGACCGCTCGCCTGCGCGTGGCCATCGATGCCCCGGAAGCGCTTTCGCCGTGTGACAGCGGCGTGGATCTGGGCGAGTTTGAGATTGTGGTGGCCAACGGCGTGGTCACCTCCGTCGGGCCGGGGCTGGCCCTGCACCTGGCCGCGGTGGACTACTTCAACCGGAACGACTTGGCGGTGTGCCTGGAGATGACCTCCGATTTTGAGGCCGGGCTTCAGATCGAGGGCCTGGACGTGACGTTCGGACCGTCGCAAAGCGGGGCGGGGGAGGGGATTCGGGCCACGTTCGACCGCCGCAACCTGGAGGGCCCGCCGATTCACCTGCTGGCGCCGGGGGAGGATTTCGGCGCGGAGAACCAGATCGGGATCGGGGTCCCTCGGACCCTGGTGATCGACGACCTGTCGATCAACGGGCTGGTCACCTTCCGGGCGGGTCGTGATGGGCAGGTGCTGGACTCGGTGACGTGTCCGCCGGTGCGTTACAGCGGATACTACGCGATTGTGGAATGGGACGGAGACGACCTTCGCTGCTACGAGCCCGTCTTCACGCCGGAGCCGAAGGAAGCGTGCTGCTTCCCGCCGCTTCCGGGGTACGAACTGTTCGGCAATACCTACGCCGACGAGTTGAGCTGTGAGGACTTGGGCTCCTCTCCTTACTTCTTCACACAAGAAGACTGCCGTCACTGGGGCGGCGTGCCGCAGGGACAGGGCACAGCCTGCGCGTCGCTGACGTGTAATGAGCCTTTTGCCGCGTGCTGCTTCCGCAGAAGGGAGTCTGACACCCGGCCATCTTGCGGGGAGTACCTGTTTGAGGACTGCGTCGCCCGCGGCGGCACGTATCAGGGTACGGGCAGCCATTGCGAGTTCCTGACGTGCGACTTCGGCTCCGACCCGGACGAGCCGCAGCCACCGCCCGCCCTGAGCGAAGAGGCCTGCTGCTTTACCACCGGGGAATGCGTGGACGGGGATCCGGAGATCTGCGAACTCACGGGCGGCACCCCGCAGGGTGCGGGCACGGTCTGCGCCACCACGGACTGCCCGCAGCCGCCCGGCGCGTGCTGCGACAAGAACGAGAGATGCAACGAGATGACCGAGCAGCAGTGCATCGATTCACGCGGGGCTTTCCTGGGTGCGGGCACGGACTGCGCGACGGCGGACTGCGATCTGGGCGCCTGCTGCTGGGGCAATGGACAGTGCACGGACACCACAGTCGACCTGTGTGAAGAGCTGGCCGACAGTCGCTTCCTGGGAGGCAGCTCGTCGTGCGACACGAATCCGTGCGCGGAGGGCGCGTGTTGCTGGAGCGGCGGATGCACGCTGACGTCGTCCGCCGACTGCGCGGACCTGGGCGGAACGTACCAGGGCGACGGGACTTCGTGCGAGCCCGACCCCTGCGTGGAGTACGTGGTGTGGTATACCGGGAACGTCTGCTGCTGGGGTGCGCCGCGGGTGTACATCAGCACGCGCACCGAATACAACCAGAGCGCCTCGGCATGCAGCTTCCCCGGCGGCGGCATCGACTGTTCCGTGCCCCTGGTTCGCGTCGAGTTGATGGGCGGCTTTGGGGACTATGCGGACGCCCAGGCGTGGCTCTGCCCGCAATTCGTGTCGAAGATCTTTCACTATTGGTGTGGGGCGCACTATCAGATGGATGAAAAGAACTGGTGGACCGCTCCCTGTGACAACCTGGCCGACCTGCCGGATCTCGATGAGTCCCAGCGTATAGACTCGAACCTGTGTCCATGAGCGGACCGGCAGGGATGCCGCGCCGGTCTGCGGGCGGATGCGGCAAGGGCAGAAGGCACGCCGGGGCGCACGATCCCGGGACGGTGCGTTGGCCGGGCCCGGCAACCACCCTCTCCGTCAGAGCGCTCCGGCGCCAAACTGCCGCCGCCGGGGCGGATCGCCCCGGCGGGCGGCCTGCGCTCAGGTCAGGCGCCCAGCATTTCCAGTCGGGTGAGGGCTTCTCGCCGGCGCAGTCCGCGTATGGCGGCCAGGGCTGCGATCCCCTCCTTGCGAGGCTTTGACTTGCCGTTCTCCCAGTTGTACACCGTCAGGGCCGAGACACCCAGAAGCTTCCCGTAATCGGCGGCTGATATGCCCAGCCGCATCCGGTGCGCCTTGAGCCAGTGTGCGGAGAAGCGAATCCGCCCGGAGGGCGCCTCCAGCGTGGGCTTTGAGACTCGTTTCTTCTCTTGTGATTCGAGAAACGCAACCTGTTTCTTCAGCCCCTGAACCTGCCGCTTCAGGGCGGCGATGTCGCGACGATGGGCCGCCGCCGCACGCCTGGCGGCGCGGACCTGCGCTTTGCTCTCCTTCCGGGCAAGACGGCGAATCTCCTCTTTCAGAACGGATGCAAGATTGGGCACGGTAGACTCCTTTGCCAGTATCGGGCGGGCATTCTATCCGAGCGGAAACCGGGTGTCACATCAGGCAGGTGCCCAATACGCCATGTTTCCGCAAATGGCTACTTCTGAGCCAATGCGTCGAGCACGCCGAGGCCCACTCATGGCCTGCTGGACCGATCCGGGTGGGCCCGGACCGGATCCAGCCGCCGAACCGAGTTTCCGGCCCTCACAGCACCCACAACGCCTCGACCACGGTCTTCCAGATCGAGATGCCGGCGCCGGTAACACCTTCGCCCGCCACGATGCCGGCCGCTATGGCGACGAGGAATCGCTTGCTCCAGCTCCGGCACCACTTCCCCAGAAGAAGAGCGACCAGCCCGCCCAGGAACATCGAAATCGAGTTATACCCCGGAATCACAAACGCCAGCCCCACGCTGGCCGGACTCGGAATGCAGATGTGCCAGCGCTTCGGACAGTACTTTTCCAGAAACGGCAGGATCACGCCGCAGATCGCCGCCACCCCCATGCCGTACGTCACCCCCGCCGGCAAAGCGGAGAAACCCACCTGGAACAGCTCGGCAACGGCCTTCCACGCGGCCACCGCCGGTGCCGGCCACTCGGCCGTCAGCAGTTGCTCCGCGGGATTCGGGATCATGATCAGATAGATCGCCGACCCGGCCATTGCGCCGGCCGCCGCTCCGAAGATCTGCGCAATCGTCTGCCACCGCGGCATCGCCCCGAGCAGGTAGCCGCATTTCAGGTCGTGCAGCAGGTCGGCGCACTGGCTGGCGGCGCCACCCGTCACGTTGGCGGTCATCAGGTTCGTGGCCGGACTGCCCGGCGTGAGGACCCCGAACAGCAACTGGGTCACTTTGCCCATGGCGCCCACGGGCGTGATCCCGGTCTCGCCGGAGACGCGCGCCGCGACGATCGCCAGAACGAACGTGAGCAGAATGCCCAGCACGGCCGCCCACCAGAGAATCTGGAACAGCGTCACCTGAAGCCAGACGGACAGAACCAGCGCGGACACGAGGGCCACGAGGAACCAGCGCCGGGCCACCTCGCCGGTGACCTCGACCGAAGGCTCGGCGTCCGCGGACCGGCTTCCGGCCGGCGTTTTGCGGCGCAGCCCGGGAATCACGTTGAGCATGGATCGCCACGAGAAGCCGAAGGAAACCAGCGCCGAGACGACCATCAACGTCACTCCCGGCCACAGCAGCCACTGCAGAAGGTCGTTGTAGTTCGCCTCCGCCGGCGCGTAGGTCGCTCCCGCGATCAGGCTGTCCACCGTCGCCGTGAAATCGGGATCGTCGCTCAGCGCGCGCAGGGCCGCGATCTCCGGTTCCGTCAACACGCCGAAGGCGGTCAGCGTATGCGCCGGGCGATCGTAGCGGACGGCGCGGGCCAGGGCCTCCGGAATCACCACGCCGGGCGGCAGAAACGATTCGTGCGAACGTTCATACAGACGTTCCACGGCCGCGCGAAACGCCTCGACGACGGTCACGGCGTGGGGATGCCCGGCCAGCCATTCGTCCGCCCGCGTCAGCAGCGCGTCGCGAGTGGCGGGCGGCAGCGTGCCGATGGCCACCAGGCGGCGGCGTGCGCGGTCGTACGTGACCAGGTCCTCATGGTCCAGGGGAAACACGTAGCCCGGCGGGAACTCGGCCAGCGGCTCGCTGATCCGGAGCTCACGGGTCGTGGTGAACGCAAAAGCCGTCGCAAGCTCCTCAATGGCGGCCCGTACGGGGGGAGCCGGCGGCAGGGCGTCGAGTTGGGCGAGGGTGTCCCGTGTCAACGCCGCCGTCGCCCGCAGTTCCCGCGTGGCGGCGTCGTAGACCAGCGGAACGTCGGGCGGCAGGGGGGGGCTGGGCGGTTCGGCCAGCGGCGCGGACAGCGTCGGCTGCGAGCGCAGGTACAGCTTCGCGAGCGCCTCGCGATAGCGAGCCTCATCGCTCAGGGTCCGCAACCGCTCCCGGTCGACGGTCGTCATCACGCCGCGCCACTTGAGCTGGTGCTTGTTCGGGTCGAATCGCGCGTAGCTTTCCGGTTCGGGCGGCAGCACCACGTCCGCCGGCAGCGCGTGCAGCGGCTCACGCACGGTGAGGCGCACCCTGTCGCTGCGAATCAGCCAGGGCGCCAGGCCGACGTACGCCACCACCACGCCCAGCAGCAGGGAAAGGCACGCCCGAAACCCGATCAGCGCGCCCACGCCCGTCATCAGCAGCTTGGGATCCAGGGCCAGGGTGAGCGACTTGGCGCTGAAACCCTGGATGGAGAACGGCAGGCCGGTCATCGCCACAAGCCGGGCCTCGTGCGCCAGCTTCATCGCCATGGCGGCGGCCCCGCCCAGCAGCAGGACGCGGACGCGCGCGAGGGCCTCGGAGCCCTCGGCATACATCTCGCGCAGCGTTTCGGCCGCCGCAATGCCGAACGGGAACCGAAGCTTGTCGCGGATCAGCATCTGTCGGCGCAGCGCGATGCCCACCGTGATTCCCACCAGGCACACGGAGAACACCCACAGGGCCGTATAGTGCCACGTGAGTGACTCTCCCGTCATCATCGCCAGCGCCGGGATCGGCGCCACCAGCCCCGCAGACGAAACGGCCGCCCCCGACGAGCAGGCGGTCTGATTGATGTTGTTCTCCAGGATGCCCCAGCGACGGATGCGGCCGCCGCTCAGCCCGTGCATCGCGCTCCAGAAGCCGTAGCTCAGCAGGGCCGCCGTGATGGACATGTTCAGACCCCAGCCGATCTTCAGTCCGGTGTAGACGTTGCAGGCCGAGAGCAGGGCCCCGAGGGCCATACCCGTCAGGACCGCCCGGAGCGTGAGCTGGGGGGAAACGCGGTCCAGCGGCAGGGGTTCCATGTCGTGTCCGGCGCCCGCCGCCGGTGGCGAGGCTGGCGTCGGATCGGGTCGGGGGGCATCGCTCGGCGGAGAACTCACGGGCACCTCCCTTCCGGCGCAGCACGCCGGCGAACGCTCCTCGACTGCCGGCTATCGGTGTGTACGGGGATGGATCGAGAACGTCAAGCGCGGAACGGCCGGGCATCCTCGATGCCGCGCCCGCCCGTTCGGTCTTTCTCGCCGCGTCACGCAGTCACGGAAGCGCGTGCGCCGTGAGGCGAGCCCATCCGGCCTACATGCACCCGTTCCCGCTTCATCCCTGCAGCCATCTACCGCGGTATTCCTAGCGGCAGCAGGTACACCACACGCTCGCCCGGCGGCAGCTTCAGCGCCTCGGCCATCTTTTCATCCTCGAACGCCCCGACCGGCACGCCCGCCAGTTGCAGGGCCTCCGCCTGAAGCAGGATGTTCTGGGCGATGTGGCCCGCCTCGATGAAGCAGTATCGTTCCGCCCGGTCGCGATATTTCACCGCCGCACGCTCCACCACGGCCGTGATGATCACGGTGACCGGCGCCTGGGTGATCATCTCCTGGTGCAGCGCCGTCCGCTGCACGGCCCGCCGCTGGTCACCGGCCAGAAGCGGCTCCAGAGCGTGGTCCCGCGGCCGGTATCGGCTGACGCCATCCGCCGTCATCACCAGCAACTCCATGGGATACAGGGCGCCCGCCGAGGGCGCGGCGCGATGACCGCCGCGCCGATCAGTGATGCCCTGGCCTGCCCAGCAGAGCTGGCCGATCTGCTGCGGGGTCAGGGCCTCGTCCCGAAACTCTCGCACCGACCGGCGCCGCGCGATGGTCTCCTCCAGCGACATCGACCCGGCCGACACCGGCGCGGGCAACGGCCTGGGTTCCGGCTTCGGCGCCATGTTCGGTCCTCCGTTCGTGCCCAGCAGCACGGCCAGCGCGCTGCAGAACCACGTGACTTTCATATCCTGATCCTCCTATGGCTGCGAACCGGCCAGCATACGGACCGCCTGCCGCGGGTCAATGCCTTTCGCCGGCCCCTGAGTTCCTGCCCCGTCAGGCGACGCACGAAGAAAAGGACGAGGCCGCGCGCCCCGCCGCGGCTGCGCCTTCCTCGTCCCAGTCCGAAGGCTCGCCCTCGCGCGGCACGTGCGCACTCGACGGACCAGCCTTCGTCGACCCCGTTCCCAACTCGCAGCCGGCCTGCAGCACAAGTGTTCCTGTTCGTTCTGCAGGCGGCAGACGAGTCTCCGGATGTCGACCATCGCTGGTAACGCACGCCGCCCGCCCACGCGGCGGCTTCTCCACGCATCCGGGAGGGGAGAAAGGGGTCAGGAATCTTTCCTTGACGGCGTCCGACTCGTCGTGGACATGGAGTCGGACGCCCCGGGGCTTGGGGGCCGCGGCCGGCTTCAGCCGGCCTTCGCCTGTTAATGCAACCCACAGAGAACGCCCGAGAAGCCGGCTCGTGCAGAGGAGGCAGAAGAACGGGAGTGTTGAGGGTTCCGCCCATCCCCATCTGAGGATGCCGGCACTGGCCGGTCGGCGGAAGCCGACCACAAGCCAGACCCAAGAGACTGGAGACCAGAAACTGGAAGGGATGGGTGGGCGGGGCGTCGTACGGTGTGGCGGCGGGGAAGGCCCGTGAACGGGCCTGGGGCGGAGAGCGGAGAGTCGGCACTGCTCAAGAGCAGTGGCACGCACGCCTGTCCCTGCGCGACGGAAAGGGAATCCAGTTCGCTGAACAGCGAAACCGGCCTTCCGAGGCCGGTCTCTCCTCACGCCGGCCTGCGGTTGCCGGCTGCTTCTGCACTGCAAACGTCCAAATTCTTTGCGTCCCGCGCCAATTCTCCCACCTGCACCGGCGCGAGTCCTTCTTCGCCTCGTCGCGGAGCCTGCCCCGGCGCGCCGGGGTCTCTTCGTCCCCTACTCTCGTCTTCCGCCGTCTGGTTCCTGTTCCGCGTGCCCCATCCCTGCTTGTGTGCGCCTGGCGTCTCTCGACTACGTTCCCTCGCATTCGTCCGGCACGCCGTTGCCGTTGAGATCGGTGCTGACGCCGGAGGCGATGTCGCACTCATCGGGCATGCCGTTTCCGTTACAGTCGTTTGAGGGCACGGCACAATCCGGGCCGGTCAGGTCCAGGACAAAGCTGCCCGCGCTGCCGCTCCATCCGGACACGCGAATCCGGTACTCCGTGCCCGCCGAGACGGACAGCGTCACCACCGACTGCCGGCCGCACGAATCGTCGTTGCAGACGATCTGGTTCGCGGTGGTGCCGGGGCAGCCGGTGTGGACGGAGAGCACGGTGTCATAGGCGGACCCGCACGTGGAGACGGTCAGCGAGCCACTGGTCAGGGGCGTGTAGCGGTACCACACGTCCTTCGTCGTGCTCGAAGTGCCGCAACTGGCGGACCCGTCCACGGTGGCACTGGCCGTCGATCCGCTGTACGTCACGCCGGGACAGGCATTCATCGCGTCGGCACACATGTCTTGGGCCAGCACCGGAATCACAAGCTGGCACTCGTCCGGGATGCCGTCCGGCTGGCAGTCCTCGCTGGCGCCCCAGAGCACGTCACAATCGTCGGGCACGCCGTTGCCGTTGCAGTCTTCCTCGCATTCGTCCGGAATGCCGTTCCCGTTGCAGTCCAGGCTGGTGCCCGAGGCGATGTCGCATTCGTCGGGGACGGAATTGTGGTTGCAGTCCTGCACGCCGGCCGTCCAGATTTCCTCCTGGTCCGCCAGGCCATTGCCGTTGCAGTCGCCCGAGCCGAAGAGAACGGCGAAGTCGGCGAAGTCATGCAGGTCCACGTCGCCGTCGTCATCCAGGTCGAACGCTCCCAGGCAGTCGTCCAGGGTGACGGGGGCGAGCGGGTCGGGCGTGGCGCCCGGCCCGGCCAGGCACTCGGCGAACACGACGTAATCGTCCAGGTCCACCATGGAATCAAAGTTCACGTCGCCGCCGGAGGGCCGCACTACGATCCCGGCCTGGTCCACCAGGTATCCCACCACGCTGCGCGTCATCCGCACGGCGTAGGGGTAGTTGATGTAGTTCGGCGTGTCGACGCTGTCCGTCGCCTTGTGGTAGTGCGGATTCGTCCAGACCTCGCTTTCGATAAGCAGGCAGGCGTCGTACCCGGCGCTGTCGAAGGGCGCGTGGTCGCTGGCGCTGATCCAGCCCGCGTCCATCCAGGTCAGTCCGTCGCCGTAGAGTGTGATCGCGTTGCCCAGGTGCGTCTTGATCGGGCTCGACGTGCGGGCGTAGATCCGGGCCTGGTTGGTCGAGGACGCATACGCCACCATGTCCGCCGAGATCATGCCAAGAATGTCATCCAGGGCGTGATCATCGACGTACGCCTCGCTGCCGTAGAGTCCCTGCTCCTCACGGGTGAACGCGATGAAACGAATGGTGTACGCGGACTCGTATCGCGTGAGAATCCGCGCCGCCTCCAGCACCAGGGCCACGCCGCTGGCGTTGTCGTCCGCCCCGGGGTTGTTGACGGAGTCGTAATGGGCCCCGATCACGTACTCCTGCGTGGAGTGCGTCGATCCGGTCTTCGTGCCCACGACGTTGTAGTACGTGTTGCCGCTGTACTGCACCGGCTCCAGCGTGACGGTCAGGCCATACTGCTGGAACAGGGCCGCGATATTGTCGCGGGCCAGGTCGTGCTCCGGACCGCCCACGCCGCGGTTGTCCCCATCGTGCGTGTAGAGCACGCCTTCGATGCCCTGGTCGTCGCCCAGGAAGTACCGATACGCCGCCTCGGAGACCTGGCTCACCGCCTTCTGCCCCGCCTCCGAACCCCGCGCAGCAACCGCCGCACAGGCGACCACGGCCGCCGCCGCCAGCACACAACCACGCCGCATCCACATGGTGTCCACGATGCGCACCCTCCTTCTTCTTTGATTGACCGTTTGGACTGAATCGGGCCGGCACATGGAAAGCCCTTCCCAGCGCGTTGGCCGTCCCAGGGTACCGGAGCCACCGCCCCGGTCGTTCATGCAGTATACCCGTTTGTACAGTACGGATTCAAGGACAGGTCGTCGAGGCGCCAAGAAGCTCGCGCATCCTGGCTGCGATGTCCGGGGCGGCCATCAGCGATTCCCCGACCAGCATGGCCGCCGCACCGGCGTTGCGAACCCGGGCGACGTCGGTGGGCGTGTGAATGCCGCTCTCGGCCACGAGAATCGACTTATCGCTCAGCAGACCGGCCGCCCGCTCGGTCGTTCCCACGTCCACCACCTGCCGGGCCAGATCGCGATTGTTGATGCCCAGCAGGTACCGCACGGCGCCCGCACCTCGGATCGCGGCGTGGACGGCTAGTAGCAGGCTCGGGTTGTGGGCCTCGACCAGGCTGGTCATGCCCAGGGAGTCGGCCAGCCGCAGCAGATCGACGATCTCGTCCGTCGCCAGCACCTCGGAAATCAGCAAAACGGCATCCGCACCAGCCGCGCGGGCTTCGTAGACCTGGTACGCCTCGACGGTGAAGTCCTTTCGCAATACGGGGACCGGCACCGCCTGCTTCACCTGGGCGATATACGCCAGTTCGCCCTGGAAGTACGTCCGATCCGTCAGAACGCTGAGTGCGGAGGCGCCGCCCTTGTGGTAGATTCGGGCGATGGCCACGGGGTCAAAGTCGGCCCGGATCACCCCCGCGGAGGGCGAGGCCTTCTTGATTTCCGCGATCAGGTGGATGCCGCGCGGAGCCGGCCGCCGGATGGCCGCGTGAAAATCACGGGGCGGTTCTGCGGCTTGGGCCTCTGCAATCACTCGGTCCAGGGGTCGACGGGCCTGTGCCTCGGCCACTTCCCGGCGTTTGGTGTCGATGATCCCGTCCAATATAGTGGGCACGATGATCTCCTGGACAGCGAACCTCGCGAGTGTAGCCCTGGGCGCCGGCGGTGGCAACGAACCGGCGCACCACGATCTGGCGGCTCGACTGCTCCAGGTCGACGTGGTTCTGTTCTGGGGAGGGCTGCTGCTGACCATCTGCCTGGGCGGTGCGTGGCTTTCTCGGGGCCGGCGCGACCTGCTGTCCGGTGCGCCGTCTCGTGAGAATACCGTACCCCTCGAATCGCTGATCGTCCCGCTCCTCTTCCTCGTGCTCGGCGCCTCGCTGGCGACGCCGCTCCTTGCCCGACTGGCGGGCGACCCGGCCGATCTGGCCGCCAAGCGTGCGGCGGGCAGTGTGGGACAGGCGGCCGGCGCCCTGGCCTGCCTGGTGATTGGTGGCCTGTTCGTTCGGGGCGGGCTGCGGCGTTTTCTGTTCGGGGATTTCCGGCTCGGTCGGGGGACGATCACGGCGTTGGTCGGGCTCATCGTGGCCCTCCCACTGTGCAGCCTGGTTCTCACGGCGACGGAGTGGGCCTTCGCTCGTTTGTGGCCGGCGTACCCCATGCCCGATCACGACGTGATCCGGGTGCTTCGCAACCCGAATGAGCCGCCCTGGGCCCCCATCGTGCTGTGGATCGGCGCGGTGATCATCGCCCCGATTGCCGAGGAGAGTTTCTTCCGGGGGCTGCTTCAGACGGTCATCGGCGCGAACGGGCGGCGGCGGTGGGTGGCCGTCGTGGTCACGTCCGTTCTGTTCGGGCTGGCCCACGGCTCGCAGTGGCAGGCGGTGCCGGCGTTGGCGCTTCTGGGCCTGATTCTGGGGGTGTTGTACGAGCGAACGGGCATGTTGTTCGTGCCGATTCTTCTGCACGCCCTCTTCAACCTCAAGACGCTGACGTGGGAGTTCTACGGGGCGGGGGGCGCTTGATCGGCCCGCGCCGCCCCGGTAGCATCGCCCGGACCCGTTTGGGGGCCTCCAGCCAAGGCACACATGGAACGAACGATGAAGAGTGTCGAACAACAGATGGCGATCCTGACCCGCGGCGCGGAGCACATCTACAGCGTCGAAGAGCTCCACCAGCGGGTTGCCCGCGCGGTGCAGACCGGCAAGCCCTTGCGGGTGAAGCTGGGGATGGACCCGACGGCTCCGGACCTGACCCTCGGGCACACGGTCGTGCTGCGCAAACTGCGGGACTTCCAGGACTGCGGGCACAAGGCGGTGCTGATCATCGGGGATTACACCGCACGGATCGGCGACCCGAGCGGGCGGTCCAAGACCCGGCCCATTCTCTCGGACGACGACGTGACCACCAACGCGCGGACGTACCTGGACCAGGCCGGCAAGGTGTTGGATTTGTCACCGGACCAGGTGGAGATCCGCCGCAACAGCGAATGGCTGGCCGCCATGACCTTTGCCGACGTGATTCGCATGGCCGCCCAGACCACCGTGGCCCGGATGATGGAGCGCGACACGTTCGACAAGCGCCGCAAGCAGGGCCTGGAGGTGTACACGCACGAGCTGTTCTACCCCATGATGCAGGCCCGCGACAGCGTCGAGATCCAATCGGACGTGGAGCTGGGCGGCACGGACCAGACCTTCAACAACCTGCTGGGCCGGGAGTTTCAGCGGAACGCGGAGCAGCCGCCGCAGGTGGTGCTGGTCATGCCGCTGCTGGTGGGCCTCGACGGCAGGGAGAAGATGAGCAAGTCGCTGGGCAACTACATCGGCGTCACGGAGCCCGCGTCGGACATGTTCGGCAAGATCATGAGCATTCCCGACGCCCTGATGCCGAACTATTTTGAACTGCTCACCCAGGTGCCGATGGACCGGGTGCGGGAAATGGTCAATCCGTCCCGCCGCAACCCGCGTGACGCGAAAGTGACACTCGCCAAGGAGATCATCCGGAACTTTCACGGCGCGGAGGCGGCCGACGCGGCGGAGCAGGAATTCTTCCGCATCCACGGCGGCGGCCAGGGCGGGCTGCCGGATGATATTCCCGACCACGTGTTGTCGGCGGACCTCATCCGCGACGGGCAGGTGTCCGCGGCCGACCTGGTTGTGGATTGCGGCTTCGCCGCCTCCAAGGGCGAGGCCCGGCGACTCATCAAGGAGAAGGGCGTCCGCGTGGACGGAGTCGCCCTGGAAGACCCGATGGGCAGCGTGGCTGTCCGGTCGGGCCAGATCGTCCAGCGCGGCAAGCGGAAGTTCGTCCGACTGGTCATCCCGTAGGTACGCCCCGCAGGCTGGCTTGTAGACTTCCGACAGGATGTAGGGTCCGCCATGCGGACCGGGACTTTCGACAGGATGTAGGGTCCGCCATGCGGACCAGGACTTTCGACAGGGCTTCGAAATGCGATTAATCACGAGTGTCAGCGGTATTCGCGGCGTGGTGGGCGAGACGCTCACGCCGCATCTGGCGGCCGACGCGGCTGCGGCGTTTGCTACGTTTGTCGGGAAGGGCCCGATCGTCATCGGCCGCGACAGCCGGCAGAGCGGCGACATGGTCAGGTCCGCCGTCATCAGCGGGCTGCTCGCCTGCGGGTGCGACGTGGTGGACGTGGGCGTCTGCGCCACCCCGACCACCGCGATGATGGTGACCCGCCACAAGGCCGCCGGCGGCGTCATGATTACGGCCAGTCACAACCCCAAGCCGTGGAACGGCATCAAGTTCTTCAGCGCCGAGGGCTGTGCGCCGCCCAAGCCGGTTGCGGAGAAGATTCTGGGCGTGTTGGCGGCCCGGGATTTCCGATTCATGCCCACGGAGAAGGTCGGGCGGCTGTCCTGTGATGACACGGCCGTCACTCAGCACGTGGAGGCGGTGCTGAAGACCGTGGACGCGGCGGCCATCCGCAGGCGGCGGTTCCGCGTGGTGCTGGACAGCATCAACGGGGGCGGGGCCGTTGGCGGGCGACAACTGCTGGAGGCCCTCGGGTGTGACGTGGTGCACGTCAACGGCGAGCCGAACGGCGACTTCGCCCACACGCCCGAGCCGACGGCCGAGAACCTGGTCGACCTCACCCGGCAGACGCGTGAGGCCGGTGCGGCCGCGGGGTTCGCCCAGGACCCGGACGCCGACCGGCTGGCCATCGTGGACGAGACCGGTCGCTACATCGGCGAGGAATACACGCTGGTCCTGGCCGCCCGGCAGGTGCTCGGCCGGCGGCGAGGCAACCTGGCGGTGAACCTGTCCACCTCGCGGATGATCGACGATCTGGTCGCGCGGCACGACGGCTGCGCGGTGTACCGGTCTGCGGTGGGCGAGGCGAACGTCGTCGACGTGATGAAGCGGGAAACCTGCATCTTCGGCGGCGAGGGCAACGGCGGCGTGATCGACCCGCGCATCGTGTACGTGCGGGACAGCCTGATCTCCATGGCCCTGGTGCTCCAGCTCCTGACGGACGAGGGCCGGCCGCTCTCGCAAGTCGTGGCGGACCTTCCGAGTTACGCTTGCGTGAAGCAGAAATTCGAGTGCAACCCCGATCGGACCGCGAAGATCCTGGCAGCCGTGCGCCAGGCCTTTGCGGACGAGAAGACAAGCGACGTGGACGGTCTGCGCATCGATTGGCCCGACGGCTGGGTCCACATCCGCGGCTCCAATACGGAGCCCATCATGCGTGTCATCGCCGAGGCTCGCGACGAAGACCGCGCCCGCGCTCTCTGCGCCCGCGTCCGCACCGTTGCGGACGGGGTGGGGTGAGGCAATGGTAATCCCGGTTCACCGGGACAGTCCTACCGAAGAATAGACCGGCTGGTCTCCGCAGGTCCCGGCGCGCCGGGATGGCGAGAAAGCCGGTCCCACGGAACCCATGAGACCGGCGAGAAAGCCGGTCCCAGTGCGCCTGAGAGTGTACTCGGACAGGAGGTGGAAGTCCTCCCAGGCACACGTTCTCCGGCCTGTCACCAAAGGAAAGGGCGTCGTCGCGAGACGGGGGCCGAAGCAACCGGAGGTGAACCATCGGTCCGTAGGATGACGAACGCGATTCGGCTGTGGAGTGCGGCGAGCAGGTAGAAGAAATCCCGGCCGTGCTCGTGGATCAGGAGGTGCTCGTCCACGTACGTCGGGCCGTCGACGGAGTAGCGCAGCAGCGCGCCGGCGCCGTCGTACTCGGCGAGCACGCGCTGTCCGTCATAGCAGAACCGCGTGGTCCGGCCATCCCGGACCTGCTGCACCCGGCGGCCCGGCGCGTCGTAGGCGAACGCGGCCAGCGTCGCCCCGGCCGGGTGATTCATCACCAGACGGCGAGCATGCCCCTATGGGGCTCCGGAGTCACGCGGCGGTTAATCGCTCGACGACTCAGGCCCTTCGCCGTTGGCTTCGGGACCCGACGTGCCCTCCAGGTGCAGACGGATTTGGCCCTTGCGAGTCTCCAACCACCCGCCCATCTGACGCGCTTTCTCCTTCAGTTTCTCCAGTTCGGCGGCCGCTTCCGCCGGATCGATCGTCGGTGGCGGCCGATACAACTCCGACCAGTCCAGCGGCGGTGGCGTCGTTTGGCGGTGCGGGAATCGCCGGTCAAAGAAACGCTCAACGCCAAGATGCTCGCGAATGGCGTCCTTCGCCGACATGGCCTCGGGCGTGTCGTGGGCAAACACGTCCGGGTACGCGATGATCAGATGATAGCCCGGCGCCAATTCGCGATGCTCGTGACACGGGCACGTCCGCAGGCGATCCTCACCGATCCACTGAGTCACTGGAGGGCCGAACAGATTGCCCCAGTATACGCCGGGGAGAGATTCTTTGTACCCAACACCTATGATCGCACCGTGCTGGAGTATGGCCTCCACGTCGTTCATGTCGACACGGTGCTGATTGTCAAACTCTTCGTCATGGTGGACATCACCGTGAAAGCACTGAAGCCCCACGAAAAGTGAATGGGTCAGTCCCAACAGGCCGGCCGCATGCGGTTTCCACTCTTCCTCGGGACACCGAACCGCAAACCTGCTTGGGTGCGGTCTGGGACCGCAGAAGCCGTGGAACATCGCAAGCATCTCGGTCGGCTCAACTTGAACGGCTACGGAACCAAAGCCAATCTGTGAGAATTGCTCGCGCCACACCTCGTGAAACCGTCCAGCCGCTGCGTCGGAAAAGGCCCACTCGTACGGTTCGCAGGTTCCCCATCTGTCCCACGATACCCCGCATCGCAGCAGCTCGGAGATTGCGATGCCGGAATCTTGCCCGGATGCCCATAGCCGCGCCGAGTGCCCGCCCAGTACGATGCAGTCATCATGTGCCATGGCCTTCAATCCAGGATAGGTAGCCACTTGATCATCTTGGAATCCACGAGATCCTTTAGGTCTCCGACGAGCTTCGTTGTCTTCTTCGTCACCAGAATGAATTCTATGTCCATTTTCTGGGCGTACAAGAAGAAATCCTCGATCTGTCCCGTATACCCCAGCCTGTCGGCGACGTTCTTGACCTCTTTGAGGAACTCGCCCTCCGACAACTCGTCCGGAATGCGGAATTGCGCTTTGCCACTAAGCGACGGAATTCGTGTCTTGGGACCGCTCGGAATGCCGGCCGCGATCTCGCCGGCTTTGCCGACGTCGACCGGCGCACGTCCTCCACGCACGGACGCAACCACCTTGCGCCCGACTTTGCGAAGGACCGGACCTGCGACGTCCACCAGCAAGTCCAGTGCCTTCCCTCCCACCCGGTCAACCGCCAGCCCGATCAGGAGATCGAGCATCACACTATGAAACGAAACCCCCTGGGCAAAGTCCGCAATGGCGCGCCGGATCGTCATCCCGGTTTCGTACATGCCGTAAATCCGGGCCCCCGTCCCGATCGCGCTGAGCATGCTGCCGAACGAAAACTGCCCCGTCGGGTCGGTGAACCCCTGCGGATTGCTCAGGACGTACTGGTAGAGGTTCAGCGACTCGGCGTACTCGGCCGGGTCGCGAGAGGTGAACCGGCCGTGCCACGGGTCGTACGCCCGGGCGCGGTAGTCATACAACGCCAGCAGCGGGCGGCCGGGCCGGCCGGTGACGGCGCCGGCGGTGTCCCGGATGTCGAAATCCAGCCGCCGCCCGGTGAAGTAGTACGGATTGGCCGGCCCCGCGGACCCGCCGCGCGGACCCGTGAAGACCCTCTGCAGCACGCCCGCGTCCGCCAGGTCCACGTCCCCGTCGCCGTCCAGGTCGCCGGGCTCGCAGCCGCCGGGCGGAGGCACGCCCGGCCCGGCGAGGCAGCCGGCCAGCAATGCCCCATCCTCCGCGTCGATGTCCAGGTCGCCGTCGAAGTCCCCCCGGCCATCCAGCAGAGCCAGCAGCACCCGCAGGTCCCGCGCGTCCACGTCGCCATCCGGTTCGGTGTCGAAAACGTCGCAGCCCAGCCCGTACGGCACACCCGGCCCGCCGTAACACACCTGGAACGCCGCAAGGTCCGCCAGATCCACGTCCCCGTCGCCGTCCGCATCCCCGACGGGCGGCAGCCCCGCCCCGCCGCCGTCGAACACCGTCGGCAGGCCGTAGGCGTCGTAGGTGTAGCGCTGGACGATTTGGCCGGTCTCGTCGGCCAGGCCGGTGACGCTGTGGAGTGCGGCGAGCAGGTAGAAGAAATCCCGGCCGTGCTCGTGGATCAGCAGGTGTTCGTCCACGTAGGTCGGGCCGTCGACGGAGTATCGCAGCAGCGCGCCGGCGCCGTCGTATTCGGCGAGCACGCGCTGTCCGTCATAGCAGAACCGCGTGGTCCGGCCATCCCGGACCTGCTGCACCCGCCGGCCGAGGGCATCGTACGCGAAGGTTGCGAGGACAGCGCTGGTGGGGTCGCGGACCGCGATCAGCCGGTTCTCGTAGTCGTAGGCGAGTTCGTACCCGTGCTCCGTGCGGACCAGGTTGCCCGCCGCGTCGTGCTGCGGCGCCTGGCCGCCCGGGGTGATGGCCGTGTACTCGTTGACGCAGTTGTGGTCGTACGTGGTGTCCGCGCCGGCGCGGTCGGTGTAGGTCAGGCGGTTGCCGAGCAGGTCGTAGTCGAAGAGCTCGCCGGACTCATCCGCGGCGTAGGCCGCCGAGGTGAGGCGGTGGAAACCGTCGTACCCGTAGAGGATCGAATCGGCGATGGTGGGGTCGCCGGCCACCTCGGCCGTCTCGCGATTGCCCACGTTGTCGTAGGTGTAGTCGTAGCGGTCCAGCTCCGTCAGCGTGCCGGCCACGTCCGCGCGGTTGACGATGGCCGTCTGCCGCCGATGCACGTCGTAGTCCACGTGCCGGCGGATCCACGTCTCGGTGGTGCTGGCGGTGCGCGCCGCCCGGTCCGTCGGGAACCGGCCGGCGTACGCGTAGTCGGCCAGCAACTGGCCGTTGCGGTGGACGGCGGTTGTCTGCCCGAGCGCGTCATGGTCAAACGTCAGGGTGACGCCCACGTCTGCGGGATAGCCCAGCAGCGTGCGGTCGCCCGCCTGGTTGTGGTCGTACGTGACCGTCTTGCTGACGCCGGCAACGGATTGCGTCTCGGTGGTGACCTGGCCGAACCCGTCGTGCGAGAACGTGACGCGGTGGCTCGCGTCGCGCTCGGCCAGGGTCATCCAGCCGAGCGGCGTGTAGGTGAAGGTCTCTTCCAGCAGGGCGTCCACGGTTTTGGTCAGCACCTGGCCCTGGCGGTTGTGCGTGTAGACCGAGACCTGCCCGCGCGGGTCGGTGCGTTGCGTCATCCGGCCGGCGTCGTCGTAGACGTACACCCACGCCCCGCCGTCGCAGAAGTCGATCCGCGTGCGGCGGCCGAGTTTGTCGTTCTGGTACGTCGTGGTCTCGGTCAGGCCCAGCCCGTCCCAGGTCCGCTGAAGCGTCAGGTGCCCGAGCTGGTTGAACTGCGATTCGGTCTGCCGCGGGGCCGGCGCGTCGGCGTTCTCGGTGACCCAAATTGGGTCACCGAAGGCGTTGTACGCGTACTGCGTGGCGATGCCCTCGGCGTCCACCGTGCGCACGGACCGGCCGAGCGCGTCATACTGGTGCGTCGTCGTCAGCGCCGGCGGGCCGTTGGCGACTTCGGAGGTCACCCGGCCCAGGTCGTCGTAGGCGTAGGTGTACGACCGCGCCCCGAGCGGCGGCTCCGTAACGGTCTTTGTCAGCACCTGGCTGTGGACCGTGTAGGTGCGTGATTCGGTGTTCCCTTCCGGGTCGGTGATCAGCGTCAGCCGGCCGACGGCGTCGTAGTCGTAATCGGTCGTTCGCGGCTGCGGCGGGTCGCCGGCGTAGGTCGTTTCGGTGTCCACGCGTTCCGAGCCGGCCACGTAGGTCAGGTCCGTCACGCGGTCCACCGCCAGGCTGACAGGCCCCACATTGGCCGGGTCGGCCATCTGCACACGGCGCGTGGTGCGGCCCAGTTCGTCGTATTCCCGGCGTTTCTGGGTCAGCGGCGTGCCGCCGGCGTCGTATGCCGTCTCGCGGATGCGGTTGTCGCGGCTGTCGTACGCACTGACCACGCGCAGATCGAGCGTCGCGCCTTCGTAGCGCTTCTCCTCGACCGGCCGGCCGCTCGCGTCAAAGGCAAAGCGAATCTCATTGCCGACCGGGTCCGAGATGAAGACGACGTTTCCGCGGCCGTCGTGGCCGTACGTTGTCACGCCGCCCTCCGCATCGGTCACGGACGTCTGCCGATTGGCGAAGTCATACGTGAAGACCGTTTCGCCGTCGCCGGCGGCGGCCTTCTGCCGGCGCAGCGTGGTGTTGCCGGCCCGATCAAAGCCGACTTCCGTGATGCGGTCGGCGCTGTTGTTGGGCGAGCCGCCCGGCGCGGCCAGCTCTCGCATTCGCCACGGCCGGCCGAGGTTGTCGTACTCGGTGCGGGTCTCCGCCAGCGTGGCGACCGTCTGCGTATCGACGACGTATTGTCGCGTCACTTGTCCGGCGTTGTCGTACTCGAAGTGTGTCGTGCCGTCCGGCCGAATCTCAGCCGTCCGGCGGTTGTAGGCGTCATACTGATAGGTCGTTTCAGTCGCGCAGTCCGGGCAGCCCTGGCACGACCGGTGTACCAGGTTGCCGTTCGGGTCGTAGGCGTACGTGCTGACCAGCACCGGGTCCGGCCCGATCCGCGTTTCGACGATCTGCCCGCGGCCGTTGCGGATGGTCTGCTTCCAGAGCCCGTCAGGGTACGTGATCCGCGTGATGCGGTCCTGCGCGTCGTATTCATACGTTGTGACGTGGTTGCCCGGCGTAACGGTTCGGCTGACCACGCGGCCGTAGGCGTCGTAGGCGTATGTCGTGACGACCCAGCCTGCCGGCGCGTTCAGCGTGAACGGCCCGTCGTTGTCCGCGACGCGCACCTCGGTCAGCCGGCCGTCCGTGTACACGTAATCGGTCTGGCGGAGCACCGGTCCGCTCGCGCCGGCGGCGTACGCATACGTCCGGGTCAGCATTCCGGCGCTGTTCCATTCCTGCCGCGTGACGTAGCCGTCCGGGTCCGTACGCTGCACCTCCTGGCCGAACGCATCGTGCGTGAACAGCCATTCGATCTGGTCCGCGCCCGGCTTCTCCGTTCGCCGATTCAGGTTGTCGTAGGTGTCGTAGCCGTAGTTGATGGTGACGGTCGCGCCGGTGCCGTCGTTACGCGTCTCATAGTCGACGCGGTGCTTGCTGTCGTAGGTGCGCGTGCGAAACGCCCGGAAGCCCGTGTACACGCCGGTCGTCACCATCGGGTCGTCCCGCCGCGTCAGGAATCCGCCGGAGTCGTACGTCAGGTCCGTGCAGCCGTTGCGAGATACGTCGCATTCCTGCGTGATCTGCCAGATGCCCCAGTCCGGGCCGCTCGGATTGTTCCGTGCCCAGGTGCGGGTCATGTGACTCTGGGGCCCGGCCGGCATCCCCGTGATTCCCGGAGGCGCCATGAACGCCTCGACCACGTTAAAGTCGCAGTTGAACAGGGTGTATTCCGAGAGGTCCCCGGCCGGCCAGGTTTTCTGCATGCAGCGGGTCTGCACGACCTGCTGGCCGCCGATCGTACATACCTGATGGTAGAAGGGGTCCGCTTCGCCCGGTTGGGTATTCTCCGGCGGAATGTGATAGTCGAAGACGGTGATCGCCGGGACCCCGTTTGTGCTACTCAACTCCCCATACTCGGCCAGCTTGATGACCTGGTTGTGCTTGTCGAACGTCCGAACGGCCACCTGATAGTCCGTCTCGTCGACATAGAATCGGGCTTCCATGGTGCCGTTGCTGTCGGCGTCCAGAGACGACCCATAAAGAAACTCGGCAAGGATCTGATGGTTGCCCATGGCCGTTGAGCCGCGGGTCTTCTTGATGAGCCGCCCCTGGTAGTCGTAGGTGAACTCGGCCAAGACGTTGCCCGCCAGGTCGGACACCTTCTTCAGCTTGCGGTCGTACTTCGTGGCCGGGTTGCCGTCGTCGGGATACCACTCATAGAGCCGGCTCGGCCCGCCCCCGGTTATCGAGGCCTGCACCAGCGGGCGCGTACCGGGATCGAGGGGGTTTGCGGGCGGATCAAACCGCGTCTCCGCCTGGCGGGTGCCGTCGGGTGAAGTCCCGGTCACCGTCAGGAGAAGCTGGCTTCCCTGCGTCGTGTAGCCGTAGTCGATCTTCAGGCTCGGCGCGGCAGTCTCCTTTTGACGGATCAGGTTGCCGGCGACCGAGCCGCCCTGGTAGTCGTACGTGCGCTGTGAGGTTCCGCTGCCGGCCGGCTGATGGACGTTGATCAGCTTCGCGCCGCGGAACATGTAGTCTTCGTACGTAATCTGGCCCGGCGTCTGCGTGCTGTCCGTTGTGAGAAAGCGGTACGACTTGTCCGCACAGGTGTCGTTCACACGCAGCCGCGTCTGGCTGCCCTCCTGGTAGAAGGACCAGTTCCAGCCCGGCACGTCCTCCACGGCAAACCACACCCCGAACATGTTGACGGCCAAAAAAGTGTCACTGTACGCACTGCCAAACGCGTACCATTTGGCATCGTTGCCGAGCGTCTCGGCCAGGCTGCGGCCCGCTTTCCAGCGGTTGTGGCCGACCCGCATCGACGGCAGCTCGACGTTCAGATCGTTGACCACCCGCACGCCGACGGCCTCGAACTCCGCCGCTCTCTGCCGGGCCTCCGGGAGGCTGGGCGCCGCGCATTCGTCGTCGAGCGGCGGCGGTTCGATCCACCAATCGTCCGTGCTCGTGTCCGAGCAAACGCCGACGTCCAGCGTGTCCGTCCGGGCGAAATCGACTCGATCCCCGTCGCGTGGAATCGGGCAGCCGTAGCTGTCGCCCGCCCAGCGCAGCGTGTGGAGGAACAGCCGCACTGTACGGCCTTTCACGTCATCCAGGGTGCGTCCGTCCTTGAGCCCGACCTCGACATAGTCGGGGACCGTGCGCCATTCCGACTGGCGGAACGTTACATCCGGAGGATTCCAACTGAACACAAGATTCTGGAACATGATGCTGCCGAGGCTGCGCAGCGGGTCTTTGCGATAGGCCCATTCATAGTACGAGCCTGGATGCGTCAGGACGGCGCCCGCCACCTTCACATCGAAGAGCGTTTCGTCGTAGACGGCCGTTACGAAGAACAACGCCCCGGCGAAATCGCTCGGCGATGACGTGCTGCCCCCCAAGCTGATCGCGTAGCGAGCCGCGGCGGCGACCGGCCGAGCACTGTTCGTGCATTCCAGCGGGATGTTCTTCAGGCACTCGAACCCGTCTATCGGCTCGAAACGAGCTTCGTACGTCGGCGCGGGCGGCGCCGCCCAGTCTATTGCGACTCCGAAGTCGCCGAACGTGAGCGGGGCCACCTCGACGGGTCCACTCGCGTTCCAGCACATCAGGTTGTCCTGGTAATACCAGGTCGCAAACGTGCTCCAGCAGTCGCACCCGCCGTATTCACCGCACTGATTGGGGAAGTAGACCTGCGGCGCCCACAACCCCTCGCCGCAGTCCGGCCCAACGTACGCCCAATCCCAATAGTAGTAGTACCACTGGCTGTAGATCGGCGGCGGGTAGATCTCGCTTCGCCCTTCTCTCGCCCACACTTCCCGACCGCCCTCAACCCAACTCGGCGGGTTTGAACGTTCCTGCTTCAATTGCAGGCCCGCGGCGGTCACTCCCGCCGGCCACGCCGCCAGCGCCGCGAACACCAACGCCCCGAACCTCATCTGACGCACCGTCTTCCGCTCGATCATCGAACGACCCTCCTGGCAAGAGACAATAACTTCCCCGCAGCCGACCGCCGGGTTGTTGCCGGGCGTCGGCTCGTCAGTTCCTCTGCGGCCCATCCGGGCGCGCACCCTGGGCGCGGATGGTTGGGCGCACCTTGTTTTGTCTTTACGAACGGTCCCTTGACGCTTTCGCTGACGTCAGGGGCGGGGCCGCGCTGGGCGATGCATCCATGCGCAGATCCCCTCCATTGGATTCACTCCTCTTGCGCGGAAATAGAAACTGCCACGCGATGGACATACTGGCTCCCCGAAACGGCCCACCCAGCATGAAGAAAGGACAGGACCCCCTCCGTGGGAGAACCTGCTTGTTGCCGCTCCGCCAGATGTTTGTAGCGCAACCATACCACACAGCCGCCGCGGGATCAAGCGAAAACCGCAGCGCGGGCTGCGCCCGCAACCCGAGGGACGAAGGGACGATGGGACGAAGGGTCGAAGGGACGAAGGGACCCCGGCGCGCCGGGGCAGGCTCCGGGACGGGGGAGAAAGAGCTTGCGCCGGTGCGGGCGGGACGAACGGGGGATCTGGGGAAGCCGGCGTCGAGTCGGAAAGGGGGTCGGCGAAAGAACGGCAGTCGGGTTCGGATGTGCCGCGAAACGGCAAGCCACTGACACGTTGGTGGCACGGGGGGGACGGGCACTGCTCAAGAAGCAGTGGCACAGAGTCATCCGGTCCTTTCAGGACCGGGGGGTGGGGGTGGGGCGGCACGGACCCGCCGTTGAAACGGCGTACGTGT
>Ga0334890_1000621_pt1 | contig 60565 bp, 56 predicted proteins | sample GraSluR1_MG_3_FD_207220 | JGI IMG/M metagenome (GOLD analysis project Ga0334890, IMG submission 207220) | Sludge microbial communities from methane-producing bioreactor in Wageningen University, Netherlands - Granular Sludge_31_08-R1 | ecosystem: Engineered > Bioreactor > Anaerobic >... | reverse complement strand
CTGGCGCCGAAGGGCGTGGGGGTTCAAGTCCCTTAACCCGCATTAAGAGATGAGCCGGCTTAGCTCAGTTGGTAGAGCATCTGATTTGTAATCAGAGGGTCGCGTGTTCAAGTCATGTAGCCGGCATTATATGGTCCGTTGGTCAAGGGGTTAAGACACCGCCTTTTCACGGCGGTAACACGGGTTCGAATCCCGTACGGACTATATTTAGATACCTTTGGGTATCTTTTTTTGTTGACTTTTACTTCAAAATATAAGTATTTTTGATAAGCAAACTTCAATTTAATGATTTGGTTGATTTTTATCAGGCTATATCAGGCTATATTCTGCATCTTCTAGAGGTAGAATATAGCTTTTAAATTTTCGTTCTATTTTAACAGCTAGTTTCATTGTTTTTTGATTATTATTTACTTTTCATTGTGTATGCTTTGTGGTAAGATAGAACTTGGTTATTTCTGAATTTTTTGAATGGAAGAGAGATTATGTCTAAACAAACATTGGTGATTTTATATGGTGGGCGTTCAGCAGAGAGAGAGGTTTCAGTACTTTCTGCTGAAAGTGTTATGCGTGCCATTAATTATGATAAATTTTTTGTAAAAACTTTCTTTATTAGTCAAAATGGGGATTTTATTAAGACTCAAGAATTTGATTCTTGTCCATCTTCTGATGTAAAGTTGATGACTAATAATTCAATTGTAGATAATCAAAAGGTTAAGCCTAGCGATATTTATGAAGAAGGGGCTGTTGTTTTTCCAGTGCTTCACGGTCCTATGGGTGAAGATGGTTCTATTCAAGGATTTTTGGAAGTTTTGAGAATGCCTTATGTTGGTACAAATATTTTATCTTCTAGTGTAGCTATGGATAAAATTACAACAAAACAAGTTTTAGCATCTGCTGGAGTACCTCAAGTAGCTTATGTTACTTATTTTGAAGGATCAGATCTTAAATCTGCAATTGCTCAAGTTAATAGTAATTTGGAGTATCCTGTTTTTGTTAAACCTGCTAATATGGGTTCTTCTGTTGGAATTTCTAAAGCAAATGATGAACTTGAATTACGTTCGGCTATTACATTGGCATTAAAATACGATAGCCGTATCTTAATTGAGCAGGGAGTTGTTGCTCGTGAAATTGAAGTTGGTTTGCTTGGTAATGAAGAGGTGAAGACAACACTTCCAGGAGAAGTTGTTAAAGATGTAGCTTTTTATGACTATGATGCTAAGTATATTGATAACAAGATCACTATGGCTATTCCAGCAAAAATCGATGCTCAAATAGTAGAGCAAATGAGATCATATGCAGGCATCGCTTTTAGAGCGATTGGAGGTTGTGGTCTTTCACGTTGTGACTTCTTTTTGACTGAGGATGGTAATATTTACCTTAACGAATTAAATACTATGCCAGGTTTCACACAGTGGTCAATGTATCCTCTTCTATGGGAAAACATGGGCTTAGCTTATTCTGATTTAATTGAAGAGTTGGTTAGTCTGGCTGTGAAGATGTTTGAGAAACGTGAAAGTCATTTGATTTAGTCGAAGAATAGGGGAATTGATTCCTTTACTTCGCTGTTTGTAATTGATAATTTTATAATAATTAAGAGGGCTGGGATATTATTGTTCTAGCCCTTCTTGTTGTTTATACTCTTTTAAAACCAAAATGGTAGACGGTAGTTTTAATTTGACCTATTCTATTATTGCCATTTGAAGAGCTTTGATATGTCGTCACCTTGGTCTTGCTATACTCTGAACTGACTGAAAGACCTTTTCTTAATTTACCGTCTCCAAGAGTCTATCCACAGACTCTTGGAGCTACCGACACTCAATTCCTTGTCTGAAAGCTCTTCATTCGACTAGACTGCCTTTGTCTCACTTCCACGGCTATTTTTGATTTTTTATGTTATGAGCATGAATAATGACTTTTTTAAGTAAGTTAATAGAAAATTTTTAGGAACATTTTCGAAAAGTAAAGACTTGTTTGATAATAGATTTCTTTTGATATATTTTTTTTGAGGTAAGATAACTTCTTTTTATGAAGTTGGGTTTCTATGAAAACTTGTGCTATAATATTCTTATTCTAGCCTATGAGATGGGTTTAAATCTGTATCAAGAGGCTTTATTATTGCAAAGGAAAAAATATGAAATTAACATTACATGAAGTGGCCAAAGCAGTTGATGCTAAAAACACTATCACAGATTTTGATGACGTCCCTCTGAATAGTATTGAATTTGATAGTCGTAAAATTGGACCAGGAGATATCTTTCTCCCACTTAAGGGAGTCAGAGATGGTCATGACTTTATCAATATAGCTTTTGAAAATGGAGCTGTCGCTACTCTTTCAGAAAAAGAGATTATTGGCTATCCTTACATTCTAGTTGATGATTGCTTAGCTGCGCTACAAAAATTAGCAGCCTTTTATTTAGAAAAAATGCGTGTTGATGTCATTGCAGTTACAGGATCTAATGGTAAAACCAGCACTAAGGACATGATTGCAGCAGTGCTTTCATCTACCTATAAAACCTATAAAACTCAAGGAAATTACAATAACGAAATTGGTCTTCCATATACTGTTCTTCACATGCCAGAGGATACGGAAAAAATTGTCTTGGAAATGGGACAGGATCACATGGGTGACATTAAGCTTTTATCTGATATTGCTAAGCCACGTATTGCTGTAGTGACCCTTATCGGTGAGGCGCATTTAGAATATTTTGGCAGCAGAGATAAAATTGCAAAAGGTAAAATGCAGATAACATCAGGAATGGATTCTGATGGGATTTTGATTGTTCCTCAAGATGATATTATCAACCCTTATCTTCCTGATAATCAAATGGTTATTCGCTTTGGTCAAGGAGCTGAAATCTACGTGAAAGATCTTGAGGAGCGGAAGGAATCCCTAACATTTACTACAAATGTTTTGGAGGAAGCAGTAACTTTGCCAGTTCCTGGGAAATACAATGCGACAAATGCTATGGTAGCTGCTTATGTCGGTAAACTTTTGGCTGTTGCAGATGAAGATATTGTCGAGGCGCTAGAGCAATTGGAATTGACTCGTAATCGCACTGAGTGGAAGAAAGCGGCAAATGGGGCTGATATTCTTTCTGATGTTTATAATGCGAATCCGACTGCTATGCGTTTGATTTTAGAAACATTTTCTTCCATTCCAGCTAACGAAGGTGGTAAGAAAATTGCTGTACTGGCAGACATGAAAGAATTGGGAGAAGAGTCTGTTGCAATGCATACTCAAATGATAACTAGCTTAGCTCCAGATGTTTTGGATACTCTAGTCTTTTATGGTGAAGATATTGCTGAATTAGCTCAATTAGCTAGTCAGATGTTTCCTATTGGAAAAGTTTATTTCTTTAAGAAAACAGCAGAAGAGGATCAATTTGAGCAATTGGTTTCTAAAATTAAGGAAGTCATAGAACCAAGAGATCAAATCCTTCTAAAAGGATCGAATTCAATGAATTTGGCTAAGGTTGTTGAAGCATTGGAAAACTAAATGAACTGAAATCTCCATGCTGAAGTGGAGATTTTTCTTTTAATGCTTATTTGTGATAAAAATTCATGTGTAATATAATTGAAGTAGAAAGAAGAAGTGGATAAATTATTATGAAATTTTTTGCAATCTTTCCCTCAAGCCCACCCAAACTAGATGCGAATTGGTATAGCTTGGGTACGATATTAGTGGTTTTGCTCTTATATCTAACTTTTAAGTACTATCAAAATGAGGACTTCAAGAAAACTTTTAAGTTAATTCAGCTAGTTCAGATGATAGTGCTCTATTCTTGGTATTTGAGTGCAGGAGGTCCGTTAAAGGAAGCTCTGCCATTTTATCATTGTCGCATTGCCATGTTTGGTTTTTTTCTATTGCCTAATCGTCATAGATTAAAGCAGTTTCTCATGATTATGGCTCCGATAGGTTCATTTATGGCTTTGGCATTTCCTGTTTTCGACCCATTTGGATTCCCACATGTGACTAATTTTTCATATGTAATTGGTCATTTAGCTCTTTTGGTTAATAGCATAGCATATTTGCTGACATATTATGAGAAGGGAAATTTAACTGCTAAATCTGTTTTTCTCTATAATCTAAGTTTGAATAGCTTTTTGGCTGTTGTCAATATGCTTCTAAGTGCAAATTATGGTTTTATTATGGATTTTCCTGTGATTCAAAGTAGACAGCCATTCCTTAATATTTTCTTAGTGACAGTTGGGCTTTCAAGTTTGATGCTCCTAGTTGATAATCTTTGTTTAAGATTGAATGGTGATTCTCTAGGTATTTTTCAAAATAAATTATAATTTAGGTTATTGAAGACTAGATATAAATATGACTATTTTTGACTAGACTGGTTGGTAATCATTGCCAGTAGAGCGATTTTTCGTTATAATAAAAGAGTTGCAAAGCGCAGCTCTTTTTGTATGCGCTCAAAATGAACAAGGGAAGTATGTCCTATGTAGAAATGTAAACCAGAGTTCAGCTCTGCTATTGACTAAGAAATATAGAAATCAAGTAAAGGAAGAAAAATGACAATTCAAGACGATATTAAAAAGCGCCGTACTTTTGCCATCATCAGTCACCCGGATGCTGGTAAAACGACTATAACTGAGCAATTGCTTTATTTTGGTGGTGAAATTCGTGAAGCAGGTACTGTTAAGGGGAAAAAGACAGGGAATTTTGCTAAGTCTGACTGGATGGATATTGAGAAACAGCGTGGTATCTCTGTAACATCATCAGTTATGCAATTTGATTATGCTGGTAAGCGCGTCAATATCCTTGATACGCCTGGGCACGAGGACTTCTCTGAAGATACTTACCGTACCCTTATGGCCGTGGATGCTGCTGTCATGGTAGTAGACTCTGCTAAGGGTATTGAGGCTCAAACTAAAAAGCTTTTTGAGGTTGTTAAACACCGTAACATCCCTGTTTTTACCTTTATCAATAAATTGGACCGTGATGGGCGTGAACCGCTTGATCTCTTGGAAGAGTTGGAAGAGGTTCTCGGTATTGCTAGTTATCCAATGAACTGGCCAATTGGTATGGGGAAAGCTTTTGAAGGACTCTATGATTTACACAATCAACGACTAGAACTCTACAAGGGTGATGAGCGTTTTGCAGACCTTGAAAAAGGGGCAGAGCTTTTTGCTAACAATCCTTTCTATGAACAAGTTTTGGAAGATATTGAATTGCTTCAAGAGGCTGGGAATGAATTCTCAGAAGAAGCTATTCTTGCCGGTGAACTGACGCCGGTCTTCTTTGGATCAGCTCTTACTAACTTTGGTGTGCAAACTTTCTTGGATACTTTCTTAGAATTTGCACCAGAACCACACGGGCACAAGACGACTGATGGTGAGATGATTGCCCCTCATAACAAGGACTTCTCAGGTTTTGTCTTTAAAATCCAAGCCAACATGGACCCTCGTCACCGCGACCGTATTGCTTTTGTACGTATTGTTTCAGGTGAATTTGAACGCGGTATGAGTGTTAATTTAACACGTACTGGAAAAGGTGCTAAATTATCAAATGTAACTCAATTCATGGCTGAATCTCGTGAAAACGTAGAAAATGCTGTCGCTGGTGATATCATCGGGGTTTATGATACAGGAACTTATCAAGTTGGTGATACTCTGACTGTTGGTAAGAATAAATTTGAATTCGAACCACTGCCAACCTTTACACCTGAGCTCTTCATGAAGGTTTCTGCTAAGAATGTCATGAAGCAAAAATCATTCCATAAGGGTATTGAGCAATTGGTGCAAGAAGGTGCCATCCAGCTCTATAAAAACTATCAAACTGGCGAGTACATGCTTGGTGCTGTTGGTCAACTTCAGTTTGAAGTTTTCAAACATCGTATGGAAGGTGAATATAATGCTGAAGTAGTTATGACACCTATGGGTAAAAAGACTGTACGCTGGATTAAGCCAGAAGATTTGGACGAACGTATGTCTTCAAGCCGTAATATTCTGGCTAAAGACCGCTTTGACCAACCAGTCTTCCTCTTTGAAAATGATTTTGCCCTACGCTGGTTTGCGGATAAGTATCCTGATGTTAGTCTAGAAGAAAAGATGTAGGATATCTGATATTTTAAAGCATAAAATATTTAGAAAAAAATAAGGAATTGGATTTTGCAATTCCTTATTTTTATTCCCTTTTATCAAAATCCTCATTTCATTAAAAATTGATTGCAATCAATTTTTTATTAAATTGAATATAAAATAGACTTAACATTAACTTCATTAGCACTCATTTTTTGAATAAAAGGTATGAGTTATTTGTCGATATCAGGTTAAAAGTAAACAATATATTTTAGAAAAATATTAAAAAACTGAACGTTTTTTTATGAAAGGGGATGCAAAAATCGATAAATTAAGGTATAATAGTTTCAGATCTTTTTATCACAATAATTAAAAAAAGGAGATTTAAGATGAAGAAAAAGAGCATTTGGTTAGCGTTTTTAGCAGCCATGTTTACCGTTTTGTTGGTAGCTTGTGGTTCTAAAACAGCCAAAGAATCAGAAACATCAAGTACATCTAGTTCAAGTGAAGAAGTTGTATCTGGTGCTTCTGTAAAAGAATACACAGATCCAAAAGAATTAAAAGATAGCTATGATGTTGTCGTGATTGGTTCTGGTGGTGCAGGGATGACAGCTGCAATTGCTGCAAAACAAGCAGGTGCAAGCGTAGCTATTTTTGAAAAAATGCCAGTTATCGGCGGGAATACTACTAAATCTTCAGGTGGTATGAATGCTTCAGAAACTAAGTTCCAAAAAGAACAAGGTATCGAAGATACAAACGACCTTTTCTATGAAGAAAGTCTTAAAGGTGGTAAAGGAACTAACGATCCAGAATTGCTTCGTTACATGGTTGATAATTCAGCTGAAGCTATTGACTGGTTGGATAGCATTGGTATCACTCTAAGCGATATCAGTTTCTCAGGTGGTTTCTCTGTAGCTCGTATCCATCGTCCAGCTGATGGTTCTGCCGTAGGTGGTTACCTTGTTGATGGTCTTTACAATAACTTGATGGAAAATGAAATTCCAATTTTTGTAAATTCTGATGTTACAGAAATCATTGAAAAAGACGGTGCAGCTGCTGGTGTAAAAGTGACTGTTGAAAGTAAGAAGAAAACTGTTTCTGCCAAAGCTGTTGTAGATGCTGCTGGTGGTTTCGGTGCTAATATGGAAATGATTACTAAGTTGAAACCTGAGTTGGATGGTTATGTAACAACTAACCAAGAAGGTGCAACAGGTGATGGTATTGCCCTTGCACAAAAATTAGGTGCAGCGACAGTTCAACTTGATCAAATTCAAATTCACCCAACTGTTTATCAAGAAAAAGGAAAGGAACCATTCCTTGTTTCTGAAGCAATCCGTGGTGAGGGTGCTATCCTTGTTAATGCTCAAGGTAAACGTTTCTACAACGAAATGGAAACACGTGATAACGTATCTGCAGCAATTAATGCTCTTCCAGAAGGATACGCTTATGTAGTCTTCGACCAAGACCTTCGTGAACATTCTAAATCAATTGATACTTATGAAGAAAAAGGTATGACTGTTAAAGCTGATACTATTGAAGAATTGGCAAAAGAAATCGGTGTTTCTGAAGAGAACTTGAAAGCTACTGTAGAATCTTGGAACAAATATGTTGCAGATAAGAATGATACAGAGTTTGGACGTAACACTGGTATGGACCGTGATATGTCTAAAGCGCCATACTATGCAATCAAAGTTTCACCTGGTATCCACCACACAATGGGTGGTCTTAAGATCAACACAAACACTGAAGTCTTGAAAGAAGATGGTTCAGCAATTCCAGGTCTTTTCGCAGCAGGTGAAGTAACTGGTGGTGTTCACGGAAGCAACCGTATGGGTGGTAATGCCGTAGCGGATATTGTTATCTTTGGACGTCAAGCAGGTACTCAAGCGGCAGCTTACGTAAAATAATATTTGTGATAAAAAAAGTAAAGTCTGAGTTTTTACCCAGACTTTTTCTTATAAGCTATTAAATTTTTTAAGGAGATTGTAATGACCTGTATATTCTGTTCTTTATTAGATAGTCATCAGATAGCAAGATCAGATTATTTTTTCGCAGTTTGGGATATAGACCCTATTTAAGAAGGCCACCTATTGGTAATTTCAAAACGTCACTGTATGTCAATCAGTGAACTTAGCAACATGGAAAAGCTAGATTTAATCAATTTTCAATCAGAATTGATTGAAAAAATGGAGTTACATTCTGAAATACTTGGAATTACGATAGCAAGTAATAATGGAAAAGTGATGGATGATGGAACGCACTTTCATAGCCACCTGATTCCTAGGTATGCTAATGACGGATTCTGGGAAGCTATAAATGTTGATCTTAAATCTTTTCCGAGAGATAAATTTGAAAGTATCATGAAGAGTGATTTATAAATTGGCTGATAGGAGAAGCAGTTTTTTATGTGATGATATATAGATAAAATTCTGACTGACAGTATTTTGTTCAATTGAAAAAGTAGACCTTAAACTAAATCCTTTAGGTAATTAGTTTAAGGTCTTTCTTTGTTATTGATCCTACTTGTCATTATAAAATAGTCAAAATAAAACTAGCTTGGAATGAATTCTATTTCTCAGTTGTTATTGTGTTTCAATCGGTAGTCACTAGGACTTAGTTTAAAATATTTTTTAAAGCTTTTACTAAAGGCTAAAGAGTCACTAAAACCAACAGAGTTAGATACTTCAAAAATGCTAAATTCTGGATTTAGAAGAAGGTCAGCACTCTTTTCCATTTTAATCTTGAGAATGTAATCTTTGATGGAATAACCTGTGTACTCCTTGAATATTTTATAAAAGTAGCTTCGATTTAAATTTAATTTTTGAGCAATATCTCCTACTCTTAAAGGGGTGTCGTACTGATTATGAATAATTTTTAGAGCTTGCTTTACATAGCTTTCTACTTGGACATTGCTGTCATTGCTGGAGGGATTCGGAAATTCTTCAATAAGGTAAGAAAACAATTTGTATAGCTCTGCCATTAGCCTTAGCTCAGTTATATCACTCATTTTAGCATCACGAAATTGTGTAATTTTAAACATTTGATCTAATATTTTGGAATCTAGGTTGGAATGACAGCAGTAGTCAGATAGGAGACTGGTTTTATTTAATATCAAATCAGCCTTGGAGCCACTGAATCCCACCCAAATATAGGACCAGGGAGTATCTTTATCAGCTTGATAATAGGTTAATTGGTTTTTGGGGAGAATAAAGATGTCACCTGCTTTTAAGTCCGTTGTTTTTCCATTAATGGTAAATTTCCCTTTACCATCCACAATAAAATGAAGAACAAAATTTTCTCTGACCGATGGACCAAAGGCATAATTTTTATCACAAACTTCGGCTCCGTAGTGGTCAACATTGAGGTCAAAATTATTGGTATCAAACTCATTGTATGTATTAAGAATATTCATATCATCTACCACCTTTAGGCAACATTATACCATATAGAGGAAACAAAAATCTATTTCTAAAGCGCTTTCTTTTTAGTAAAATTTACCTGTGAAGAAAAGAAGGAGAACAAAAAGTGATAAAATACGATGAAAAAGAAAAATTATTTCACTTGAAATCAAGTCAGTTTTCCTATGTTATGCAGGTTTTGGATACGGGATGGCTTGTAAATCGTTATTTTGGTAAGAAAGTAGAACATTTTAGCTCTAGTAACAAAATAACATATTTAGATAGGGCCTTTGCTCCAGTTCCGACTAGTGGAGATAGGACGGTATCATTAGAATCTCTATCTCTAGAATACAGCAGCAATGGTCTGGGAGATTTTCGAGAAGCTTCGATTGAGCTATCGAGTGAGTTTGGAACTAACCTTAAACTGACTTATAAGACCCACCGTATTTACCAGGGAAAGAAAGACTTAGAAGGTCTACCAAGCAGTTTTGCTAGTGATGACCAGGTAGAAACACTTGAAATTGATCTCTATGATGACTTAAATGATGTCACAGTAACACTTATCTATAGTCTCTTTGCTGAATTGAACTATCTGGCACGTTCAGTTAAGGTGACTGCAGGACAAACTCAGGTTCAGCTTGAAAAAGTTCTTTCATTTTCGCTTGACTTACCGAATAGTGATTGGGATGTTCATACCTTGACAGGTCGCTATGGTTATGAAAAAGAATGGACCATTACACCGCTTCCTCAAGGGAAATATGAGATTGGTAGTGTTCGTGGGGCATCAAGCCATGCGCGTACGCCTTTTATTGCCTTAGCAGATAAGACCATTACTGAAGATGCTGGTGAAATCTATTCAGCTCAACTGGTCTACAGTGGTAATTTTACAGCTTTCGCAGAAACAAGTGCTATTCAAAATACACGCTGGGGAATTGGTCTCAATGGCACTCAGTTTAAATGGCAGTTAGAGCCCAATACAAGTTTCCAAACCCCTGAAGCCTTGATTTCTTACACAGATAAAGGCTTGACTGAAATGACTAGATTAAGTCAGGAATTTGTCCGCCATCATATCTGTCGTGGAAAATTTGTTGATCAAGTTAGGCCAGTTCTAATCAACAACTGGGAAGCAACATATTTTGATTTTAATGAAGAAATGATTTTGGATTTAGCCAAAGTTTCCAGCAAGGCAGGAATTGAATTACTGGTTCTTGACGATGGCTGGTTTGGCAAACGTGATTCGGATAATTGTTCTCTGGGAGATTGGGTTGAAAACCGAGAAAAACTTCCTAATGGTCTCAAAGGGCTAGCTAAGTCTGTTAATGAATTAGGTATGCAATTTGGACTTTGGTTTGAACCAGAAATGATTTCAGAAGATAGTGATCTTTATCGTGCACATCCAGACTGGGCTATTCAGACCAAGGGACGTTCACATACTTATAGCCGTGAACAATTGGTTCTGGATTTATCTCAAGAAGCCGTTCAAGATTATATTATTGAATCAGTTGCAGATGTCCTTAAATCAGCTAACATTTCTTATGTCAAATGGGATATGAACAGGAATATCACAAATATACCTGAAAGCAAGGCAAATTCGCAAAAAAATGAATTCTATCATCGTTACATGCTTGGTTTATATAGAGTCTTAGAAACTTTAACTCGGAGCTTTCCAGATGTTCTCTTTGAATCATGCTCTGGTGGGGGTGGTCGCTATGACCTAGGTATGTTATACTATATGCCACAGACTTGGGCAAGCGATAACACAGATGCCATTGGACGACTCTCTATTCAAGAGGGAACAAACCTCATTTTCCCATCCATTACAATGGGATCCCACGTTTCAGCAGTTCCTAATCATCAGGTAGGACGCTATACACCGCTCGAAACAAGAGGCAATGTAGCTATGCTTGGAAATCTGGGTTATGAGCTGGACTTGACTGCTCTATCAGAGCACAATGTCCAAGAAATTGCTCAGCAAGTTGATCGTTATAAAACAATTCGAGAAACAGTTCAATTTGGTGATTACTATCGTTTGAAAAAAACGGATAATACTCATGCCTATACTTATGTCAATGCTAACAAGAGTCAGGCGGTCTTCACCTTTGTCAAAACACTTGCAGTACCAGAAGCACCTACTATTCGGGTCAAATTAAAAGGCTTGGATGCAGATGCTCTCTACTATAGCAAGGAGTTAGGTAGCTCATTCTACGGTGATGAACTTATGAACATCGGAATCACTATTCCACATGTTCAAAAAGATTACTTTAGTGTTCAATATATTTTTCATAAACAATAGGAGGTCTTTATGAAAATCAAATCATTCCTTAAAGGTGCAACACTTGTTGCTTTTGCTAGTTTATTGGTTGCTTGTGGTAAGTCAGGAGGCAATTCAGCTTCAACAGAAGTAGAATTTTTCTCACAAAAACCTGAAATGCAAGCGACTCTTCAAGAAATTGTTGATGGCTACAATAAATCTCAAGATGATGTCAAAGTGAAATTAACAAGTGTACCTGATCCAGGTACAGTATTGAAAACACGTATAGCTAATGGGGAAGCACCAGATGTTATCAATATCTATCCACAAAATGCTGATTTTAAAGGTTGGGCATCAGACGGTCAATTTGTAGACTTGACTGAGGAATCAGATATTCTAGATAACTTAAATGATGGAGCAGCAGAAGCTTACGCTGTTGATAGTAAAATCTATAATATTCCTTTAACAACAAATGTCTCTGGTATTTACTATAATAAAGATGCTTTTGCTGAACTAGGAATTGAAGTACCAAATACACTTGAAGAATTCCAAGCTATAGTTAAGAAAATTAAAAATGATGGTCAGACACCATTCGCAGAAGCATTAGGCGATTCATGGACAGTAAATGGCTTTGGACAATTAGCATGGATTCAAAGTGCTGGAGATGCTAAAGAAGCTAATGATTATCTTCGTTTTAGTGATAAAGGTGCCATTACTGCTACTGACGAAGTTACTAAAAATGTAGCAGTTTATCTAGATCTCTTGGCTGGAAATGGTCAGTCAAACTCAGACGGAGCACTCTATGCCGATACTGTAGCAGCTTTTGCTGAAGGGGAAGCATTGATGATGGCAAATGGTTCATGGGCGTTAACAGTTATTAACCAACAAGAACCAAATTTTGAAGTTGGTTTCTTCCCAATGCCAGGCTTGACTGCTGATTCTCCTGCAATGACAGTCGGAGCAGCAGATATGGCCGTTTCTATCTCTGCTAATTCTAAAAATGTTGATGCTGCTAAAGATTTTGTGAATTACCTCAGTTCTGCTGAAGCTATGCAAAAATACTATGATGTTGATGGATCACCAACATCAGTTAAGGGTGTAGAAACTGAAGGTAAGTTCGAAGAGCTAGCAGATATAGCAAAACTTGCTTTTACAGACCAACAAGCAGTTTGGTTGCACTCTGAGTGGACTTCAGAAGAAACATTCTGGGATGCTAACGTTTCATACATTAAGAGTCAAGATTTGAATGCATACACAAAGAACTTGAATACATTCTTTGACACAATGAAATAAGATGGTTTGAAGCTAGAGGCTTTAAATCAAGGTAATTTTCATTCAGTGAATTATTGGACGGAGAGGGCCTGGATCTTGTTACCAGGCTCTTTACCTTCAAAGATTAGGAGAACACGATATGAATAAACAGAGCTTTGTCAGTAAATACTGGGCTTATATTTTTGTAGCGATTCCTGTCCTTCTACAGTTGATTTTCTTCTTTTATCCTCTGGTAAATGGAGTCATCTACTCGTTAACGGACTGGACAGGATTGACTCGCTCCTTTAATTTCATAGGTTTAGATAACTATGTTAAGATATTTCAAGATCAGGCCTTCTTTAAAAGCCTAGGATTTACCATCCTTTTCACCATTGGTCTGGTAGTTGGAGAGATTGTTATCGGACTTTGGCTTGCAAGTCTTCTCAATCGTAAAATTAAAGCAGTTGGTTTCTTTAGAACCTGGTATTTCTTCCCAGCTGTCCTTTCGACAGTTACTATCGGTTTGATTTTCAGTCAACTCTTTAACTATGGGGTTCCTCAAATTGGTGAGTTATTAGGTATAAAATGGCTTAGTTCAAACCTTCTTTTCCAAGAAAAAACAGTTTTCTGGTCAGTGCTTTTTGTAGCCCTATGGCAAGGTCTTGCTATGCCAGTTGTTATTCTACTCTCTGGTCTCCAGTCTATTCCTGAAGATATCAAAGAAGCGGCAGCTATTGATGGTGCAAACAAGCAACAACAATTTTTCCAAATTGAATTGCCTTTCTTGCTACCATCAATCAGCATGGTCTTTATTCTAGCTATGAAGTCTGGTTTGACGGCTTTTGACTTGATTTATTCACTGACTAAGGGTGGTCCAGACGGTGCTACTAAGACTCTTGGACTCTTGGTGTATGACAATGCCTTCACTAACAATCAATTTGGTTATGCCAATGCCTTGGCGGTCGTTCTCTTTGTTATTATCACCATTATCTCTGTAGTGCAAATTACTCTATCTAAGAAATACGAAGTGTGAGGTAGCTAATATGAAAAACAAAAAACAAAATAATATTGTCGCCTACGTCGTACTCATGATAGGGATATTCCTTATGTTGATACCTCTAGCGGTGACTATCATTAGTTCCTTTAAAACAACAAAAGAAATTACTGGAAATTTTTTCGGCTTACCTGAAGAATGGACGCTAGCAAATTATCAACGCCTCTTTAGTGATGGAGTGTCTCATTATTTTCTTAACTCAGCCTTTCTGACAGTTGTCAGTGTTGGTCTCATCATTCTTGTTATCCCAATGGCTGCATACTCCATTGCCAGACATATGGATCGTAAAAAAGCATTTGCTTTTATGTACACCATGCTTATCATTGGTATGTTTGTACCTTTCCAAGTTATTATGTTGCCAATGGCAAAGCTCATGAGTAATCTTGGGATGACAAATCTAGTAGGTCTTACTATTCTTTATTTGACCTATGCTATTCCGCAAACTCTCTTCCTCTATGTCGGTTATATTAAAACCATTGTTCCTGAAGAAATGGATGAAGCAGCAGCCATTGATGGAGCTGGGCGATTCACCATGTACAGTAGAATTATCTTCCCACTCATGAAACCAATGCATGCCACAGTATTAATCATCAATGCTCTCTGGGTCTGGAATGACTTTCTAATGCCTCTTCTTGTTCTCAATCGTGATTCAAGTACTTGGACTATGCCTCTCTTCCAATACAATTATCAAGGAATGTACTTCAGTGACTATGGGCCCTCATTTGCCTCTTATGTTGTTGGTATCATCCCAATACTAATTGTCTACCTCATCTTCCAGAAGAATATCATTTCTGGTATGACCAGTGGATCGGTCAAGTAAATGCTTAAAATTTGGAAAACTATAGAAATGGAGTAACTTATGGCCGTTACAAATAAGACAATGTTAATCACTTACTCAGACAGTCTGGGTAAGAACTTGAAAGAATTGGATGAAAACTTAACCAAGTATTTTGGTGACGCGGTTGGTGGGGTGCATTTGCTGCCTTTCTTCCCATCGACAGGAGACCGTGGTTTTGCACCTGTGGACTATGATGAAGTGGATTCAGCTTTTGGTGATTGGGATGATGTCAAGCGTTTGGGTGATAAATATTACCTCATGTTTGACTTCATGATTAACCACATCTCAAAACAGTCTAAGTACTACAAAGATTTCCAAGAGAAGAAGGACGATTCAAAATACGCAGACCTCTTCCTTCGTTGGGAAAAATTCTGGCCAGAAAACCGTCCAACTCAAGCAGATGTGGACTTGATTTACAAGCGTAAAGACAAGGCGCCTATGCAAGAAATTGTCTTTGCAGATGGTACTAAAGAGCACCTTTGGAATACATTTGGTGAAGAACAGATTGACCTGGATGTCACTAAAGAAGTGACCATGGACTTTATCAAAAAGACCATTGAAAACCTTGCTGCCAATGGCTGTGACCTCATTCGTTTGGACGCCTTTGCCTATGCAGTTAAAAAGTTGGACACCAATGATTTTTTCGTTGAACCAGAAATCTGGGACTTGCTAGACAAGGTCCGTGACATGGCAGCAGCAGCAGGTGCAGAGCTCCTGCCTGAAATTCATGAACACTATACCATCCAATTCAAGATTGCAGATCACGACTACTACGTCTATGATTTTGCCCTTCCTATGGTAACACTTTACTCATTTTATAGCGGAAAAACCAATCAACTGGCTAAATGGTTGAAAATGAGTCCAATGAAGCAGTTCACTACCCTTGATACCCATGATGGGATTGGTGTTGTTGATGTTAAAGATATCTTGACGGATGAAGAGATTGATTTTGCCTCGAATGAGCTCTACAAGGTTGGTGCCAATGTTAAACGCAAATATTCTTCTGCAGAATACAATAACTTGGATATCTACCAAATCAATTCAACCTACTATTCTGCTCTTGGGGACCATGACAAGAAATATTTCCTTGCTCGCCTTATCCAAGCCTTTGCTCCTGGTATTCCACAAGTTTACTATGTTGGATTCCTCGCAGGAAAAAATGACCTTGGACTCCTTGAAAGCACCAAAGAAGGCCGCAACATCAACCGTCACTATTACACAAGTGAAGAAATTGCACAGGAGGTTCAGCGTCCTGTGGTTAAAGCTCTTCTTGCCCTCTTCACTTTCCGTAACAATAGCGCAGCTTTTGACCTAGATGGAGCAATTGAGGTGACAACACCAGATGAGAACTCTATCATCATCACTCGTCGCAACCAAGGTTCAAGTGTAGTAGCAGAAGCAAATATCAATCTTAAAGACTTGACGTATTCTGTGATTGAAAATGGCAAAGTAATCAATTTTGGGATTTAATGAGCTATATACTCGGTCCATGCATGTCAAACTAGATTAAGTCCAATATAAAAAGGAGCTCAGATGAGTTCCTTTTTATATTGGTTAGATACTGCTCAGTTCTTGTTGGACAAAATCATGAATATCTATTTTAATTGTCTCCGTTTGGACGTTCGACTCTTCGCTAAGGTTTTGGTATTCTTTTTTGTCAGCAATAGTGAAGATTTGATTTTTTTTATGTTTCTTTGATATAAGTTTAATCATACGACGTCTTAACTGTTTTTCTTCCTGAACATTATTCTTTTCACGAATCCAGGCAGAAGATAAAACTAGAAGCATAACGAGTCCGATATAACCCAAAGCAGGATACATGAGTCCAACAAGTTCCCTGAAACCTAGAAATGACAAAGCAAAGCCAATAGTAACGGAAATAATAAGGTATAATTTAAAACGAGGCTCACTTTCACCGGCTAAGCGCTTGGCTAAGGCGTAGTATAGACTAAAAGCTGTATTAAATATAAGTCCGAATACAACAATAGCATATAAAAAGGCAAACCAAGGGTGAACTTCATTTGCTAAAACTAGCATGGGAATATCTACACCAGATAACTGGTCAACTCTGGTAAATAGAACAAAGGAAGCTAGAGCGATGATAAAGCCAACGATACTTCCACCGATAGTCCCACCTTTTTCAGCAACGCCGATACGGATAATGGAACCGCCTAAGACGAATGCCATAGACACCCCTGTCATGACGCAAAGAGCAAAGTAGTTAATGACAGACATCCAAATATTAGGCATTGGAGATTCCATAGCTACTGCCGAATGATGCAACTGATTCAAATCAAAATTTTGTCCAAGAAGAGTATGTCCAGCAATAATGACAATCATGACAATAACTATAGGTGTAAAGATTCCGATGATATTGGTTATTTTTTCAAAATCCAGAAAACTTACAGATATAACTAAAAGTGCACAGATTAATGCTCCAATCCATATAGGTAATCCAAATTGTTGATTGAGATTAGAACCAGCTCCAGCAATCATGACGAAACCTATGACAAAACAAGAAATAACCAGAGAAATATCTAAAATCCAATTAGTGACTGGATGAGATATCTTCGAAAGCACTTCCGAATGATCATTAGAACGGTAATAACTTCCAAGAGTAACAATGATGCGCCCAAAAATGGCATTTAAAATACCTAAAACTATGACCCCAATTAAGCCCCATTTACCGAAACTAATAAAATATTGCATTAAATCTTGCCCTGAAGAAAGACCCGCGCCTACAATAATTCCAACGTAGGCTAAGGCTACAGACATTATTTTCTTAAACATAAGTCCTCCTTTGGTATAATCAAAAACAATGATTAGTGTCAGTATATCATTTGACTGTTAAGAGAAAGTATCGTTTATTACAACTGAGTATCTCATTTATCTTTGAATAGTGAAGAGAGATGTGTGCCATAGGAAGATGTTTATCAGATTTTTCCCAATATTATCAGTCAGAGATGCTTTTTGAAAGAAAGACAAGTGATGTAAACTAATTGTAAAGAAATGATACAGATTGCCCTATATATCATATTTTATTGACTTATAGTCAGCTATAAGTGGTAGAATAGAGTGAGAAGAACTCTAAGAAAGGAGAGACTATGTCTGACTCTAAAACATACACCATCTCTCAAGTAGCTGAAATCTATAAGATTAACCCTACGACTTTACGTTATTATGAAAGAATTGGACTCTTGCCTCCTATACCGCGGCAGCCCAATGGCAATCGTTATTTCACTGATGACCTTAATAAGTGGCTGGAGATGATTATTTGTCTGCGTCATTCGGGTGTTCCTATTGAGGCCCTTATTGAATACAGCCAGATGGTTCTGAAAGGGGAAGCAACGCTTGCGGCGCGTGAGAAATTGTTACGTCAACAACGTGACCTTCTCCTAGAAAAACAGGCCAATCTACAGCGCAGCATTGACCGACTTGACCATAAAATCGGACTTTACGAGTCCGGAGCTATTGCCAAAGAAGAATCTTACTACCGAGAATATGGCATTGATACTGATAGAAAGGAGAAGTCTAATGACTAAAATTGACGTTTTTGCCCATGTCCTCATGCCTGATTTTTATGAGAAAATGCTCATGCTGGACAAGGAATTACCCACTAAGATGCCCTTTATCCTCAACCCTGTCCTGACCGATATGGCCAAGCGCCGTGAGACCATGCCAGCGGACACTCGTCAAATTATCAGCTATGTCAACACCAATCCAGAGGATTATTTACCTGGGAAAATGGCTGCGCTCTTGGTACGAAAGGCCAATGAGGAACTGCTGGCTGCAGTTCAAGAAAATAGGGACCTCTTTGCTGGCGCAGTCGCCATGCTTGCCTTTAATAACATTCCAGAATCAATCCGAATGATCGACGACTTTGTCCTGACAAACAAGGAAGTGCTGGGTGTTCAGGTCTTTAGCCGCCATCTGGGCAAGTCCCTAGCTGACCCAGATTTTCGTCCCATCTTTGAATACCTGGCCTTGCATGATATCCCTATCTGGCTCCACCCTGTTTTTGATTCGCGCAAGCCTGACAACAACATCATTTTCAGCTGGGAGTACGAACAGACCCAGGCCATGCTTGATCTCGTTCAGGCCGGCTATTTCCAGGATTTTCCAAATCTTAAGATTATTGTCCACCATGCTGGTGCCATGGCTCCCTATTTTGCGGGGCGGATTGACCGCATCCTACCTGAAAATCAAGCGGCAGATTTCCGTAAGTTTTATGTTGATACGGCTCTTTTGGGCAATAGCAAAGCTTTGGAACTTTGTCTAGATTTCTTCGGTTTGGACAGAGTCCTCTTTGGCACAGATGCCCCTCTTGGAATCCTGCCAGCTGGCGCGACTGAAGAGATTTCGCAAGCTATTGACGCTCTGCCATTGACCCAAGGCCAAAAAAATCAAATCTTCTATGGCAATGCGCAAAACCTTTTTGGAGGACTGTGAGATGACAAAATCAATTTTTCGTATATTCAAGCTGGGAATGGACTTGGCCTATGAAGCAGACTATGATCAAGTGGGCTATGATAATCTGACAAAGTCCATAGACATGGAAGCTGGTACCATGGCCATGTTTGCCAACCACTTGCAAGGTGACAAGTCCCAACAAGTTGTCGTGGAAGTTTATAAGGATGAGGCAGCTTATCAAGAACACATAGCCTCAGCTCACTTCAAGGCTTTTGCAGGCTTGGCGGGCAAGGCTCTGACCAGTCGTGAGGTTATCAGCCTTGAAGCAAAAGCCCTCTACAAAAAGGCCCCTGCCATAAAGGTGACAGAGGCAAATGATTTGGCCATACGCTTGGCCCATGTCCAAGTTAAGGATAGTCAGGCTTTTGCGGACATTGTTCTCCCTGAAATGAAGACCAGCATAGACCTAGAAGAGGGTGTCCTTCTCATGTTTGCTGGACAAGATGTCAGCCAGCCAGATCATTGGTATTTTTATGAAATCTATGCCAACCAAGCAGCCTATGACAGTCATTGCCTGACAGCACACTTCAAAGACTACATCAGTAGATCTGCAGACTTGGTCCTTGAAAAGGAGCTCCAGCAACTGTCTGGAGATATTCTAGTTGCTAAGACTTCTGAGTGATTCTGAAACAAAAAATACGACTAAGCATTCGTTTAAGACTACTTAGTCGTATTTTATAGTCATTTGAATTAACTCTGATAGGCTGTCACTTCCATCTTGCTGTACTCTAATTGAGAGCAAGAAGTTTCTTTCGATTTCTAACTTCCAAGATTCTGTTCTTTACGTTCCTATCTGGAAGACTTTCATGCGACTATAGAAAATAGCTTATTTATCGCCGAAGAATCCTTTAACTTTATCAAGAACGCCGTCGACACCCCCAGCACCTTCTACAAGTTTTTTAGCTTGTTCAAAATAGTCACCGAGTTGGTCTTTATTGTCATTGATAAATTTTTGAGCTGCTGAGAAATCTTTCTTTTCGATAAGCTCTTTGACTTGGTTTAAAAGTTCATTTGGGTTCATGGGATATCCTCACTTTGTTTTTTTTCTTTATTAAACCATAAATGGAAAGGATTTCAAACTTATTTGATTTGAAAATAGTAAAAGCAGATTTTCGTGAGAAAACTTATTTGAAAACAAGACAGACGGCTTCTGGGACTTTAAAATCATGGCTAATTTCAGTAAGTAAGCCTGACTTTGGATCACGTTTAAAAACTGTTGCATTGTCAGAGTCTTGATGAACAGCGATTAGAAAATTATCATCCGGTGAGAGGTTGAAGTCCCTCGGTGAACGTCCTGCACTTGGGATAATTTGACGGCGTTCTAAAACCCCATCTCCGATAACTTCAAAAACAGCAATAGAGTCGTGTCCACGGTTACTGACGTAGACAAATCGACTGTCATGGCTGATGCGAATAGCAGCGCAGGCATTGAAACCGTCATAGTTATCAGGTAAGGTGCTGACTGTCTGATAATGCTCAAATTGACCATAGCCATCATAAATTAAAACTTCAATAGTAGCATTTAATTCACAGACTAAATATGCAATTTTGAACTCTTTATGGAAAACAAGATGACGGGGCCCAGAACCTGAAGCTGCCTTATATTTTCCGATTTCTATCAGCTGACCTTGAGGACTAATCATATGCGTTGTGACTTCATCTGTTCCCAAGTCACAGGTAATGAGATACTTGTCTGGAGTCAAATCTGAAAAATGGACATGTGCTCTTGCTTGGTTTGGATGTGGCCCTGAACCATGGTGTTGCAAGGTGTTAAGTAAAGTTAGGCTACCATTTTCTTCGCATTTATAGATATTAAGTTGTCCTTTGTGATAATTTGCTCCGTAGACAAGCCCTCTTTTGTTATCCACAGCAATATAGCAGAGACCAGGCCCATCTTCGACAACCTTGTTAAGAAGTTGGAAATCTGAGTCGTAGCTAGCAATGCCACCTTTTTCTTTACCATTTGTTACAGTATATAGATTACCTTCAGTTGAAAACGAGAGATAAGTTGGATTATCTTCTTTAGCAACCAGTTGAAGATTACTGATTTCACCATTTGATGAATCAAAATCAGCACAATAAATTCCTTGTGATGTTTTTTTCGTGTAGGTTCCAAAATAGATTGTTTCTATCATACTTTTCTCCTTGGTCTTATGTCAAAATTATAGCATATTTTTGAAATGAACAGACATTTTTTCTGTAACTTACTGGTCTGGGAAATGAGGTGAAATTTCTTAAATTCCCTGATTCGGATTGAGCAAGTTTTATGATTTCTTGATATAATTAAAAGAAAAGATTTGTAAGGAAGTATGAAATGACAAAGCTAGCAACCATTTGTTATATTGATAACGGTAAGGAGCTCTTGCTCCTGCATCGCAATAAAAAACCAAATGATGTTCATGAAGGTAAATGGATTTCAGTTGGTGGAAAATTGGAAGCGGGAGAAACACCGGATGAATGTGCCAAACGTGAAATCATGGAAGAGACTCATCTAACAGTTAAGCAAATGGATTTTAAGGGAGTCATAACTTTTCCTGAATTCACTCCAGGACATGATTGGTATACCTATGTTTTTAAGGTTACTGAATTTGAAGGGGAACTTATCTCTGATGAGGAGTCTCGTGAAGGAACACTTGAGTGGGTTCCTTATGATCAAGTGCTCAGTAAGCCAACTTGGGAAGGTGATTACGAAATTTTCAAATGGATTTTAGATGATGTGCCATTTTTCTCTGCAAAATTTACATATGATCAAAATCAAGTTTTGCTTGAGAAAGATGTCACTTTTTATACTCACTAGATTTAATCAAAAGGGTATAGTTGGGAACGGTTTATTCTTGCGGAAAATGATATAATGACAAGAGTTTAGAAAAGAATTGACAGTAATAAAGTAAGGAGACTATAATGGAATCTCAAAAAAACAAAAGATTTTCAGATTCATTATTTTATAAATGGTTTTTAAATAATCAGGCGGTTATCGCGATTTTAATCACACTATTAGTGTTTCTAACAGTCTTTTTATTTACCAAAATTTCATTTGTTTTCGCCCCAGTTGTGTCATTTTTGACTGTTATTATGTTGCCTATAGTCATTTCGGCTCTTCTTTACTACCTAATTAAGCCTTTGGTAGATTTTTTGGAGAAACGCGTCGGACTTAGCAGGGTAAGTGCCATTTTTACAGTATTTACAATTATTGTAATTCTTTTGATTTGGGCAGGATCAGGATTTTTCCCTATGATTCGAACTCAGGTGCTGTCCTTTGTTGAAAATTTACCTGGTTATATCCGTGTGGTCAATAGCGAAGCTGACAAGCTATTACAAAATCCTTGGCTGACAAGTTATCAGGCAGAGTTGCAAGAAATGCTAGCCAATATCACTAGCAAAGCTGTTGACTATGCTGAGAGCTTTTCGAAAAATGCACTTGATTGGGCATCCAATTTTGCTGGAGCAATTGCCCGTGTCACGGTTGCTATCCTAATTTCACCATTTATACTATTTTACTTCTTGAGAGATAGTGGTAAGATGAAAAATGGTCTGTTACAGATTTTTCCAACTAAGATTCGTCGTCCCACAGCGCGTGTATTGGGGGATATTAACAAGCAATTATCTGGTTATGTTCAAGGTCAGGTAACGGTTGCTATTATTGTCGGCTTGATGTTTGCTGTTATGTACAGTATCGTTGGTTTACGCTATGCAGTGACCTTTGGTATATTAGCTGGTTTTCTTAATATGGTACCATATTTGGGGAGTTTTCTTGCCCAACTGCCAGTTATTATTCTGGCGATGGTTCAAGGTCCCTTTATGGTTGTCAAGATTGCTATTGTCTTTGTCATTGAACAAACGATTGAAGGACGTTTTGTCTCACCATTAGTTCTAGCAAGCAAACTTAGCATCCACCCTTTGACAATAATGTTTATTTTGTTAACAGCTGGATCAATGTTTGGTGTTTGGGGAGTCTTTTTGGGGATTCCAATTTATGCCTCTGTAAAGGTTATTGTTAAAGAAATTTTTGATTGGTATAAGGCTGTCAGTGGCCTTTATGAAGAAGATTTACATGTAAAAGGAGAAAAAGAATCGGAAGATGCTAAATAGTGAAAAAATGCTAGCCTCAATCCAAAATCAGGATTTGGCGCATGCTGATAAATATTTTGAACGCGCTTTAAGAGAAGATGGCAGTGAAGTCCTTTTGGAATTAGCTGAGTACTTGGAATCAATTGGCTTTTTACCCCAAGCTAAACGTATTTATTTACAGGAACGAGATGAGTTTCCTGAGGTTAATATTAATTTGGCTCAGATTGCCTCAGAAGATGGTGACATCGAGGAGGCCTTTCTTTATTTAGATGCTGTCTCTCCAGATAGTGAAGATTATCTATCTGCTTTGCTAGTCATGGCAGATCTCTATGATATGGAAGGATTGACAGATGTGGCCAGAGAGAAACTCCTAGAAGCTAATCAGATTAGTCAAGATCCACTAGTTATCTTTGGTTTGGCTGAAATTGAGTTTGAATTGGAGAACTATGAACAAGCTATTAAGACCTATGCTAAGTTAGATAATCGTGAAATATTAGAATTAACCGGTCTTTCTACTTATCAAAGAATTGGTCGTGCCTACGCTAGTCTTGGAAAATTTGAAGCTGCTATTGAATTTTTAGAAAAAACTGTTGAAATTGAGTACGAAGATCAGGCTGTTTTTGAACTAGCAACATTGCTTTACGATCAAGAAGAGTACCAAAAAGCAAATCTTTACTTTAAACAATTGGATACTATGAACCCTGATTTCTCAGGTTATGAGTATGTCTACGGTTTATCCTTACGAGAAGAACACAAGACTGAGGAAGCTTTGCGATTGATCCAACAAGGATTAACCAAAAATGATTTTGATGCTAATTTACTTTTGGCAGCATCTCAATTTTCTTATGAACTTCATGACAGTGAGCAGGCAGAGTCCTACTTACTAAAAGCAAAATCAGTTGCTGAAGATGATGAGGAAGTACTCATGCGTTTATCAAACCTTTATTTGGAAGAAGAACGTTATGATCAGGTTGTCTCATTAGACCGCGAAGATATTGACAATGTTTTGACAAAATGGAACATTGCTAAAGCCTATCAAGCTCTGGAAGATGAAGAAGCGGCATTTGCTATCTATGAAAATTTAGCTGGCGACTTGGCTGATAATCCAGAATTCTTGCAAGATTATGCTTATATTTTACGTGAGTTTGGTTATCGTCCGAAGGCAAGAAAAATAGCAGAGCAATATCTGAAATTAGTTCCTGATGATGTTAATATGTTAGCCTTTTTAGAGGATTAATGTCACTTATATTTTATAATAAATTGAATAAGCGATAGATTTGACCAGTCTGTCGTTTTTAAGTTGTTTCGGCAAAGATTAGGAAAAAACTGTGATATAATTGAGAAAGAACAATACGATTAGAAATTAAAATCATTTCAGGACAGGTTAATGTAGTCAAAGAATACACTTGTTTTACTTTTGATTTTACTTGACGAAGCAAAGAGGAAGAGAAGAATGTCGGAACCAATTAAACTTTTTCAATATAATACATTAGGTGCTCTTATGGCAGGTTTGTATGGCGGAAGTTTGACCATTGGCGAACTCTTAGAACATGGAGATTTAGGCATTGGTACGCTTGATTCAATTGATGGTGAGCTCATTATCTTAGATGGTAAGGCATATCAAGCTAAGGGTTCTAGCGGAAAGCCAGAAGTCGTGGAGGTATCTAACGACGTTATGGTTCCATATGCAGCGGTGGTTCCGCATCAAGCTGAGGTCATTTTTAAACAACGTTTTGAAATGAGTGGCAATGAGTTAGAAAAACGAATTGAGTCTTATTATGATGGTGTCAATCTGTTTAGGTCTATCAAGATTAAGGGGCATTTTTCTAAAATGCATGTCCGAATGATTCCAAAGTCCACTCCAGATACTAAGTTTGCTGATGTTGCTACACGTCAACCAGAATATACAAGAGAAGATGTTTCAGGTACAATTGTAGGTATTTGGACTCCTCAAATGTTCCATGGTGTTAGCGTAGCGGGGTATCATCTGCATTTTATTTCTGATGATCATAGCTTTGGTGGGCACGTGATGGACTATGTGATCACTGAGGGGATGATTGAAGTTGGTCCAGTCGATCAATTGGATCAACGTTTTCCAGTTCAAGATCGTCAATACCTTTTTGCAAAATTTAATATGGATGAATTAAAAAAAGATATTGAAAAGAGTGAATAAAACAGATTACTTTTACTATGTTATATCATTTTTGTTAAGTGGTGTAGTTAGGATGATTTGATAGCAAAGTAGACTATCAAAATCGGACAGGCTGCACTGCTTTTATTTTGTACAGATTTCTATTAAAAATGACAGATTTATGATTTCTAAAAGACTAGTCTTTTGATATAGTTAGGGATAAGTAGATACTTGGAAAGGAATTTTAAAATGAAAGAAATTACTAAGAATCTGTCACCTGATTTTCTTTGGGGATCAGCTTCTGCAGCTTATCAGGTTGAAGGGGCATGGGATGCTGATGGTAAATCCCCATCGGTTTGGGATAAGTATGTGCATATCCCTGGAACTACGTTTAAGGGGACAACTGGTGATATTGCTGTTGATCATTACCACCGTTACAAAGAAGATGTTGCACTGATGGCAGAAATGGGCTTGAAAGCTTACCGTTTTTCAGTTGCCTGGACTCGTATTTTGCCAGAGGGGCGTGGGACTGTCAATGAAGCAGGGATTAAATTTTATTCTGACCTGATTGATGAATTGCTAGCTCATGATATTGAGCCACTAATTACCCTCTATCATTGGGACTTGCCTCAGTGTCTTATGGATGAGTATGGTGGTTGGGAGTCACGTCAAATCATTGATGATTTTAATGAATATGCAAGTGTCTTATTTAAAGCATTTGGTGATAGAGTTAAATACTGGATTAGTTTAAATGAGCAAAATGTTTTTGTTAGCTTGGGCTACCAACTTGCTCTTCATCCGCCAGGAGTTAGTGATGATAAGCGCATGTACCGTGTCAATCACATCGCTAATCTTGCTAATGCTAGGGTCATCAATACTTTCCATGATATGGTACCAGATGGCAAGATTGGTCCTAGCTTTGCCTATTCGCCAGTTTATGCTAAAGATTCTAATCCTATTAATGTTTTAGCTGCAGAAAAAGCTGAAGATTTGCAGTCTCATTTTTGGTTAGATGTTTATTTATATGGACGCTATCCAAAATTTGCTTTAAAACACCTCACGCAGCAAGGGATTGACTTAGATATTCAGGAAGGTGATTTGGCTCTTTTGAAATCAGCAAAACCTGATTTCCTAGGAATTAATTATTATCAATCAAACACTGCAGCCTATAACCCGATTGATGGAGTAGGTAGGGGGGAAATGAATACGACAGGTAAGAAAGGTTCTTCAGGTGAATCTGGAATTCCTGGTCTTTATAAGCGTATTGAAAATCCTTTTGTCGAAAGAACGAATTGGGATTGGGAAATTGATCCCACAGGCCTATCAATTGCCTTAAATCGCCTTACTAGTCGCTATGACATTCCAATCCTCATTACAGAAAATGGCCTAGGTGAGTATGATAAGGTAGATGAAGATGGCAAGGTTCATGACACTTATCGTATTGACTATTTAGAATCACACGTTGCAGCCGTAAATCAAGCAGTCGAAAATGGTGCAACTGTTTTAGGATACTGTACGTGGTCTTTCACAGATCTCCTGTCATGGCTAAATGGCTATCAAAAACGCTACGGCTTTGTCTATGTTGATAAACATGAAGTGGAAGAAGGAACACTTGAACGTCTCAAGAAAGATAGTTTCTATTGGTATCAGGACTTGATTAAAGTTCATTCAGAGCAATAAGCCACAAAAATTAGAGTCTGAAGTCATTTAAAATATGATTTCAGGCTTTTTGCTGTTCTCAAACAGATTCTGACAATAATTTATTCTCATACAAAATCAAAATCTGAAGAGCTGTACAGTTCAAAGGAAAACGTTTGGCGATGATCCAGTCCCCAACCTCTAAAACTCCACTTGAGAAAGGCAAGAATGAGTCTCTTACTTAAAGACATGAAGCCGTAATTGGTGGAACGGGTTAGATTTATTCAGATTTTGAATTTCATCGAGTGTTAAAAAATGACAAAAATCATCATATTTTTGACTAAGATATTTATTAAAAAGAAAAAGAAGTGTTACAATATAATCAAGTTAAGGGAAAAATTTTCATGATTTATTATTGTTATCAGGATGTTCAGCAGGAAAGCTAATTTTTTTAGAAAATAGAGGTGGTCCTATGAAATTATTAAAAGAGGTAGATATTCTACATAATAAGAAGTTAGTTATAGTTTTGAATCTTGTTGCTCTAATTTTATTCCTTGCCTTTTTGCCACTTTTCTATAGGTTGGGCTTGGTAATTCAGGAAAGTAGTGGTAGAACGCTGGTCATTAATCCATTAGATCCCTTTCTAGCTCTGCTATGCTTCCTGGTCATTCTAGTCGTCCATGAATTAATACACGGGCTTTTTTTCAAAATCTTTAAACCAGAGAATAAGGTAACTTTTGGGATTGTGTGGAAATCAGGCATGGCCTATGCTACCAGTCCAGGATCTCATTATTCTAGACTACAGATGTTAGTTATTGCCTTGGCGCCTTTTGTCTGCTTGACATCATTTTTTATTCTAGCTTATGCTTTAAATCTCATGTCCCTCATGACCTATATCTTACTGGCAACTATGCATGCTGCTGGATGTACGGGTGATTTCTATTATACCTATTTCCTTACTTGCAAATTTACCAATCAAAAAATTTTGGTAGAAGACACAGAAAGTGGCCTTAGAATATATGGTCTTGAGGACTGAGAATTATTGGTTAAAGAGTAGCATACATATTGCATAGCAGTGATTGGTGTAATAGATTGTGATGTTTGAAGAAAATGACATCGGAAGAATTCCTCAATTTTTTCTTTTTAAACAAAAAGACTCTCGGCTGTTTGTTTTCGAGAGTCTTTAATATGAGATTATGTTGCCTTAGTCTATATTGATTAAACTTTTATCGATTAAATGGTACCGTAAAGCTGGGACTTCTTCAATATACTTCCTATCATGTGATACACTGATAATGGCTCCCGCGAAGTCCTGCAGCATTTGTCGCAGGAGTGGCTGACTGATTGGTGAGAAGTGGCGGGTTGGCTCATCCAAGATAAGCACATTGTTTCCTTCCAAAACCATTTTGGCTAGGAAAAGCTTGGCCTTTTGACCGCCAGAAAGTTCTGAAACAGGGTGATTGATTTCTTGTCTGGTGAACTGCAGACTGGCTAAGAGGCTCCTAATTTTTTCTTGGCTAGCAGAGTCTTGCAGAAAGTGCAGAGCTGATTGACTCATGTCCAGCTGATCCTCATAGTTCTGGGGCATATAGCCAACAGACAGACCTTGCTTAGCAGACAATTCACTAAAAATGTGATTAAGCAGACCTGTCTTTCCTATTCCGTTCTTACCAGTGATGACCATTTTATCTTGTCCTCGAACCAGTAAATCAACCTTTTGACCAGTGTCTAAAACCTTGTTTTCCCAGGACAAGAGGAGCTTACTGGCTGGTAAAGGTTTGATGTCAGAGAAGAAGATCTGGATTGCGTCCATATCTTGCGGAATTTCTGTGAAATTCTCGGCTTCTTTCTCCAATCTTTTTTCCTGTCCCAAAACGACCTTCATCCTCTTAGCTAACAAACGTCCTGCAGTGCTATCATGTGTGTTACGCAAGACATGCTCTACACTTTGGTGGATGCGGTGATGCTTGTCCATCTTTTTAGCATGCTCCTCTCGCTCCTTGTTAGCAATCTGAAGTTGCTTCTCAAAACGATTGCTCCGATTGGTTTTATATTCCTCATAATTTCCTTGAAAATAGCTGGCGCGTGCTTGTTGACGCTTCTTGACCAGCTCAAGGTGGAGGATAGCAGAAGCTGCCCTAGTTAGCAGAGCTACGTCATGGGAGATGAAGATGACTGTCTTGTCTGTTCTCTCGATGAATGAGCCTAGCCATTCTAAACTCTCTAAATCTAAATCACTGGATGGCTCATCAAAGAGCAGTAAATCAGGGTCATTGGCTAATAATTTTAAAAGCTGGAGCTTGATTTTCTCACCGCCAGATAGAGAACTGACAGTCTGACATCTATCATCAAATTTAGAGCTGTCAAAACCAAACTGCTCTGCTATTTTATAAAAAAGGTTAAAATCAAAGCTATCGTAATCGATGTTATGGTAGAGGTAGTCATTGAGGTCCCGATCCAGGTCAGACGAGGTCATGTTTTGAGGAAGGTAACCCATGCGGTTGAAGTGATTAGTGATGCTGCCTTCTTGCTGGCAGTAATCTGCAATCAGCCCGGTATCATAGATAGCCTTGATGAGAGTTGACTTGCCAGTACCTTCCTCTCCAATTAAAGCTAATTTATCACCCCCATTAACAACTAAGGATAAGTCATCAATAAGTGTCTGGAGGTCTTTTTGGTGAGTGATTGTCAGGTGATTAATAGTTAACATATAAACTCCTTCTATTTTAGGCTTAACTTTCGTCAATTCAACAGTTAAAAAACTCTCTACCTTATCAGGTAAAGAGTTAAAAGTGAGCTAAAATGATAAGCAAAATACCTTGATTCTAGCCAGATTTTTTGCATCAAATCAAACAAATAATCTGTTTGTAAAGAGAAAAAACAGGATAGCTAGATGGTTTTGGAGCGCACTAAAAACATTACTTGATAAGGTTTATCACTGTAAATGTTTTTAGATTTTCATGTCTCCTAGTCCTCCAAGTGTTTTAAAGATAAAGTTAGATAAAGATTCTTCCCTCTATCTTTATTTGATTACAGTTTAGCAAAACGCTTACAAATAGTCAAAGAAAAATGTTATACTAGAAAGGTTTAAGGGGAGTGATATGAATAAAGTTATTGTAATTGGTTGCCCAGGCAGTGGAAAATCCACTTTTTCAATAAAACTTGCAGATTTGACAGGTTTACCTTTAGTTCATTTGGATTTATTGAACTGGAATTCTGATGGGACAACGGTTGATAGAGAAGTCTTTTTAGAAAGACAGAAAACTAACTTAAAAAAAGAATCCTGGATTATTGATGGCAATTATGGAGCTAGCATGGACAGTCGTTTTCAAGCTTGTGATACTGTCATGTTTCTTGATTATCCTCTGCAAGTTTGTCTGACAGGCATTGAGAATAGAAGAGGGAAAGCAAGACCTGATATGCCTTGGGTTGAAGATGAGATTGACCAAGAATTTATCGACTTTGTTAAGGCATTTCCTGAGACTGGCAGAGAGCAGATTATTAGTTTAATTGATCAATTTTCTGATAAGAAGGTTTATATTTTTAAGAATAGACATGAGGCAGATGTATTCTTGGAAGGGTTAGCTGATTGTAAGGATGTTTTATGATTATTTTAAAAACCAAGCAACTAGATGGTATGAAGAATTAAGAAAGAGAGTCAGACTAAATCTGGCTCTCTTATAAATTAATTAAACATTCAAGACTTTATCTAGGAATTCAATAAGTCGTGGGTGTTGTGGGTTATCAAAAATTTGTTCTGGAGTGCCATCTTCAAGGAATTGGCCTCCGTCGGTAAAGATAACACGATTAGCAACCTTGCGGGCGAAGCCCATTTCATGGGTTACGATAAGCATGGTCATACCTTGTTCTGCCAAGTCTTTCATAACATTAAGAACGTCACCGACCATTTCAGGGTCAAGGGCAGAAGTTGGTTCGTCAAAGAGCATGATATCTGGATTCATAGCCAAGCTTCGAGCGATGGCAACACGTTGTTTTTGTCCACCTGAGAGACTATCTGGTTTAGCATCTGCTTTATCTGCTAGTCCAACTTTTTCAAGTAATTCCATAGCATGCTTTTCAGCCTCTTCTTTACTTTCTTTACCCAATTCAACTGGAGCAAAGGTAATGTTTTCAAGGACTGTCATATGTGGGAAAAGATTAAAATGTTGGAAGACCATACCGATATTTTCACGAGCCTTGTCAACATTTGTTTTAGGGTCTGAGAGTTCATAACCGTCGACGACAACTTTACCACTTGTAACACTTTCGAGAAGGTTAAGGGTACGAAGGAAGGTTGATTTACCAGAACCGGAAGGTCCGATGATGCAGACCACATCCCCTTCGTAGAATTTGGCATCAATACCTTTGAGAACTTCATTTTTTCCGTAAGACTTGTGCAAGTCTTGGACGTCAATTTTCAATTCTGTCATTATTTAAGCCTCTTTTCTAAACGTTTTGCTAGGCGTGTCAATAGAGTAATCATAACCAAATAGATGACTGCTAAGATAGCATACATACGGAATGATTGGTAGTTACGAGCAATGATGATTTTACCAGTTTGGAAAAGTTCAATCAAACCGATAGCAGATACGATAGTAGTATCTTTCAATGAGATAACAAATTGGTTAATGAAGTTTGGCAACATGAGTCGAACAGCTTGTGGCAAGATAACTTTTTGCATGGTCTTACCATATGAAATACCAAGACTTCGACTGGCTTCCATTTGTCCACCAGGAACGGCTTCAATACCACCACGAACGATTTCAGCAATATAAGCTCCGCCATTTAAGGAAAGAGCAATAGTAGCCGCAACAAAGTCATTGATTGGGCTTTGGCGTCCAGTTAGTGATTCAAAGAGGTTAGGAATACCCCAGAAAATGAAGGCTGCAACAATCATAAGTGGGATACCACGAACAACGTCAACGAAGATAGCAGCAATGGTTCTAAGGGCACGGCTAGGTGATACTGCCATCATACCAAAGATGATACCGATAATCATAGCAATGGCAAAGGAAATCAATGTCAAACTTAGAGTTGTACCTAAACCAGAGAGGAGCTGTTTGTAGTTGTTAGAGATGAGACCCGGGATAGTTGTTTCATCTACTGTAGATGTTGTTGTAGTTTCCTCAGAGCCGAGATATTTTTCAATAATAGTATCATACTCACCTGATTTTTTGAGAGCAGCAAGACCATTGTTGAACATTTCAATTAATTCAGGATTATTCCCTTTTTTAACTGCAAAACCATATTCACCAGATGGTTCTCCCTTAATAGGTGTTTCAAAGTTACGTCCCTGTTGGATAGCATATTTAAGAACAGCTTCATCATCCATTAAAGCATCAATAGAGCCAGAGTTTAAACTGTCATACATTGAAGATGCTTCATCAAAGGCTTTGAGTGAGTATCCATATTTGCTTGCATTACTTTCAAGGAAAGAATAAGAAGCTGTACCATTTTTGGCACCAACAGTTTTTCCACTCAAGTCTTCATATGACTGAACAGTGCTTCCAGCTTTAACAGCAAGAAGAATGTTTGAAGTGTAGTAGCTATCAGAGAAATCAAAGATTTCTTTACGGGCATCTGTAATAGACATACCGGCCATTACAGCATCAGCTTGTCCAGCTTGTACTGCATTTAGCGCAGCATCGAATCCAGGATTAGAGAGCTCAATTTTGAAACCTTGTTGATCAGCAATTGCTTTAATGAGGTCAATATCAATACCAACGTATTTACCCCCATCATTCTGATACTCGAAAGGAGCAAAAGAGGAATCCATAACGATTTTGTATGTAGATTTTACAGGTGTCGCTTTGGCTGAAGCATCTCCAGTTGTTTCACCAGTTTGGGTACTTGCTGCTCCCAACCATTTTGTCATAATACTTTCATAAGTACCATCAGCCTTCATAGCAGCTAGGGCTTCGTTGAATTCAGGGATAAGGTGTTCATAGGCTGAGCCTTTTTTAACTGCAAAACCAAAGCTTCCAATGGATTCACCAGACATATTAACAGCATATTTTTTGCCTTGGCTGATAGCATATTGAACAACGGGCATGTCATCCATAGCGGCATCAATGGAACCAGTATCAAGACTATTATTCATTAAATCACCGGTGTCGAATGTTTTAATGCTATACCCATACTTATCCTTATTCTCTTCTAAGAAAGTTTGGGCAGCTGTGCCATTTTTGACACCAACTACTTTACCTTTGAGCTGGCTATATTTTGAGATGCTGGAGCTATCTCGTGTATAGACAACAATTTTTGTATCATAGTAGGGATCAGAGAAAGTGAAAACTTTCTGGCGAGCTTCAGTGATAGTAGTTCCTGCCATAAGAGCATCAGCTTGTCCAGCTTGAACAGCATTGACAGCGGCATCGAAACCAGGGTAGGTCATATTAATGTCCCATCCTTGACGTGAAGCAACTTCGTTGATAATGTCAACATCAATTCCTTTATAAATTTGGTCAGAGTCTTTAAATTCGAATGGGGCATAAGCTGTATCAGATACAATGTTAATAGTATCTGCGCTAACTTTAGCACCAAACACAAAGAATACTGAGAGCATTGCTAGCATTAGAGCTTTAAATTTGTGCTGCATGATAGTCTCCTTTAATATTATTAGATAAAATTATAGCAAAATTCAGTAATTTTAGCAAGAAATACGATATTTCGATGTCAGGTTATATAACATTTAAAGTTAGGAAGTTAATAGTTGAATTTTATAATGAAAAGAAGTACAATAGTTGTATTAATGTTATAGTACGGAAACAATTAAAGAAATAACAGCTGTAATCGGAGGCCCGCCCCTTCTCACCATGCTTCATAATTCAATGGAACATTATTATAGATTCTTTTTGAGATTCTAAAACTGTCTGTGACTTGTAATTTAAGCTAACATATTTTTATTGAAGAGTAACATTTTTTATCAAAAGTTAATAGAAGAGGAGTAATTATAGGATGAAAAAAAGAATGTTGGAAAACACGACTACACGGTATGAAAAACTGCCAGCATGGTTGATGATTATTCTCGTATGTTTGATGGTAGAGATTTTCTTTTTTGGTGGTTCTTTTCTTGGTGGGATGGTAGTTGGTATTCTTGCCATACCTTACTATATGATGAATATAACTAATCTTGATGCTGTAGCTGATATTTTTAACCTTTTGCATCTTGAACTTGGTCTATTTGCCTTTGTTGCTCTGACTCTTTTTGCATGGGTTAAGTGGTACGAGAAGCGTCCAATTTCTAGTCTTGGATTTTTCAGGAAAAAATGGTTTCTTGAGATTCTTAAAGGTTGGGGAGTAGGGATGCTCATTTTCAGCCTTGCCTTTTTATTGACTTATATCTTTGGTGGTGTTGAATTGACTGCTGTCGATTTTTCAGGTGCTAGCCTTCTTTATGTGTTGACAACAATACCATTTTGGTTTATCCAGGGCGGCACTGAGGAACTTTTAACACGCGCCTGGCTCCTGCCTATCATTAACAAGCGTTCTAATCTGGCTATCGCGGTTGCCATTTCAAGCAGTCTTTTTGGCCTTATGCATTTAGCTAATGCTAATGTCACATTTTTATCAATTTTAAGTATCATCCTGTCTGGTATTTTCATGGCTCTCTACATGCTTAAGACTGATAATATCTGGGGTGTTGCTGGTCTGCACGGCGCTTGGAATTTTACTCAGGGCAATGTTTTCGGTGTTGCCGTCAGTGGTTCAGGTGCAGGTTCTTCTCTTTTCTACTTTGGAAATAAGGCTGGCGCTGCAGATTGGATTTCTGGTGGAGCCTTTGGAACCGAAGGCAGTCTAATGGCAAGCATAGCCTTGCTTTTAGGAATTATCTACCTAGCTCTGCAATTGAAAAAAGAAAAAGAAAATACAGAAGACTGAGTTTCAAAGCTCAGTCTTCTTTTTACTTGTGATAAAATAGTAGGAAATGAGGTAAATTATGATAGACAGACAAGAAAATAATCACTTTAAATTAGTATCAAAATATGAGCCATCTGGAGATCAGCCTCAGGCTATAGAAGCCTTGGTTGATAACATCGAAGGTGGTGAAAAAGCGCAAATTCTCATGGGGGCAACAGGGACTGGTAAGACCTATACCATGAGTCAGGTTATTCAGAGAGTAAACAAGCCAACTCTGGTCATCGCCCACAACAAGACCTTGGCGGGTCAGCTTTATGGGGAATTCAAAGAATTCTTCCCAGACAATGCTGTGGAATACTTTGTATCCTACTATGATTATTATCAGCCCGAGGCCTATGTGCCTTCATCTGATACCTATATCGAAAAAGACAGCTCAGTCAATGATGAAATTGATAAGCTCCGCCATTCTGCCACATCAGCCCTACTAGAGCGCAATGATGTCATCGTGGTTGCTTCTGTATCTTGCATTTACGGTTTGGGTTCACCTAAGGAATACGCCGATAGTGTGGTCAGTCTGCGTCCTGGTCAGGATATTTCCCGAGACCAATTGCTTAATGACTTGGTGGATATCCAGTTTGAGCGCAATGACATCGATTTTCAGCGTGGGCGCTTTCGTGTTCGTGGGGACGTTGTGGAAATCTTCCCAGCTAGCCGTGACGAGCACGCCTTTCGTGTGGAATTCTTCGGGGATGAGATTGACCGTATCCGTGAGATTGAAAGTCTGACTGGCCGTGTTTTGGGTGAAGTTGATCACTTGGCTATTTTCCCAGCCACCCACTTTATGACCAATGATGAGCACATGGAGCATGCCATCCAAAACATCATGGATGAGATGGAAGAGCAGGTCAAACTCTTTGAAGCTGAAGGCAAGCTGATAGAAGCTCAGCGCATTCGCCAGAGAACAGAATACGACGTGGAAATGCTGCGAGAGATGGGCTACACCAACGGTGTCGAAAACTATTCTCGCCACATGGACGGCCGTTCTGAAGGGGAACCGCCTTTCACCTTGCTGGACTTCTTCCCAGAGGATTTTCTTATCATGATTGATGAGAGTCACATGACCATGGGTCAGATTAAGGGCATGTATAATGGTGACCGCTCTCGTAAGGAGATGTTGGTTAATTATGGTTTCCGCCTCCCATCTGCACTGGACAACCGTCCGCTGCGCCGAGAAGAATTTGAGAGCCATGTTCACCAGATTGTCTATGTGTCAGCAACACCGGGCGACTACGAAAAAGAACAAACAGATACCGTCATTGAGCAAATCATCCGTCCGACAGGTCTTTTGGACCCAGAAGTTGAAGTACGTCCGACTATGGGGCAGATGGATGACCTCCTGGGTGAAATCAACCTTCGTGCTGAAAAAGGTGAGCGTACCTTTGTCACAACCTTGACCAAGAAGATGGCCGAGGACTTGACCGATTACTTCAAGGAGATGGGTGTCAAGGTCAAGTATATGCACTCTGACATCAAGACCTTGGAGCGTACCGAGATTATTCGTGACCTGCGCTTGGGTGTTTTTGATGTTTTGATTGGGATTAATTTGCTGCGCGAAGGTATTGACGTGCCAGAAGTGAGCTTGGTTGCCATCTTGGATGCGGACAAGGAAGGCTTCCTACGCAATGAACGCGGACTGGTTCAGACCATCGGTCGGGCTGCTCGTAACTCCGAAGGGCATGTTATCATGTATGCCGATAAAATCACGGACTCCATGCAGAGAGCCATGGACGAGACGGCCCGCCGTCGTGAAATCCAGATGGCCTACAATGAGGAGCACGGCATTGTCCCACAAACCATCAAGAAAGAAATCCGTGACCTTATCGCTATCACCAAAGCCAACGATACCGATGTGGCAGAAGATAGGGTGGACTACAGCACCATGAACAAGAAAGAGCGTCAAGACGCCATCAAGAAACTGCAAAAACAAATGCAGGAAGCAGCCGAACTGCTTGACTTCGAGTTGGCAGCCCAAATCCGTGATATGGTGCTGGAATTGAAGGCCATGGATTAGGGGAAGTGACAAAGATAGCTAAGCCACAAGCTGTCTTAGATTTTTACCACATGTTCAATAAAGATGAAATTATTGTAACACTTAACTTAATGCAGGTTATGCAAGTCTGTAATCGTCTTAAAAAAGAGGAACTAGCCAAGGAAATCATCTGTCGTATGACGCGTGATAAACTGTGGTACATCGCCTCACCTACCCAAGTGAGACCTATGGAATTTTCACCCGCCAAGCCCTCTTTTCCTATTTAGAGCAGGATGAAGTATTAAAAATGATTGTTAACGAGCTATAAAACTGTGATTGAGTAAGGAGGAAATCGATGAAAAAAATCGTTAATCTCATACAACCCATTCTTATTTGGTTTCTTTTGTTTGGGCTGACCGTTTATCTTGACCCTACCAGCTATATCTTTTCCTTCATCTCAGAGTCTTGGGGTCCTGTTGTCTTGGGAGCTCTCTTAAATCTTATCTTGCTTGCTTTCTTTTTCACAAAAGACTGAGAGCGTATGCAGTCTCTTTTCAAGATTCAAGATAAGAAAATTTATCTACTCTATATCATTTTAGTCCTTGGGCTTGCGTCCATCCCCTGGCATTACCATATGGAACTGCCAGTCTGGCAATACATGCTATTTGTTAGCGTGTCAGTCGTCTGGCAAAATGTTATCACTTTTGGTATTTTTCAGGATGCCTTGAAAGAAAGAGTTGGTAAAAAATGGATCTATCTTCTGATTCCACCTATCTTTCTTCTGGGCCATATAGCTTTTATTATCAATTTTCTGACAAAAACAGCTCCGCTTGTTGTAGCCTTTGTCCCTGTTATGTCCCTCTTGTTTGCCTATTTGAGAGAAAAAACAGGACACCTCCACTGGCAAATTTTCCTTCATCTCATGTTTTATATCCTAACAGCATAGGCAAAAATACAGAAAAATTCAATCGTTAATGATTTATGAAATGTTGATTTAATAGGAGAATTTTTCAATGAAATAACGCAATATGACCAGTGTCTATCTTCGTTATCAGGATAAAATTTTATTGCTCTACCGTCAGGGTTCGCGCGTAGCCAATGATGTTTGGATATCCTCTGCTGGCGGTCACATTGAGGAGAATGAAATCAATGATGCGCAAGCTTGTGTCCTCAGGGAACTCAAGGAAAAGTTGTGCTTGGACAAAGAAGACTTAAAAAATTTCCAGCACCGCTATGTGACCCTACGCAAGACCAATGGCGAGATTCGTGTCATTTATTACTATTTTGCTGACCTGGAGGAGGAATTGCAGATTGAGTCTGATGAAGGTCTCTTAAAATGGTTTCCCTTATCTGACATTAGCCCCCTTCCCATGCCCCTGACTGCTAAGAAAGTTTTACAGCATTATGTTGATGAGGGTCAATTTGATTCCCATCTCTATTCAGGCTCTATGTCTGGTCGAGAATTTTATGCCGTTGAGTGGAAATAGTAAAGGAGTTTTTATGTCACGTTCTGAAAAAGTTATTCTAACCAACATGTGCCTGATTGAAGATGGCCAAGGCAATATCGTTATGCAAATTCGTGATCCAAAGCGCTACACATGGTCTGGTGCAGCATTGCCTGGTGGACATATTGAGCCACATGAAGGACTAGTTGAGTCTGTTATTCGTGAAGTTAAGGAAGAAACAGGTTTGACCATTAAGAATCCCAGCTTAGTTGGAATGAAGCATTGGTACACCAAAGAAGATGAGCGTTACCGGGTCTTTCTCTATCGTACCAGTGAATTTACGGGAATAATCCGCTCAACTGATGAAGGAGAAATCAAATGGGTAGCTCGCAAAGATCTTGCTCAAATGGATTTAGCCTATGACATGCTCAATCTGATGCGCGTGTTTGAGGAAGAAGAGTTGTCAGAACTCTTTTATCGCGAACGCCTGGAAGATGATTTTGTCAAAGAGTTTTGGTGAACACTTATTTGACTATCTCATTTATGATTATTGGATGAATAGCAGAATTTCGTCAAGCTGGATACTTTTTCAAAAAGTTTGATGAGACATTTCACATGTGTAAAGTTTTGACAAGTCTATACAAGTTTGTTATCCTAGAAGTACAAAAGGAGACAAGCGCCAACTTGCCTCCTATGTAGGACCGTTTTAAAGACGGGACAGATGGAAATAGCAAAACCGCTACTTCAAGCTGGTCAAAGTTTGAGAGGTAGCGGTTTTACTGTTTTATTTTTTCTTATCAAGATAAGCTAATAAAGCCAGTAGCAATATGCCTGAGTTTATTATCAAGGACAAGGCCTCGTAAACTGACATAGATGGTTACCTTTCTAAGGTGGATAGTGTCATAGGCACCACCTCCCTGGATAGATTTCCATCCCGCTCCTTTGGAACTTTCCTACACTTATTAATTCGAATTTAAAATGGAAAATAGTTATTGTAAGAAAAATAATATTTTTGAGATGCCTCTTTTATCACGTGTACAATCCGCTCGACTAATGAAGGAGAAATCAAATGGGTAGCTCGTAAAGATTTTGCTCAAATGGATTTGGCTTATGACATGCTCAATCTGCTGCGCGTGTTTGAGGAAGAAGAGTTATCAGAACTCTTTTATCGCGAACGTCTTGAAGATGATTTTGTCAGAGAGTTTTGGTGAGAAAATATTGGCTTAGACTATAACTTCAAGTATTCTATAAGTTGTTAGAGGAATAAGCTCCGCATTTATTCAGAATATACCAAAAAGGTAGCGCCAGATGGCGCTACCTTTTCAGGTCTTATCAAATTATTTTGATATACGGTGATTAATACTCAATGAAAATCAAAATTAGAGAAGGCTAAACGATCTATCATTTTGATTTTCGAAGAGTATAAGGTTATTTAACTGATCCACTTGTGACACCCTCAACATAGTATTTCTGCATGTAGATGAAGAGGAGTGTGATTGGGATAGCTATAATAACGGATGCCGCTGCAAAGGAGCGGAACCATTCGTTGATGGTATCTTGTTCCAACATGGCAAAGAGTCCGATGGCTACTGTGTATTTGTGAGTGGCATCACCTAGGATAACTTTGGCAAAGATGAAGTCTACCCATGGCCCGATAAAGGCTGTGAGAGCGGTATAGACAATGATTGGTTTTGACAAAGGTAAGGTAATTTTAAAGAAGATATCCTTGCGGGTTGCTCCATCAATCATAGCTGATTCATCTAGAGAATAAGGAATGGTATCAAAGAAGCCTTTGGCAATGTAGAAACCAAGAGCAGCTCCTGCCGAATAAACTAAAACTAAGGCAAACAGTGTTTGAGTCAAATTGAATGCTTTCAAGATGTAGTAAACAGCAATCATTGACATGAAACCAGGGAACATGTTAAGGACAAGGGCTAGTTTCAAGAAACCATTGCGGTGTTTGAATTTAATACGGCTGAGTGAGTAAGCCATGGCAACAGTGATAAAGGTTGAAATGATACAGGTTGCTGTTGCTACAATCAAGGTATTAAAGAACCATTGAGCAAAGGGGAATGATGAGTTGCTAAAGAGTTTAGCGTAGTTATCCAAGGTGAAGGTTTTTGGGATAATATAAGGTACGTAAGCACCAGTTTCACCACGGAAGCTTGTCAGAACGACCCAAAAAATTGGAAAGAGCCAAATAAGTGACAAAACTGTCAATAAGATATAAGTTAAAGTTAACTGTAGACGTCGTTTATTTTTCATTATTTAACAGCTCCTTCCTTGTAAGAGTTGGTTCTTGTGTAAGCTAGCAAACTAAAGATAGCTGAAATAGCAAAGATTAGGATACCAATAACAGAAGCTAAATTATAGTCAGCTGCTGATACGGTCAGTTTGTAAAGCCAAGTTACCAAAAGGTCGGTTGAACCTGCTTGGTAGTAGTTCGGATTGGTTGGATTACCACCAGTCAACAAGTAGATAACATTGAAGTTATTAATGTTACCAATGAACTGTTGAATGAGGTTTGGTGTCATAATCAAGAGAATTTGAGGGAAAGTAATGCTACGGAAGATTTGGAACTTATTAGCCCCGTCAATTTCAGCAGCTTCCAATTGTTCTTGTGGCAAGTTCATAATGATAGATGTTGCCAATAACATAGTAAATGGAATACCAACCCACATATTAACAAAGATAATTGAGAATTTTGCCCAAACTGGATCTGTCAAAAATGGCAGTGGATTTTTGGCTGAAACCAGTCCGATTTTAATCAGCATTGAATTGAGTGGACCGCCATCAGTTAAGAGATTGCGCATGATGAGCAGGGAGATAAACTGAGGTACGGCAATTGTGATGACGAAGATTGTTCGCCACATCTTCTTAAGCTTCAGACCTTTGGTATTGATAATTAAAGCCAAAACGATACCAAAGAAGAAGTTAGTAGCTGTAGCGGCAACCGCCCAAATTAGAGTCCAGGTCAAGACTGGGAAGAATGTTCCTGCCATACGACCTGTAAGGACATTTCCAAAGTTTGCCAAACCAACCCAATCAAAGAGGGATTTTGGTGGTAAATGATTATGATCATAGCTAGTGAAGGCTAGACAGATCATATAAACTAGGGGCACAATAGTGAAGAGAAGGACACCCAACAAAGGGATTGACATGAGGGTCATGTGGAAACGACCGTCTGTCAGCGTATGGAAATCCTCCATGAAGCTTGGAATCTTTTTATTCTCAGCCTTTAATACATAAAGTTTTCGAGCACTTTTAAGGTTACACCAATAAATATAGGCAAAGACAAGACAGAAGATTAGTGAAGCTAAACCAAAAATCAGCATCAACATAGAGTTGTCGCCATCAACAGCTTGGGTGATTTTTATACCATCAATTTCAACAACCTGCTGACCTTGAGCTTGTGTTCCCAAGGTAATGAGGCCACCCATAGCTGGGATTACTTGTAAAACAAAGGTAATCAAGAAAAGAATTTCACTGAATAAGAAAAGTAATCCTTTGATAATTTGCTTGTTGGCAAGATTGGCAAAGCCCATTACCAAAGCTGATAATTTAATGTCTGTGCCGCCTTTTTTCAGGGCTTCAAGAACTGAAACCTTTTCAAAATAGACAGAGTCGTTCATTATTATTCCTCCCTATTTGTCATAAAACTGGAACGGTACCAGTACTCAAACGAGCCATAAGTATATGTAGCTCATGAATAAAAGTAAAATACAATTGAAGTATAGGTGACTCTCTTATAGAAGCAGAGACAATCTTATCAATATCATAGTAATCAATTGATAATCTATCGTTTCAGCAAGTCATTATTTCTGATTACTATGATATTGACAAGGCATATTTCAATTAATACTCTTTGAAAATCAAAATAATAGATTGTTAAGCCTTCTTACCTACCATTAGGTATATCTGTAACGGCTTGCCTTCTCTAATTTTGATTTTCATTGAGTATAAGATTTAAGGGGCCGAGACTTCTGTCCCAGCCCCTTCCGTTTATTCAAAATCGATGATTTGAGAATAACTGATTTAAATAAGCATTCTCAAGCATTTGCGAGTTTCTTACTCAGTTGCAGCCAAGTCTTTATCGAATTGTTGCAATTTAGCTAGGAAGTCAGCAGGAGCAATTTTACCTGAATATGGTCCGCTAAGAAGCGCAGCTGATTCAGTCCAGAAAGTAGCCATTTGGTTAACTTTAGGCATTACTGTAGTGTGTTCAGCTGAACCAGTCATGCTTGAAACAGCTTTAGCCAATTGGTTGTTAGCAACAGCATCTGATGATTGTACTTCTTTGTTTGAAGGAATGATGTTACGTGTTTCAAATTGGTTCTTTTGGCTTTCAGCTTCAGTGAGGTATGCAGCCAATTTATAAGAAGCAGCAATACGTTTTGCATCTCCGCCAGCAGGAGCTTGGTTAACAGCGTAAAGTTTAACACCCATGAATGCTTGTTGTTGTACAGTTTCACCATCGATAGTTACAGTTGGATAAACAGTAACACCTAGGTTGTCAGCACCGATAGCTTCTTCGGCAGCAGCATAGTTCCAAGGGCCTGTTTCGATAGCAGCAACTGTACCATCTCCAAATTTTGAAACAGCTTCTGCATCAGTGACATTTACAAAACCACTGTTATCTTTTTGGTCAGCCAACCATTGCATGACAGCAACACCTTTATCGTTACCCCAGTTTGTACCATCGATAGTTTCACCATCTTCACCAAAGAGAGTGTTACCAACTGAAAGCATCAAAGGAGCAATAGCATATGCATTAACTTCTTTGAGCGAAGCACCGAATGTAGCTTTTGAAGTGATACCTTCGTAAGTTTTAACATCATCTTCAGAAAGTTTAGATTTGTTGTAGAAAAGAACTTGTGATTCTACACCGAATGGGAAAGCATATGTTTTACCTTGGTATTGTGCACCAGCAACAGCATTTTCAACGTTGTTTTCTGCAACTTCAGTAGCATATTGTTCAGGGATTTCTTGGATAACACCTGACTCAACTAATTGACCGAGTTGGTCATGTGGAAGTGAGAAGACATCAGCTGCTTTTTCTGGGTCTTTCTTCACATTTTCTTGGGCTTTAGAATCGTTTGATTCTACGATTTTTACAGAAACGCCTTCAGCTTCTTCAAAAGCTTTAACTGTAGCCTCATAAGATTCTTTAGCATCTGTAGGGACCCAAAGTTTTAGACTGACAGTGTCTGATGAAGACTTAGCATCTTCTGTTTTGTTCGAAGAACAAGCAGCGAGAGTAGCAACTGATGCCAAAGCAACACCGCTAGTAACGATTGTTTTCCAAGTAGACTTTTTCATTTTTTTCTCCTCCTAGAGAATGTTTTGATGTTTACACACTATATTATGCAACCGTTTGCAATCTTTGTCAAGTACTTTTTGCCAATTTTTTTAAAAATTTATAAAGTTTTTTTGTTTTTAAAATAAATGAGGAAGTATTTTTTAAGAAAACGCTTGCGTTTGATTGTCAAAACAGGTATGATGGAGCAGTATTGTAAACTGTGGCCTATTTAGGTTATAAAAAATTGAAGTAAATATGAAACAAGTATTAGAAAATATATGGTTTATTCCTATATTTTAGCTTGTCACTGCTTATAAACTAGTATAAAATGGAATAAAGGAGGTAGATCATGGTTACAATTAAAGATGTGGCTGCTAAGGCTGGTGTTAACCCTTCAACGGTTAGTCGCGTTTTGAAGGATAATACCTCAATTTCTCAAAAGACAAAGGAACGTGTTAGAAAAGCAATGCAGGAACTTGGATATGTACCCAATGTTGCTGCACAAATGTTAGCTAGCGGTTTAACCTATAATATTGGTTTGATTTTTCCACCATTGGTGACTCCAGATCGTTTAAGTGAACCTTTCTTTATGAGAATCTTGTCTACGATCACTAATGAAGCTAAGGCAAATGACTTCACAGTTTCTATTGCGACTGGTCTTTCTATAGAAGAGGTTGAAGATCAGGTGAAACTTATGCACCGCCAGAAGAGGGTAGATGGTTTTATTATTCTATATTCAGATATTAATGACCCTGTACGAAAGTATCTTATGGATAATAAAATGCCTTTTGTTGTAGTCGGAGCACCAGAGGGATTTGAGAATGACATAACTTATGTTAATAATGATAATCAGCTTATGGGTAAAACAGCTGTAGACTACTTATATAGAAAAGGGCATCGGAAAATTCTTTTCATCACAGATGATAAGGAATCTGAAGTTGCAGTTGAGCGCTATTTTGGTTATGTACGAGGATCTGATAGATTAGGGATTCCAAGTAGAGAAGCTCTGCTATTTGATCGAAAAAAACCAGAAGTATTACAAGAGCTTATAGATACTATAGAAGAAGAAAAACCAACTGCTCTAATCGTTATTGGTGATATTGTTGCGATTCGCTTAATGCAATTTTTATCTTTCTATGACTTGTCGGTACCAGATGATATTTCATTGATTACTTTCAATAATTCTATCTATTCAAAATTAATTCATCCATATTTAACAACATTTGATGTCAATATTGAGAATCTTGGCAGAACAAGCCTTCGTCATCTTTTAAGTATTATTAAGAGCCCTGATGAGGTCAGTCATGAGACTATTATTGTTCCTTTTATTCTAAAAGAGAGAGAAAGTGTAAGACAATTAATAGTAGAAGATAAAGCAGAAAATACATAGTTAGGAACTTCGGTAACATAGTTATCGAAGTTTTTTTAAAAAAACTATTGACTTACGCAAACGATTGCGCTAAAATTGCATTATAGAAATTAATTATTTTGTGTTATTTGAAGTCTTATGGGGACTGATCCCTTATAGACTTGATTCTTATGGAATATAAAATGAAAAAGAAATGAGGCGCAAGTTATGGAAAAACGCGCAAGCGGTGTCTTAATGCACATCACATCTCTTCCAGGTTCATTTGGAATCGGAACATTTGGTAAATCAGCTTACGATTTTGTTGATTTCCTAGTTGAAACAGATCAAAGTTATTGGCAAATCTTGCCTCTCACCACAACAAGTTACGGTGATTCACCTTATCAATCTTTCTCAGCAGTTGCAGGTAATACTCATCTAATCGATTTTGACTTGCTTGCTAAAGAGGGTTATCTTACTGAAACGGATTATGTCAATTTAAACTTTGCTCCTAATCCTGAATCAGTCGATTACGAACTTATTTTTGAAATGCGTAGACCTGTTTTGGAAAAAGCAGTTGCAGGATTTCTTGCAAGTAAGTCGGGGTTGAAAAAATTAGCTGATTTTGAAAAAGAAGCTGATTGGCTAAGAGACTTTGCTGAATTTATGGCCTTCAAAGAACATTTTGGAAATAAGGCTTTACAAGAATGGGACGACGTTGCCTTTATTCAAAGAGAACCTGAAGTTCTAGATAAATATCGCAAAGAATTAGTTGATGTTATTAATTATCATAAAGTAACTCAATACTTCTTCTTCAAACAATGGCTAGCTCTTAAAGCATATGCTAATGAAAATGGAATTGAAATCATCGGAGACATGCCAATCTATGTCTCTGCTGACAGTGTTGAAGTTTGGACCATGCCGGAACTCTTTAAACTTGATGAAGATAAAAAACCAATCTATATTGCTGGTTGTCCACCAGATAGTTTCTCAGATGAAGGTCAGCTTTGGGGAAATCCAATTTATGATTGGGATGCTCATAAAAAAACATCATTTGCCTGGTGGGTTTACCGTATTCGTGAAGGATTTAAAATATATGACCTCCTTCGTATAGACCACTTCAAGGGATTCTCAGATTTTTGGGAAATTCCTGGAGAAGATACATCAGCTAAGAATGGTGAATGGCAATCTGGACCTGGACGCGCTCTATTTGATACAGTAAAAGCTGAATTAGGTGATCTGCCTATTATTGCTGAAAATCTAGGTTATATTGATGAAAAAGCTGAGCAACTGCTAACAGATACAGCTTTTCCTGGCATGAAAATCTTAGAATTTGGCTTGCTTGACACTGAAGGGCAAAGTATTGATATCCCGCACAATTATACTTCAAATGTTGTGGCTTACACTGGTACCCATGATAATGAGGTTATTAATGGTTGGTATGAAAATCTTACAGCTGAGCAAAAAGCATTTACAGATGCCTACATTCGCCGTCAAAAAGACGAACCAATTAATGAAGCAATGCTACGTGCACTTTTTGCAACAGTTTCTGATGTTGCTATTGTCTGCATGCAAGATTTATTGGACAAACCTGCTGATGCTCGAATGAATATTCCTAATACGCTTGGCGGCAACTGGCAGTGGCGTATGCTAGCTGAGGATCTGACTGCTAAACGAAAAGCTTTCTTAAAAGAAATTACTGCTCTTTATGCTCGTAAAAATACCTTTAAAAAAAGTAAAGAAGAGCTCAAAAAATAAACAATACAAAAGCACAGATGACTTAGGCTTAGTCAATGAAAACTAATTTTTCTTTGACTAATTCATCTGTCAAATAGTTATTAATTGGTGAATTCGTTAATAAGAAATTATTCGAGTTCGATCTAACCCTATAAACATCTAAAGGAACGACTGAAAACATGACTAACTTTACAACCTATATTGAAAAACAAGGCAAAAAACTTAACGAACTTAGTAATGAAGAAATCTATGTAGCGCTTTTACATTATGTAAAAGAAGCTGCTGCTGGCAAAGAGAAAAATACAGCTAAACGCAAAGTTTACTATATCTCTGCAGAATTCTTGATTGGGAAACTCCTCTCAAACAACTTGATTAACCTTGGTATTTATAAAGATATCAAACAAGAATTAGCTATTGCTGGTAAGAGCATTGCACAAGTTGAGGATGTAGAACTTGAACCTTCACTTGGTAATGGAGGACTTGGACGCTTGGCATCATGTTTTATTGATTCTATGTCATCTTTAGGAATCAATGGTGAAGGTGTAGGACTAAATTACCACTGTGGTCTCTTCAAACAAGTTTTCCGACACAATGAACAAGAGACTGAGCCAAACTACTGGATTGAAGAAGATAGTTGGTTAGTTCCAACAGATATTAGCTATGATATCCCATTCAAAGATTTCACTTTGAAATCACGTCTTGACCGTATTGATGTTTTGGGTTACCAACGTGACACTAAAAATTATCTCAATCTTTTTGATATTACAGGAATTGATTATGGTCAAATCAAAGATGGTATTGATTTTGACAAAACAAATATTGTTCGCAATTTGACACTTTTCCTTTATCCAGATGATTCTAATAAAAATGGTGAATTGCTTCGCATTTACCAACAATATTTCATGGTTTCAAATGCAGCGCAGCTATTAATCGACGAAGCCATTGAACGTGGGTCAGATATCCACGATTTGGCTGATTATGCTTATGTTCAAATTAACGACACTCACCCATCAATGGTTATTCCTGAATTGATTCGTCTTTTGACAGAAAAACATGAAATTGACTTTGATGAAGCTGTATCAATCGTTAAAAATATGGTTGGTTACACTAATCACACAATCTTGGCGGAAGCGCTTGAAAAATGGCCGCTAGATTACCTCAATGAAGTTGTACCACACTTGGTAACAATCATTGAAAAATTGGATGCTTTGGTGGCTGAAGAAGTAAAAGACCCTAGTCTCCAAATCATTGATGACAGTCGTCGTGTTCACATGGCGCACATGGATATTCATTTTGCAACTTCAGTTAACGGGGTAGCTGCACTTCACACTGAAATCCTTAAAAATAGTGAACTTAAAGGTTTCTATGAACTTTATCCTGAAAAATTCAACAACAAAACAAATGGAATTACTTTCCGTCGTTGGTTGGAATTTGCTAACCAAGACTTGGCTGATTATATCAAAGAGTTGATTGGTGATGACTACTTGACTGATGCTACTAAGTTGGAAAAACTTTTAGCTTTTGCAGACAATGAAACAGTTCATGCTAAACTTTCTCAAATCAAGTACAATAACAAATTAGCACTTAAACGCTACCTCAAGGACAATAAAGGTATCGATCTTGATGAAAACTCAATCATTGATACTCAGATTAAACGTTTCCATGAGTACAAACGTCAACAGATGAATGCCCTTTATGTTATCCACAAGTATTTGGAAATTAAACGTGGCAATCTTCCACAACGTAAAATTACAGTTATCTTTGGAGGAAAAGCAGCACCTGCTTATACCATTGCCCAAGATATCATTCACCTTATCCTTTGTCTCTCTGAACTTATCAACAACGATCCTCAAGTTAGCCAATACCTCAATGTTCACCTTGTGGAAAACTACAATGTGACGGTAGCTGAACACCTCATACCTGCAACAGATATCTCCGAGCAAATCTCCCTCGCATCTAAAGAAGCATCTGGTACAGGTAACATGAAGTTCATGCTAAATGGGGCACTAACTCTAGGAACAATGGATGGGGCTAATGTGGAAATAGCAGAGCTTGCCGGTATGGATAACATCTACACATTTGGTAAAGATTCTGATACAATCATTGACCTCTATGCTAATAGTTCTTATGTATCTGCAGAATACTACGAAAATGATGAAACCATTAAAGAAGCAGTTGATTTTATCGTAAGTGATGAACTTATTAATCGTGGAAATGCTCAACGTCTCGAACGTCTCTATAATGAACTTATCAACAAAGACTGGTTCATGACACTCATTGATTTGAAAGAATATATTGCAGTCAAAGAAAAAATGCTTTCAGATTATGAGGACCAAGATGTTTGGATGACAAAAGTTGTTAAAAACATTGCCAAAGCTGGATTCTTCTCATCAGATCGTACAATCGAACAATATAATGAGGATATTTGGCACTCAAACTAAAGATAAGTCCCTTTAAAAAACTTTAGCAAGAACTCTAAATTCATAACTCTGGAGTTCTTGTTTTTTGATACAGTCATTTGAAGAGTTTTGATACATCGTCACTTTCGTCTTGCCATACTCTTGGATGAGTGAAAGACCTTTCCTTAATTTCCCGCCTCATTTCCTTGTCTGAAAGTTCTTCATTAGACTATATATAGGTTAATCTTTATCTGCGAGAGTGCGTGAAGGTTTTGCAAGTTGATTTAATGATGATTTTGTAAGAAAAAACAATTAGCTCTATCAAAGAAAGCGCTTTTATGTTAAAATATAAGAAATAAACGTTTTATGACTTAGAAAAGAGGCAATTATGACTGAAAAAACTTTCTTCATGATTAAACCTGACGGTGTTGAGCGTCGCCTAATTGGTGAAATTATTCATTTAATTGAACGTCGTGGTTTTACTATTGAACGATTGGAGCTAAGGATGGCAACTGAAGACATCCTCCGTCAGCACTATAGTCATTTAGTTGATAAGCCGTTTTTCGGAGATATTCTTGGCTACATGCTTAGCGGTCCCGTTTTAATTGGCGTTATTTCCGGTCCAAAAGTAGTTAAGAGTTGGCGTATCATGATGGGGGCAACCAACCCAGTTGATGCGGTTCCAGGAAGCATCCGTGGAGATTTTGCAATGGGGCCAGTAGATGGCAATATTAAGAATGTTGTCCATGGTTCGGATTCTAAAGAAGCAGCACAACGAGAAATTGCACTTTGGTTTGGTCAATCAAATAATTAATCTTAAACTTGAAAAACTAGATTTTATTAAAAGGACAGACTTTATGTTTAGGTTTGTCTTTTTTAGTTTTCCATATTTAAAATTAATGTGTATGTGGCTGATTGATTCTCATTGAAAATTGATTTTATAATGTTTCACTCAGCCTTAATTATTATCAGATCAAGAGCTGAAGATGAAACTCAAGAGCAAGCTATTTTTGAGATGGTAAGATGAGATAATCTTAAATAAAAATAGGTGATAAAATGCGCACGCTACCCATCTTTTTGATATAATAGATTGGAATGACTAAAAAGTATAGGAATTGTAAATGAATATAGAAGAATTGAAAAAACGTCAGGAGAAGATTCGCAACTTCTCCATTATTGCCCACATTGACCATGGGAAGTCAACGCTGGCTGACCGTATCTTGGAGCAAACTGAGACAGTTTCGAGTCGTGAGATGCAGGCCCAGCTCCTTGACAGTATGGACTTGGAGCGTGAGCGTGGGATTACCATCAAGCTTAACGCTGTGCAATTAAACTACACTGCTAAAGATGGGGAAACTTACATTTTCCACTTGATTGACACCCCTGGACACGTTGACTTTACCTATGAAGTATCACGCTCCTTGGCTGCCTGTGAAGGTGCTATCCTAGTTGTGGATGCGGCTCAGGGTATTGAAGCCCAAACTTTGGCTAATGTCTATCTAGCTCTTGATAATGACCTTGAAATCATGCCAGTTATCAACAAGATTGACTTGCCTGCTGCAGATCCAGAGCGTGTTCGCCAAGAAATCGAGGATGTTATTGGTTTAGATGCTTCAGATGCTGTACTTGCTTCAGCTAAGGCTGGTATTGGGATTGATGAAATCCTTGAGCAAATCGTGGAGAAAGTACCTGCACCAACAGGTGATGTGGAAGCACCTCTCCAAGCCCTTATCTTTGACTCAGTTTATGACCCTTATCGTGGGGTAATCTTGCAAGTTCGTATCGTCAATGGTATGGTTAAACCTGGAGATACCATCCAAATGATGTCTAATGGTAAGACTTTTGATGTTACTGAAGTAGGAATTTTCACGCCTAAGGCTATGGGTCGTGATGTTCTTGCGACAGGTGATGTTGGTTATATCGCTGCCTCTATCAAGACTGTTGCAGATACCCGTGTGGGGGATACCGTAACGCTGGCAGATAATCCTGCTTCAGAGGCGCTAGCGGGTTACAAACAGATGAACCCAATGGTCTTTGCTGGTCTTTATCCAATTGAGTCTAACAAGTATAATGACCTTCGTGAGGCTCTTGAAAAACTTCAACTTAACGATGCCAGCCTGCAATTTGAGCCTGAGACTTCCCAAGCCCTTGGTTTTGGTTTCCGTTGTGGATTCTTGGGACTTCTCCATATGGATGTTATTCAAGAACGTTTGGAACGTGAGTTCAACATTGACCTCATCATGACGGCGCCATCCGTAGTTTACCATGTTAATACCACTGATGGAGAAATGATTGAAGTATCTAACCCTTCAGAGTTCCCAGATCCAACCAAGGTTGAAAGTATTGAAGAACCATACGTTAAGGCTCAAATCATGGTGCCACAAGATTATGTTGGAGCCGTTATGGACTTGGCTCAACGTAAACGTGGTGACTTTGTGACTATGGACTACATTGATGATAACCGTGTTAATATTATCTACCAAATTCCATTGGCTGAGATTGTCTTTGACTTCTTTGATAAGCTCAAGTCATCAACCCGTGGATATGCTTCATTTGATTATGAAATCTCTGAATACCGTAAGTCTAAATTGGTTAAGATGGACATCCTTCTTAATGGGGATAAGGTAGATGCGCTCAGCTTCATTGTCCACAAGGAATTCGCCTACGAACGTGGAAAACTCATTGTTGAAAAACTCAAGAAAATCATTCCACGTCAACAATTTGAAGTGCCTATTCAAGCAGCTATCGGTCAAAAAATCGTTGCCCGTTCAGATATCAAGGCCCTCCGCAAGAACGTTCTTGCTAAGTGTTATGGTGGTGACGTTTCTCGTAAACGTAAACTCCTTGAAAAACAAAAAGCTGGTAAGAAACGTATGAAAGCTATCGGTTCTGTAGAAGTACCGCAAGAAGCCTTCTTGAGTGTCCTTTCTATGGATGATGACGAGAAGAAGAAATAAGAGTCTTGGATAATTCCAAAAAAAGATGAGCCAAGAAATCTTTTTGGCTCATTTTTGACTACTGTTTCATAGAAAAATTCAAATCATTGGCTGATTTTGTTTTTCTGTTAAAATGAAAGGTAATTACAAATGAAAAAAATGCCCTTTGTATCTAGTTCAGACTTGATGACCCTTGTCTTTGTCCTACTCTATGGTTTAGGTGTCTATGTCAATCTCAAAAATAACAATGTCATTATGGCTTGTGTTTGGGGAGCTCTAATTGTCATTAATTTAGTTTTCTTTGCTATGCGCCATCTCAAGAAAGATGACAAATAGTCTGGGTTTTAGAAATCTAGGAAGAATATACTCTTCGAAAATCAAAATGATAGTTAGTTAAGCCTTCTTGCCTACCATTAGGTATGTCTGCGTCGGCTTGCCTTCTCTAATTTTGATTTTCATTGAGTATTAGCTTCTATCTTTGACTATCAACAAGAAAATCCTGTAAACGGCTGTTTACAGGATTTTTTTACTTTTTAACAATCATATCCAAAACTTGTTGAATTTTGGCTTCTTGTTCTTCTGGGTTATCCACAGGATTTTCCATAACTTGGTTAATCTTGTTTCCGATTACGAGACCAAGTGTGCGGTTAATGCTGGAACGAACCGCAGTCAATTGGGTAACAATATCAATACACTCTTGTTCGTCCTCAATCATTTTTTGGATACCACGAAGCTGACCTTCGGCACGTTTGAGGCGGTTTAATATATCTTTTTTCTCTGTTCTCATAGCTACCTCCATTTTTCTTTTATTATACCGACCTGGGGTATAATTGTCAATTAAGAGTGACTCAATCTTTCTATTTGACAGCTATCTTTGAAATGTGCTATCATTTAAATATACCTATAGGGGTATTTGGAAGAAGGAGAAAATATTGATGAATTTTCTGAAAAGATTCTTTTCTTCAGACATAAAAAGCATTTCTAGCAAGGAATTAGAAGAGCTTCTGGCAAAAGAAAAGATCACACTACTTGATGTTCGGACAAAACAAGAATACCTAGGAGGGCATATTAAAGGAGCTAGAAATTTCCCGCTGGATCTACTTGAAGCCTACAAAGAGCCTAAAGTCGGACCGCTTTATATCATCTGCCAATCAGGTATGCGCAGTAAACGCGCAGCTAGCCTACTAAGTAAAAAAGGCTACCAGGTCATCAATGTAAGAGGTGGCATGTCAGCCTACACAGGAAAAATTATTGGAGGAAAATAAGATGAAAATCATTATCGTTGGTGGTGTTGCTGGTGGTATGTCAGCAGCAACTCGTCTTCGCCGTCTCATGGAAGATGCGGAAATTATTGTTTTTGACAAGGGACCATTCGTTTCCTTTGCCAATTGTGGTTTGCCTTTCCACGTTTCTGGGGAAATAGCAGAGCGTTCTAGCCTATTAGTTCAAACACCAGAGCGTCTCAAGGCTCGTTTTGAATTGGATGTTCGTCCAGAAACAGAAGTTCTGGCAATCGATCCTGTTAAGAAAGAAGTGACAGTCCGCCACCAAGACAAGACTTACAGCGAAAACTATGACAAACTGATTTTGTCACCGGGTGCTAAGCCATTTGTACCGCCAATGGAAGGTTTAGAGGAAGCAAACAATGTCTTCACACTCCGCAATATTCCTGATTTGGATAAAATCATGGCCAAGCTTGCTGGTGTCGCTAGTGGCAATGCTACAGTTATCGGAGCTGGTTTCATCGGCCTTGAAATGGCAGAAGCCCTTGCCAAGAAAGGCTTATCAGTTACAATTGTGGAGAAAGCTCCGCATGTCTTGCCACCATTGGATGAAGAGATGGCTGCCTTTGTCCAGGCTGAATTAGTTGCGAATGGCATCCGTGTTATCACTGGTCAATCCGCTCAAGTCTTTAAAGACCAAGGACAATCTATCGTTTTGGAAGATGGTACAGTCCTTGAATCAGACATCACCATCCTTTCAGTTGGAGTTCAGCCTGAAAACGACTTGGCTAAGTCAGCTGGTGTGGAATTGGGACTTCGTGGAGGTATCTTGGTCGATGAGAATTACCAAACGAACCAAGCTGATATCTATGCTGTCGGTGATGCCATCGTGGTTAAGAACCAGATTTCTGGTCAAGATGCCCTCATTTCCCTTGCTAACCCGGCTAACCGTCAGGGTCGACAGGTTGCCGATGTCATCGCTGGTCAAGCTCGTAAGAACAAGGGCTCAATCGGGACAGCCATCGTACGTGCTTTCAATATGGCAGCTGCGTCAGCAGGTCTTAGTGAACGTGTGGCTCGTCAAACTTTTGATGATGTAGCTGTTGTTCATACGACAGGTAACGACCACGCTGGCTACTACCCAGGTGCTACTGGCATCACAATGAAATTGGTCTTTAACCCTAAGACAGGTGCCATCTACGGTGCTCAAGCTGTCGGTCAAAAAGGTGTGGATAAACGTATCGATATCCTTGCTACAGCTATCAAGGCTGGTCTTACTATCTTTGATTTACCAGAGTTGGAATTCACTTATGCACCGCCGTTTGGTTCAGCTAAAGATCCTGTCAATATGATTGGCTATGCAGCTATTAACCTGGCTGAAGGACTCAGTAATAGTGTTCAATGGTATGAGCTCAAGGATGAGTTGGTCAAGGGCAAGGTCTTGCTGGATGTTCGCACAGCTGCTGAAGTGGCTAATGGGCGTTTCCCTGATGCGCTCAATATTCCGCTTGATGACCTGCGCTCGCGCCTAGCCGAGCTGGATGCTGATAAAGAATACATCGTCAGCTGTCACAGTGGCTTACGTTCTTACTTAGCGGAGCGTATTCTCAAACAAAAAGGCTTCAAGGTGGCTAATCTAGACGGAGCCTACTCACTTTACAATACGGTTAGACCAGAGGAGATTATTCATGACTAAAAACATTTCAATCGCTGACTTGCAAGGTCTTTTGGCTGAAGGTGGGGTTAACTTGGTAGATGTCCGCGAAGCTGACGAGTTTGCAGCGGGCCATGTTCCAGGTGCAGTCAACCTGCCCTTGAGCGAATTTGCTGGACGCTACACAGAATTGGCAGCTGATAAACCCTATCACATTATCTGCCAAATGGGCGGACGTTCGGCTCAAGCTTGCGCCTTCTTGGATGCCCAGGGATATGATGTCACAAATGTTGATGGCGGAACTGTGGCATGGACAGGAAATTTGGAAAAATAATAGTTTGATGCAGACGGCGGGAGGAAATCCTGCCGTTTTTTGCTATAATAAAGGCATGTTAGATAAAGAGATTGATATTTTAAATGCGGCGGAAGAACTGGTTTCCGCAAGGTTGTCTGGTGAGGCAAGTGGTCATGACTGGTGGCATATTGTTAGGGTTCGCAACACTGCTCGCAGCATAGCACAAGTAGAAGGAGCAGATGTTTTTATCTGTGAACTGGCTGCTCTTTTGCATGATATGGCTGATGAGAAATTGTCCGACAATCCTGACCAAGAATTGGGTAACTTACAAACTTGGATGGCAGAACATGGAATGACAGCTATTGCTATCAAGCAGGTTCTCGACATCATTAGCACCATGTCTTTCAAAGGTTCTGGTTCAAGTAAACCGTCTACACTAGAGGGGCTTATTGTTCAGGATGCAGATAGGCTGGACGCCATTGGTGCCATCGGTATTGCACGTTGCATGGCCTATTCTGGCAGCAAGGGAAGACTGATTCATGATCCCAATAAGCAGGCTCGCGAGAACCTGACAGCAGAAGACTATCGTAAGGGTGATGATACTGCCATCATGCACTTTTATGAAAAACTATTGAAACTTAAGGATTTGATGAACACTGACTATGGTCGGAAAATGGCAGAGCAGCGCCATGCTTATTTGGAAGATTTTTTAAGTGAGTTTTACGCGGAATGGGATGGCCAGCGCTAGCCATTGCCCCAAGAAAAAAGAAAGGGATTGTACACAGCCAAAGGTTGTGACATAAGGTATCTGATGATGACGATTAGACGTGCAGTAGCAGCTGATATTCCAGCGCTTGAAAACCTATTAGGACAAATTCTATTGGTTCACCATAAGGTTAGACCTGATTTGTTTCAGGCTCAGGGCAGTAAATTTACACGCCAGGAACTAGAAGAACTCGTGAAAAATGATCAACGTCCTATTTTTGTTTATGAAAATGATCAAGGTCAGGTTTTGGGACATCTCTTTACAATTATTGAAGAATCAAAAGCTCCTCAAGTAGTCCATAAGACGCTTTTTATTGATGATCTTTGTGTGGATGAGGCGGCGCGTGGCCAGAAGATTGGTGAGGAGCTTTATTGCTTTGCTCTTGATTACGCTAGAGAAATTGGCTGCTATAACCTAACGCTTAATGTCTGGAATGATAACCTAGGCGCTCTGCGATTTTACCAAAGACAGGGGCTAAAGCCCCAAGAAACACGCATGGAGCAGATTTTGTAGATGAAATAAAAGGGAAGAAGAAAACGTTTTCTTTGAAATTTTTTAAAAAATTCACTTACACGAAAATTTTTTTTGTGCTAGAATAACTCCTGTTGTTGTTTAAAAAAACTTTTAAATAGCATCTATATATTAGAATGGAGTAAGTAAATGCCTCGTAATTTTAAAGAAGCAATAATTTTCACCTGTCTTATGTGCAGCATGATGGTTTTGGGGATGAGTATCTGGAACCTAATTGTAGCTGGGCAGTTTTCTTGGGCACACGTCGCTTTAGGTTTTATCCCTGGATTTATTGTTGCCTTCTTGCTTGATGTTGTTATCGTTGGTCCAATTGCTAAAAAGATTGCTTTTGCTATCTTAAGCCATATCAACCCACATGATAAACGCTGGATGAAAATTGGAGCAATCTCAGGAACAATGGTACTTTTTATGGTTACTTTTATGTCTCTATATGGACTCTTGTTTAACCGCGTGCCACTGTCATTGCCAGTCTATGGTCGTGCTTGGATTACCAACTTTGTCGCAGCTTTGCCATTAAACTTCTTAATCGTTGGTCCAATTTCTCGTTTTATCTTAGGTCACATTCAAAAACCACTTCCTGGAGAAGATAAGGTTGAAGACTTTGATGACGATGACGAGTTACCTACTATTATTTAAAATTAATATAGAAATGTCTTGGTGGCATTTCTTTTGTTTTTGTCTTGAAAAAAACTGATAAAATTTTAATAAGGAGGGAACTATTGACCGCAATGAGAAACAAAATTCAGTAAATAATGACAGTGGTTGCAAAAAATGGTAAAATGGTAGCGACTATTAAAATTGAACACGGGCTAGGACTAGCAAGAGAATTTTTTCTATTGTAAAAATACTATTTTGCTTAGTGCTTAAAATGCCCTTTATATCTTTTTAAAAGGAGAATCACATATGAAAGGTATTATTCTAGCAGGAGGTTCTGGAACGCGTCTCTATCCCTTGACTCGCGCTGCATCCAAACAGCTCATGCCCATTTATGACAAACCTATGATCTATTATCCCCTGTCAACTCTCATGTTGGCTGGGATTAAAGAAATTTTGATTATTTCAACGCCTCAGGATCTCCCTCGCTTTAAGGATTTGCTTGGCGATGGTTCTGAGCTTGGCATTTCTTTGTCATATGCAGAGCAACCAAGTCCAGATGGATTGGCTCAAGCCTTTATTATCGGTGAAGACTTCATTGGTGATGACAATGTTGCTCTTATTCTTGGTGACAATATCTATCACGGTGCTGGAATGACTAAAATGTTGCAACGTGCAGCAGCTAAAGAAAAAGGGGCCACTGTTTTTGGCTACCAAGTTAAGGACCCAGAACGCTTTGGTGTGGTTGAATTCGATGAGAACATGAATGCCATTTCAATTGAAGAAAAACCTGAGGTTCCAAAATCAGACTTCGCTGTGACAGGTTTGTATTTCTATGACAATGACGTTGTTGAGATTGCCAAAAATATCAAACCATCCCCTCGTGGTGAATTAGAAATCACAGATGTTAATAAGGCCTACCTTGATCGTGGTGACTTGTCTGTTGAACTTATGGGTCGTGGCTTTGCCTGGTTGGATACAGGAACCCATGAAAGTCTCCTTGAGGCTGCACAATACATCGAAACCGTTCAACGTTTGCAAAATGTGCAGGTAGCTAACCTAGAAGAAATCGCCTACCGCATGGGCTATATCACCAAAGAACAAGTCTTTGAATTGGCACAGCCCCTTAAGAAAAATGAATACGGACAATACTTGCTCCGTTTGATTGGAGAAGCTTAATGACTCAAGAATTTTTCGGTAAAGAATTGGCAGCACGCCAAATTGAAGCTATCCCAGGCATGTTAGAGTTTGACATTCCAGTCCACGGCGATAACCGCGGATGGTTTAAAGAAAACTTCCAGAAAGCAAAAATGGTGCCACTAGGTTTTCCAGAAAGCTTCTTTGCGGAGGGGAAACTTCAAAACAATGTCTCTTTCTCTCGCAAGAACGTTCTTCGTGGACTTCACGCTGAACCTTGGGATAAGTATATCTCAGTAGCAGATGAAGGGAAGGTCCTTGGTTCATGGGTTGACCTGCGTGAAGGGGACAGTTTTGGTCATGTTTACCAAACTGTTATCGACGCTTCTAAAGGCATCTTTGTGCCACGTGGTGTTGCCAATGGTTTTCAAGTCTTGTCCGATAAAGTAGCCTATAGCTACTTAGTCAACGACTACTGGGCACTCGAACTTAAACCAAAATATGCTTTTGTAAACTATGCCGACCCAAGCCTAGGCATTGAGTGGGAAAATCTAGCTGAAGCAGAAGTCTCAGAAGCCGATAAAAACCACCCACTCCTCAAAGACGTCAAACCGTTGAAAAAAGAAGATTTGTAAAAAATATCTAAACTACAAAAAATCAGCTTCTTAAAACCCAAGATTAAGATTCTAAAAGGCGAGTGAAGCGAGCCTAAGAGGATGTTCGACGCAGTGGTGAAAAGATATCTAGCAAGACTGCTAGATATCTCGGAAATTTTGAGACTCTTGGCTCAAAATTTAGGCATGGAATTCCGACGGAAGTCGCTGCCGTCCGCACCACATTAGTCGAACAACAAAAACCAAAGAAATTTCGGAGAAAAAGAAAACATGTCTGAATTTAAAAACATTATCGTTACCGGTGGCGCTGGTTTCATCGGTTCAAACTTCGTCCACTATGTCTATAACAACCACCCTGATGTCCATGTGACTGTCCTTGACAAACTCACATACGCTGGTAACAAGGCTAACATCGAGTCAATCCTTGGTGATCGAGTTGAATTGGTTGTCGGTGACATTGCTGACGCTGCATTGGTGGACCAATTGGCTGCCAAAGCGGATGCTATTGTTCACTATGCGGCTGAAAGCCACAATGACAACTCACTTAATGACCCATCACCATTTATCCACACTAACTTTATTGGAACCTATACCCTTTTGGAAGCAGCTCGTAAATACGACATCCGTTTCCATCACGTATCAACGGATGAAGTTTATGGAGATCTTCCATTGCGTGAAGATTTGCCAGGACACGGTGAAGGACCAGGTGAGAAATTCACTGCAGAAACTAAATACAACCCATCATCACCTTACTCATCAACTAAGGCCGCTTCAGACCTTATTGTTAAGGCTTGGGTGCGTTCATTTGGTGTCAAAGCGACCATTTCAAACTGTTCAAATAACTACGGTCCTTATCAACACATCGAAAAATTCATTCCACGTCAAATTACCAACATCTTGTCAGGGATTAAACCAAAACTTTACGGTGAGGGTAAAAACGTTCGTGACTGGATTCATACTAATGACCACTCAACAGGTGTTTGGGCTATCTTGACTAAGGGCCGTATCGGTGAAACTTACCTCATCGGTGCAGATGGTGAAAAGAACAACAAAGAAGTTTTGGAACTCATCCTTGAAAAAATGGGTCAACCCAAAGATGCCTATGACCATGTAACAGATCGTGCAGGTCATGACCTTCGTTATGCTATTGATTCAAGCAAATTGCGTGAAGAACTCGGTTGGGAACCACAATTCACAGACTTCTCACAAGGCTTGGAAGAAACCATTAAATGGTACACAGACAACCAAGACTGGTGGAAAGCTGAAAAAGAAGCTGTTGAAGCTAACTACGCAAAAACACAAGAAGTACTTAAATAATTGAACAAAACCTTGTCGAATCAATGTTTATTGAGATAGACAAGGTTTTTTGAAATTATATAGGAAATAATCAGGTTACAGAATGCATTTGACTTTATGTGCATTTTTTTGATATCAGATGTAAAGATTACTCGTGGTGCTAGTTGATAAAGAATCCCAAATTATAGAGCAATATAGCTCTTTCAAGCTCAGCTTGAATACCTGTTAAGGACCTAGCTGAAGGGTGTTCAATATTAAATTCTGAACACATTACAG